>Ga0082335_1002605_pt1 | contig 33173 bp, 23 predicted proteins | sample Subgrocontami58m_FD_72375 | JGI IMG/M metagenome (GOLD analysis project Ga0082335, IMG submission 72375) | Subsurface groundwater microbial communities from S. Glens Falls, New York, USA - GMW37 contaminated, 5.8 m (SPADES assembly) (version 2) ... | reverse complement strand
GGCAAGCGTATCGGCTGGGTGACGATTGGAGATGCGCTTCATGGCTCGCCCGTGATTGATGCAAATATCGCGTACATGGCGGCGGCAAACACGCGTGAGTCGCTCATCGCATTCGACCTGCTGGAAGGAAAAAAAATTTGGAGACAAGAATACGGCGACATCGAAGTCACGCCGCTCATGTTCGACAACAAACTCTACTTTGGCAACATTGCAGGAATCTTCTTCTGCGTCGAGCGAGAGAAAGGTGAGCTTATCTGGCGGTTCAAGCTCCCCGAAAATACAAAACGCAAAGGCATTCGCTCGGCGGCAACAGCAAGCGACAGTTTGATTATTTTTGGAGCGGAAGACGGCAGCGTGTATGCGCTTGATGCAAAATATGGGACTGAGCGTTGGAGTTACAATACAAATGCTCCGATTTTCGCTTCGCCTGCAGTGAACAACGGTGTTGTGTATTGCGGTAACAGAGACGGCAAGCTGTTCGCGTTGAATGCGAAGGATGGAAAAGTGCTGTGGCAATTCAACGCGGGTGCTTCGATTTACGCAACGGCTTCGTTTGTAAACAATCTCACGCTCATCGGAACGACGGGCGGAAAATTATGCGCAGTGAGTACGAAGGACGGCTCGATGGTTTGGTCAAAGGAGTTCAACAGCGTCATCAATTCATCAGCTGTTGTTTCGGGTAATGTCGCGTACGTCGGAACGTTGAAGAAAGAATTGTATGCCGTCAAAACTGACGATGGCTCGGTTGTCTGGAAGCAGACGTTGCAAGGAAGAATCAAAACTTCTCCGGCTATCGCACGAGGGAAAGTGTTTGTTGCAACCGACGATAAGATGATAATGGCGTTCAAGCAGGTGGAAAGCAAATAGCACACGATCGTCATGCTGAGTGCAGTCCCGATGCTTTTGTTCGGGACGCCCGCCTGCTCAACGAGTCGAGTCGTCGACCGGACGGGGCAGGGAGTCGAAGCATGTTCCGGCTCAAGTGGAACGGAACACCCTTCTCGGAAAGGGATGCCTTGAGCAGACTCTGTTCGCACAAACCGTTGACTTCGCTCAGGGTGACGCAGATTTTCATTTCAACCAAAAATTCGATGAAGAAAATTCTCTACGTAGTCTTTCTTTCATTAGCTTTTTCAGCTACGACTTACGCTGAAGAGAAAGCCGACAGCCTTGCGTCGAATAGCTCTTCCATCTCCCCAATAACGATTCAAACAAATGTGGAAGGCGCTCGAGTGTTTCTGGATGCGGACAGTGTGGGTGTTACGCCGCTAACGATTCCGGCTGTCACTCCTGGCTATCATTGTGTCAAGATTATTCCTCCGAATGCAGAGAGTTGGTTGAGTGAGCCGATTGTTGACTCCATTCTTGTTCAGCCACGGACAGCACAAACACTTCATTATTCGTTCACACAAAAGACTTTGATTCTCTCTTCACCAAGCGGCGCCGAAGTTTTCTTGAAGGATTCACTGATTGGAACAACACCGCTTGTCATCAAAACTGATTTCCCATCTCTCAAACTTAAAAAGCAAGGATTCGAGGAGGCCGATATAGAAATTGCGAGCGCGAAGTGCGGTATTGTATCTACCCAATTGAAAAAAGTTTGGCAAAGCGGCACAGAGGAATCAATCTTCAAGGATTCAGAGGAAAACGGCTCGTCGTTGCGCCTCTATATTACTGGAGCAACGGCCATTCTTGCTGGCGCAGCGTCTGCATATTTCAAAGTAAGAGCCGATAATTCTTACAGCCAGTACGTCAGAAGCAGCGATCCGAGTCAGTTATCCGAAGTGAATAGACTCGATACGGCCGCGGGCATTGCTTTGGTGGCAACGCAGATGAGTTTGGGATTATTTACCTATTTTATTCTTTCAGAGTGAGTGCTGGGGAAGCCGCTAAAGCTGGCAGTTTTCTTGACTTTGAGACAGTAAGCGGCTATATTTTGAGCAACTTTAGAGTCACGACAGCGAGAGACACCAGAACATTCTGAGAGGTCACCCTGAATCCCACAATGAAAGATGAATTGGAGTTCCTCAAGAACGTCCCGATACTTTGCGACTTGGAGTTGATGGACCTTGACACTATTGCCAAAGTTGGAGTTCGTAAGAAGTACAAAAAGGGTAGCATAATTCTGTTGGAAGAAGAAGCGGGCGCCGCACTCTTTGTTATCATTTCAGGAAAAGTTAAAGTCGTTCGCATGGACGACGATGGACGCGAAGTTATCCTCTCCATTCTGGGTGAGTGTGATTTTTTTGGCGAGATGGCAATTCTCGATGGTCTTGCCCGCTCTGCAAGCGTTGTTGCGATTCAGAAGTCTGAGTTGTTCATGATTCATCGGCGCGATTTTTTGAAACTGCTTCATGATTTTCCATCCGTTGCAATCACGTTGCTGAAAGAACTGACTATGCGCCTTCGCAAGGCAGATGCGCAAATCAAGAGTTTGTCATTGAAAGATGCAGCAGGCAGAGTTGCAAACGTTATTTTGCAGCTTGCTGATGATATTGGAAAAATCCGCAAGGGCCGCGTAGAAATTGATGAGCTTCCCCTTCAACAGGATCTCGCCAACATGGCTGGAACTTCGCGCGAAACCATCTCACGCATGATCCACGCCTACATCCGTGAAGGGTATTTGGAGCTGGAGCGGGGGAAACTGATCATCAATGATTATGAACAATTCAAAGCCCGGTACGTGTAGCCGTTCTTTCGTAAACTTCGATCTCAATCATACTTCGGTTATGCATGGCTGGTAAAGCTGATCTTCACATGCATACCATTCACTCCGATGGCACGCTGACAACGCGCGAGTTGATGGAGCGAGCCAAGCGCGTCGGGCTGACAACTATCAGCATTACCGACCACGACAACACAAGCGCAATTGATGAAGCGCTTGTACTGAGCGACGAACTTGGAGTTGAAGTTATTTCGGGAATGGAGCTCAGTGCTACGCTCGGTGATCACGATATTCATCTACTCGGATATTTCTTCGACCACACACAGAGGGACCTTCTCGACTACCTCGCTTTCTACAGACGAGAGAGGATAAAGCGAGCGGAGCGGATTGTGGGAAAGCTGAACGAGCTGAAAATTCCGCTCACGATTGAATCGGTGTTGGAGCAGGCAGGCAAGGGATCGGTCGGTAGACCGCATATCGCTAATGCGCTGCTTGAGGGAGGATTGACGGAGACATACCACGAAGCGTTTTTCAAATACATTGGATTTGGCAGGCCGGCGTACGAGAAGAAGTATCAAGTAACGCCCCGAGAAGCAATCGAGCTCATTGCATCTGCGGGCGGCATTTCGTTTATTGCACATCCCGGCAATACTTTTGATGAAAAAGTTCTCGTCGAGCTGATACAGCAAGGTGTTGACGGCATTGAAGTGATTCATCCCTCACATTCCCCTGAGCGGGTGGCACATTACAAAGGAATCGCAAACGAATACTTTTTGCTAACAAGCGGCGGTTCGGATTTTCACGGCGGCAGAAAAAATGATGTAGAAGTCTTCGGAAAGTATTACATTTCTGAAGAAGAAGTTGACGTGATGCGCCGACGGTTGTAACATTCACTCCTATCGGGTTTTTAACGTCTAACAGAATAAAGGAACAGTATGTTCCAGAAAATAGAAGGAATGCTTTCGGCTGAAGGTCATTCCTATGGGATTGTCGTCAGCAGGTTTAACAGTCTTGTAACAAAGCAATTGCTTGATGGTGCAGTGGATTGTTTAACGCGGCACGGTGCAAGCGAGAAGGATATTACTGTTGTGTATTGCCCAGGCTCGTTCGAGATCCCGCAGATTGCCATGCAGCTTGCAAAATCAGGAACGTACGACGGTGTTATTTGCCTTGGCTGCGTCATTCGCGGCGAGACGCCACATTTTGACTACATTGCATCGGAGGTGACAAAAGGGATCGGGAGCGTTGCTCTTGAGGCTGGAGTGCCGATTGCTTTTGGCGTGCTGACAACAGAAAGTCTTGAACAGGCATTGGAACGCGCAGGCGCAAAAGCCGGCAACAAAGGCTGGGATGCCGCACTCACGGCAATGGAATTAGTAAACACATTCAAACAACTCTCTGGAGGGAGGAAACGTTCGAACAGTTGATAAGAATTATTTCGCTGTACCCACAATAATTCTTAGAGGAGAACGACTATCATGAAGACACGAGTAGTTCGCAGAGTTGTGCTTGCAGTGCTGTGTTCACTTCAAGCATTCGGGCAAGTCGGCGTTTGGAAGAACCACACTTCCATGCAAGATGTGAAAGGGGTTGCGCGCGCCGGCAATACAATTTGGGCAGCAACACGCGGCGGTTTATTCGCATGGCAACAAGGGAGTGAATCGTACACAAGATATACCAGCGCCGACGGATTGCAATCAACAGACCTCACTGCAATCACAATCGACAAGAACGGCGATGTGTGGACGGGAGCTGTATCAGGCATTATCCATATTTTGACACCAAGTTCAGGTACATGGCGCTATGTTTCGGACATCGCAAGTACCAATCAAACCAATAAGCGCATTAACAGCTTTTCCGTCTATGGCGATACCGTTTTGATTTCTTCAAACTTTGGCTTGAGTGTATTGCATGTAGGCCAACTTCAGTTCGGCGATACGTACACAAAATTTGGAAGCTTTACCGGTAATGTCCGGGTGGCTGTTTCATCTGCAGCTATTTTTGAAGGAAAGATTTGGGCAGCCGTTTCTACAGGCGGTTCCAGTCGTGTTGCTTCAGCAAGCCTTTCGTTGCCCAACCTTCTTCCACCTGAAGTGTGGACACTGCAAGCAATTGGAAGCGCCACAACAACTGTTCGGTCTTTAGCAACCTTCAACAACAAATTGTACGCAGGCACAGATGCTGGATTGTTCGTGCTGAATGGAAGTTCGTGGACAGCAGTTGATGCTCTCGTGGGCAGGGATATTGTTGCGATGAGTGCTTCGACAAACATACTCGCAGTTGCAGAAGCAGCCAACATTGTTGACACGCTCTCAGTAAGCAATACCGTCGGGCGCTTCGGCACTCAACTTCCTTTTGCTCCAAACTCCATTACTCTCAGCGCTACAGATAAACCGGTGATTGCAACGAAAGACGGCGGCGTGATGACACTCGAAGCTGCATGGACAAGCCATTATCCCAATGGACCAGCATCAAATCAATTCCTTAGTGTTGCGGTTGATGCAGATGGCAATGTGTGGGGAGGTACGGGAATCAACGGCGGTGGCAAGGGCTTTTATCGGTATAACGGAACGGCGTGGAGGTCGTTCAACCGCAAGAACCCGCCGCTGCCCTTCGATGACTACTACCGTGCAAGCGTTGGCTGCAACGGGGATGTTTGGATAAGTTCATGGGGTCGCGGTGTTTTGCTTATGCCACGTGGAGCTGATCGAGTAGATACAGCCAACCATTTTGGCAAGAACGTTGGAATGTCGTACAGTGTCCTAACGGATACGAATTTCATTGTTGTCGGCTCGACGGTCTGTGATGGTAGAGGGAATTTATGGATGTCAGTTCTGAATGCGGCAGATAAGCGCGTGCTTGTAGTTCGAAAACCTGATGGCAGGTGGAGCACACTCCCTGTCTATATCAACCAAGAGCGGCAACTCTATATCACGAACATAGAAGTAACCCGACCTTTTACCGTTGATGCATCCGACAACCTCTGGATCGCTTCTGTCACGATAGGCAACAAAGGCGTCGTGTCACTCAACAACAAAGGCTCGGCAACCGATAGTGTTGCAGATTTTTATCTCACTACAGCAAACGGACTCCCCAGCAACGAGGTACGAACAATTGTTGTCGATCGGGACAATGATGTGTGGGTTGGAACCGACAGAGGGATCGGCATCATTCTCGATCCCAGCAATCCGACACGCAGCGGCGGTATCGCAAGCTACAAACCTCTCAGCGGACTCGTTATCAATGCCATTGCCGTTGACCCGCTCAACCAAAAATGGGTTGCAACAAATGAAGGCGCTCTTCTCCTCTCACGCGATGGAACTCAGACGATAGCGCAGTATAATGTTGCAAACACCAATGGCAAGATCATCGATAATGAAATAAAAGATATCGCCATTGATCCAAAGACGGGGACGGTGTATTTCGCGACCTTCTCTGGCCTGGCAAGTCTCACAACAACCTCTGTTGAGCCGAAACAGGACTTCGATCAGTTGACCATTTCGCCCAATCCGTACCGAATTCCCAATCCGAAGCCGGTTATTATCGATGGTCTAGTTCAAAACTCGAAAATCAAGATTCTCACAATCGATGGCCATGTAATCCGCGAACTACAAACACCAGGTGGTCGGATCGGCTTTTGGGATGGAAAAGATGAAGCAGGCAAAGATGTCGCATCCGGCATCTATCTCGTCATCGCGTATTCTGAGACCGAGAAAGATAAAGTGGGCAAAGGGAAAGTCGCCGTCCTCCGCAGGTGATCGGACGGGATAAGAAAACACGGGCGTCTCATTGGATCGCATCTATAAGTTAATCAAGCTCAACAGACTGGTGAGCAGCCATCGAATGAAATTAGCCTCGGTGCTGTTTGCACATCATCTGAAGATGCGGCACCTCTTCTTGCGTTTTGATCCAGTCATGGCGTGCAATCTGCGCTGTACAATGTGCTACTTCAGCGATGAGGAGTACCGCCGGAAAGCATAAGGAATTTTCAAGAAGGAAGAGATTGAGCGAATTGCGGAGCTGTTGTTTCCAAAAACGCTCCAGCTCGTCATCGGCTGCGGAACAGAGCCGACTCTTTACAAAGAGTATGCGGACATTATTCAGATTGCAAAATCGTACACCGTTCCATTCGTAGGTTTCACTTTAACAAACAACTAATTACAAGGAGGATGTAAACCTTGGACAACAATGGCTACAAAGACGAGATCTTCACGAAACGTGTGCGGGCAGGAAAACGCACCTACTTCTTCGACGTGAAGTCCACAAAATCCGAGAAGGATTTTTACATCACCATCACCGAAAGCAAACGCGTCGGTGAGGATGAGTACGAGAAGCACAAAATCTTTCTCTACAAAGAAGACTTCGAAAAATTCCGCAACGCGTTAGCGGAAACCGTCGAGTACGTTCAAACGCAGTTGCTGGAAAACGTTCCTGCCGAAAAGCAAGACTAAGTCCCCCACCTCTTGCAACTTTTACATCCAAGCCCGTGCGCCACAGAGGGCTTCATGGGCTTTTTCTTGATTCTCGTTCGGTAATTGCCTATATTTTTCTCGGTTTTTTGAACTTGATGCGAAACCGGACGGTGAATCAATGAAAATCCAGATTGGCGGACTCTCAGAAGGCATTCACCGGTACCGCTTTAAGGTCGCAGCGGACGAGCTAAATTTGGGTGAGCAGTTCCGCGCCGACGTGGACGTCGAAGCCGCACTCGACAAAACACCGACTCAGATTCTGTTAACATCAAAAATCCGCACAACTGCAAACTTCCAGTGCGACCGTTGTGTTGCACCGTTCGAGGAAGAGCTTTCCCCTTCTTACAAAATGTTGTATGTGCTTGAGGGAAGCGACACCGGACATTTAGGCCCCTCGGAGTTTCAAGTCATTACGCCGGGCCACAATGTCATTGACATTACAGAAGATGTTCGGCAAACGATTCTTCTGTCAGTCCCGCTCAAGTTGTTGTGCAATGAGAATTGCAAAGGCTTGTGTCCAAGTTGCGGAAAGAATTTGAATGAAGGCATCTGCACGTGTTCCGAGCCCGCGGTTGATTCGCGTTGGGAGAAGTTGCGCAAGTTACAAAGCAATTGACAAGACAAGAGCTTGCCACTAAGACACGAAGAGCACAAAGTATTTTTTGTTTTTCTTTGTGAACCCTTTGTGTGTTTCGTGTCTTAGTGGCGAAGCTTTTAGGGAATAGATACAGTAGAAAGGAATTTTTAAGGTATGCCGAATCCGAAACGTAGACATTCTAAAACCCGCGGACGCAAACGCCGCACACATTACAAAGCAACGGCAGCGGCAAGGTCGGAATGTCCGAATTGTCATTCGATGAAACTTCCTCATCGCGCCTGCCCGAACTGTGGTTTCTACAACGGTCGCTTCATTAAGGTTCCGAAAGCTGCGTAACATTGAGCAGCTTTCTCCCCTTTCACACTCTTCGTAAACCCTCTTGGCTTCTCAACACAAACACATACGTATTGCTGTTGATGCGATGGGAGGAGATTATGCTCCGCAGAATGTTGTTGCAGGTGCAGTTGATGCATTAACGGAAACAGGGTGCAGGTTTTCGTTGTTGCTTGTTGGCAAGGAAGAACGCATTCAGCAAGAGCTGCCAAAGCATCCTTCGACAAAATCTCTCAAGCAGGGCGCATACACCATTGTGAATGCGCGTGAAGTGATTGAATTCAACGACAGCGCAACTGCGGCGGTGAAGACCAAGAAAGATTCTTCGATTGCTGTCGGCATCAATGCTCATCGTGAAGGCAAGGCTGATGCTTTCGTCAGCGCCGGACATACGGGTGCGATGCTCTCTGCTTCGACGCTGATTCTTGGAAGAGTTGAAGGCGTTGCGCGACCGACAATCGGTGCGCTCATTCCGACGGCGACGTCACCGAGCTTTCTTGTTGATGCGGGAACGAATGTCGATTGCAAACCGCGTCATCTGTTTGAGTTTGGCGTGATGGGCGCGATATACGTAGAAGCAATGCTCGGCAAGAAAAATCCCAGCGTCGGACTTCTCAGCATCGGGGAAGAGGACAGCAAAGGAAACGAAGTGACGCTCGAAGCGTTCGCATTGTTGAAACAGAGCAAGCTCAACTTCTTCGGAAACGTGGAGGGCCGAGACGTTTTGAAAGGAAAAGTTGATGTTGTGGTGTGTGACGGTTTCGTCGGGAATGTTCTGCTGAAGTTTGGCGAAAGCGTTCCGTCGTTCTTTAAAGCAAAGTTCACAGCTTTCGCTGAAAAAAATTTCACAAACAAACTTGTTGCGCTGATTGCTCGAAGCGGCATGCGCTCAGTGATGAAAGAGCTGGATTATCAAGAACATGGCGGCGTTCCACTTCTTGGCGTGAATGGCATCTCCATAATCGGTCATGGCGGCTCTTCGCCCAAAGCAATCAAGAACATGATTTTACGGGCTGAGGAGATGGTTCAGCGACAAGTGAATACGCGTATTAAGGAAGCGATGCTTCTGTACGCCTGTTAGTTCTGAGCGAAGCGTCCGAAGGACTCCTACGGAGAAGAATCCTGCTGAACCGAGCTTGAGAGTGCTTCGTCGCAATAACAACGAAAAGGATTTCTTAGAAACTGATGTTACGCATGCCAAAGAAAAAAGCTTTGCCACTCAGCCAAAGGCTGATGCGCCTTTGGCGCAAAAGGCTCGAAGGACACAAAGCTTCACAAAGTTTTGCTTTTCTTTGTGAAAACTTTGTGTTCTTAGTGTCTTAGTGGCTAATTTCCTTATGCTGCGTAACGTGAGTTAGAAAGATACTAATGCAAAAGAAACGAGCAATAATCACCGCCGTCGGACATTACGTGCCGGAGAAAATTCTCTCCAACGCTGATCTGGAGAAGATGGTGGATACAACTGACGAGTGGATTCGCACACGTACCGGCATTCGCGAGCGACGAATTCTCGAACACGGCGCGACATCCGATATGGGAGTTGCTGCTGCACAACAAGTATTGAAGAATCGTGGCATCGGTCCGGAAGAAATTGACCTTATCGTCGTCGGCACGATTACACCGGATATGTTCTTCCCTTCCACGGCGTGCATCATTCAAGATAAACTCGGCGCAAAGAAAGCATGGGGGTTTGACGTGTCCGGTGCGTGCTCTGGCTTCCTCTACGCACTCGCCGCAGGCGCGCAATTCGTCGAGACGGGTGCGCACAAAAAAGTTCTCGTCATCGGTGCCGATAAGATGAGCATCATTACAGATTATACAGACCGCAACAATTGCATTCTCTTTGGTGATGCCGGGGCGGCGGTGCTTCTCGAGCCGACGGATGATATGTCCGTTGGAATTCTTGATTCGATTTTATGTTCCGATGGCTCCGGCGGAAAATTTCTTCACATGAAGGGGGGCGGAAGCTTGAATCCTCCCACACATGACACGGTAGACAAGCGTTGGCACTATCTCTACCAAGATGGAAAAAATGTGTTCAAGGTCGCAGTCATAGGTATGGCAGATGTCTCTGCTGAAATACTGGAACGCAACAATCTCACTGGCAACGATGTTGACTGGCTCGTACCGCATCAAGCCAACTTGCGTATCATCGATGCAACCGCCGAACGTATGGGCCTCGACAAATCGAAAGTCATGATTAACATCGACAAGTATGGCAACACAACCGCAGCAACTGTCCCGCTTTGTCTCTCCGAATGGTGGCAAGCCGGCAAGTTGAAGAAGGGACAGACGATTGTGATTGCAACGTTCGGCGCGGGATATACGTGGGGCGCTGCGCTTGTGAAATGGACTTGCTGATACTTCTCTTACTCACCCAACCCTGAGCGGAGCGAAGGGTCTCAGTGTCATTCAATGAGCAGAGAGATTCTTCGCTCCGCTCAGAATTTAGGGACAAATGAGTAAAACTGCTTTCATATTTCCAGGACAAGGCTCGCAGTACGTCGGCATGGGGAAAGATTTCTTTGATGCCGATGATGATTCGCAAAAACTCTTTCGACATGCTGATGAAGTTCTCGGCTTCTCGCTCGGCAAGATTTGCTTTGAAGGTCCCGAAGATGAACTGAAACAAACCTTCAACACACAGCCGGCAATATTTCTTCACAGCTTGGTTGTCTTCAGGAAGCTGACGAGAAGTAAAGTGGACATGGTTGCCGGACATTCGCTCGGCGAGTACTCAGCACTTGTTGCAGCAGGAGCTATTTCGTTTGAAGATGCGTTGAAGCTCGTCCGTTCGCGCGGCGAGTTGATGCAGAGAGCCGGTGAAGAGCAAAAAGGAACGATGGCGGCAGTCGTTGGCTTGTTGCCGGAAGCGGTTGAAGAGGTTTGTAGAGAAGCATCGAGCGTAGGAATTGTTCAGCCGGCAAATTTTAACTCGCCAGGACAGATTGTCATTTCCGGCTCGGTTGAAGGCGTTCGTAAAGGAATGGAGCTGGCAAAAGCTCGCGGCGCAAAACTTGTGAAAGAGTTGGTCGTCAGCGGAGCATTCCACTCGCCTCTTATGGCAAGCGCTCGCGACAGCTTGAAGAAAAAATTGGACGGGACAAGAATCGTCGACGCTTCAATCCCCGTGTATGCAAATGTTACGGCCGAGCCTGTAACGAAGGCAGAAGACATTCGCGACTTGCTCTTCCGACAACTCACCAGTCCGGTTCGCTGGGAAGAGTCAGTTATTCACATGGTGCGCGATGGCGCAGACAGCTTTATTGAAGTCGGTCCAGGCAACGTTCTGCAAGGCTTGGTAAAGCGCATTGCTGCAAATGCTCAAGCCTCGGGTTTCGACAAGTTTACTGATATTCAATCACCATAAAATTTTTTTGTGGCGGAAGAGAATCTTCTCAAAGTAAAACAGTACTACATCTCAAACGATTTTTTTGAGAAAGGATATTCCGCCCGAAACAGTCCATGTGCGTGCACATCTAAATGTTGCTACGATGGCGTCTGGGCTGATGTGAACGAACGAGACGTAGTTCTTGCTGAGAAGGAACTCATCAAGCAGTTCATGGATGAAACTCAAACCACCAATGACTCGATGTGGTTTGAGCAAGAAATAGCTGACGATCATGATTTCCCTTCAGGAAAAGCAGTTGGTACGCAAGTCTACAACGACAAGTGTGTGTTTCTCGATATGCTGGGACGTTGCAGTATTCAAGTCGCATCAATGGAAAGCAGCAGACACAAGTGGGCGTTGAAGCCGTTATACTGCATTCTCTTTCCTGTCGCGGTTTCGAACAATGTTATTGGCTTTGACCCGATGTTACAAGGCGAACAACAATGCTGCACAATCAGTTCGGTGTTCGAGACGCCGCTCTTCGTAGCCTGCAAGGATGAGTTGACGTACCTGCTTGGCGAGGACGGGTATGAGATGTTGGAGAAGTATTATGTTTCGTCGCGAACTATTCCGGTCGCCGAGAAGGTTCTTTAGCTTCTGATAGAAATTATTGCCACGGCATTATAGCAATTGCATAAATTCTTTCCACATGGGAAGAATCACCTGAGGCAGCTATGATTTCATTCTACAAACATTTCGTCCCTCTACGAGGTCGTAGACCTACGGGACTGACCTTAAGAAGCTCAATGCTGGCGCATACTTGCGAAGCTCCGGTAGGAGCGATATGTTTCTAGTCAAAGAAAAACAACCACGTTCAAAGCCCCAGCGGGGCGACATGTGTTTGGTGCAATTCTTATTTACAAGAATTCAAAGTGGAAGAAACTTCTGCAATAACTATTAGGTCGTGGATAACGACCCTCAACTTAATTTTGGGCTTTAGCCCCACGCTAGAAGTGGCTAAAGCCGCTAGCAATTTTATTCTGGGAAATAAGAAGTCCACGACCTGAAGGTCGCGGCAATACAGTATATCAGCAGATGGAAATGTTATGGGCGTGTTAGACAAATCAGTTGCATTGGTAACAGGCGGAGGACGAGGCATCGGCAAAGCAATCGTTATTGCCCTTGCGGACGCTGGAGCGAAAGTCGCGTTCACGTACAAAAGCTCGGCAGCCGCGGCGGACGAATTAGTGAAAGAACTATCGGGCAATGGACACACTGTGCGTGCATATCAATCTGACGCAGTATCCACCACAAGCGCCGCGGAAGTTGTGAACACTGTTGTGAAAGAATTTGGGCGGCTCGATATTCTCGTGAACAACGCGGGTATTACGAAAGATGCCTTACTGATGCGCATGAGCGAGGAAGATTGGGATGCAGTCCTCGACAATAACTTGAAAAGCGTTTACAACTACACCAAGGCTGCATGCCGCACGATGATGAGCCAGCGTTCGGGGAAAATCATCAACATTACATCGATTGTTGGCGTGACGGGAAACGCAGGGCAGGCAAACTATTCTGCATCGAAGGCAGGCATCATTGGATTCACGAAATCTATTGCAAAAGAGTTAGGTTCTCGCAATATTGCAGTGAACGCAGTAGCTCCCGGCTACGTTGAAACCGACATGACCAACAAGCTGAGCGAAGATCAAAAGAAAGCGCTCGCAGAACTTATACCCCTCAAACGCACAGCGCAAGCTCATGAAATTGCATCCGTTGTAAAATTTCTTGCGTCGCCCGATGCGAATTACATTACGGGTCAGGTAATTTGCGTTGATGGCGGCATGACGATGTAAGCTCCCAACCCTGTCCGAAGGACTCCTTCGGAGAGCGCTTTCCAGCGAAGGGTCTGGCACGTTGAAGTGTTGTTGTTCATAGAGTTTGTAGAGTTGAGAGTTTGGGGGAGCATTGCGGATTTCAGATTGTCGATTGTCCGAAGGACTCCTTCGGAGCGGATTGAAAGCACAAGCGGTTAAGTGCAGAGCGCACAGAGTTCGCGGAGAAAAGATTTTTCGAGTCTGCGTGTCAAACGATTTCTGAAAGTCGAAAGGAAGTTCTTTTCGTTGTAAATTACCTCATCCCCTTTACGAGGTCGTAGACCCGACCCCTTCTCCTAAGAGAACAAGGGAGGTTTGAAAAGCCACGGAGTGGCGATATATCTTAGCCACAGGCGTGAGCCTGTGGTTCGATGAAGAGAAAAAGATTTGAGAGCCGCAGAGTGGCGAAAGAAATTTTCCGGCACGTGGAAAGTTGATTTTGAAAAGGTGTCGGTTGATTGATCTGCGTTAGGCATGCGAAAGGTTGCCCCGCTTTTCAGGGGCAAGTGTTGCGACGTGATTTTCGGCGCAACACCGGAGCGAAGCGGAGCCTGTAGCACGCCGACCCCGCCGCTTTTCAGGCGGGGGAACGCCCAACAAAACATTTGTGATATCGGATTTTCAATTTCGGATTGTACAAAAAAATCATTGCCGAAGTAAGCAGGCAGTGTAAGACCCTTCGCTCCGCTCAGGGTTTAGAATTACTCACACCACAAACTAACAGGAGGAAACAACCATGGCAGTCGATGTTGAAGCAAAAGTAAAAGAAATCATCGTCAATAAGCTTGGCGTAGATGAGGCGCAGATTACGCCCGAAGCGTCATTCACGAACGATCTCGGCGCTGACTCGCTGGATACGGTGGAGCTTGTGATGGAATTTGAGAAGGCGTTCAATCTCACGATTCCGGATGAAGATGCAGAGAAGATTGGAACAGTTGGCGATGCGATTAAGTATATCAAGTCGAAAGCTGCATAAGGTTGCTACAACTGTTTTTGAGAAAGCTTGGGTAATCTATGAATGGAAACCGTAGAGTCGTTGTTACAGGCATCGGTGCAGTGACGCCGCTTGGTTTGAATGCGAAGGATTACTGGAACAGTCTTGTCGCGGGAAAAAGCGGTGCGGCAACCATTACCTACTTCGACACATCGTTGTTCGGAACGCATTTCGCCTGCGAGGTGAAGGGATTCAAGGCAACGGATTTCCTCGACAGGAAAGCCGCCCAACGCATGGACCCGTTCGCTCAGTACGCGGTGGTTGCATCAGACGAAGCGGTGAAAGATTCGGAGCTGCCGCTGAAGGACCTGGACCCCGACCGCCTTGGATGTGTGTATGGTTCCGGCATCGGGGGAATGATTACGTATGAAAACCAGTTTTCCAATTACAAAGAAGGTGGACCGCGGCGCATTAGTCCGTTCTTCATTCCCATGCTTATTCCGGATATTGCCGCGAGCCAAATTTCCATGAAACATGGTTTGAAGGGACCAACGTACGCGACGGTATCCGCATGCGCGACTTCAAACCACGCCATCGGCGATTCGTACCGCATTATCCAGTACGGCGATGCGGACGTGATGGTGTGCGGCGGCTCTGAGGCGCCAATCACGCCGATGGGTCTTGGCGGCTTCGACTCGATGAAAGCACTCTCGACACGCAACGACGCACCGGAGAAAGCGAGCCGACCGTTCGATGCGCAGCGTGACGGCTTCGTAATGGGGGAAGGCGGAGCAACGCTTGTGCTTGAAGAGCTGGAACACGCACTGAAGCGCGGCGCAAAGATTTATGCGGAAGTTGTCGGCATTGGCAATACGGCGGACGCGTACCACATAACTGCGCCAGCAGAAGGCGGCGAAGGCGCAGTACGTTCCATGAAGCGGGCGTTAAAGGACGCCAGCATTACACCTGAAGCTATTGACTACATCAACGTGCATGGTACTTCAACGCCGCTTGGCGACGTTGCTGAAAACACTGCCATCAAGACAACCTTTGGCGAGCACGCGAAGAAATTGAACATCAGTTCTACAAAGTCCATGACAGGGCATTTGCTCGGCGCCGCGGGTGCAATCGAAGCAATCGCCGCAATCATGGCGTGCCAAACGGACACGATTCCCCCAACAATCAATCAAGAGTTCCCCGACCCACAATGCGACTTGAACTACACGCCGAATGTTGCTGCGAAACGCACGGTCAACTACGCACTCAGCAACACGTTTGGGTTCGGAGGAAAAAATGCAACTCTCCTAGTAAAGAAGTACACTGTGTAACGGGTGATTCATGGGGTGGTTGAAAGAACTTCTCGCGTCTACGACTCTACGAGTCGGTAGTCTCGTAGAGAAGTTCTCCAGCAAAACGGACTCGGCATTAAGGGGGGAAGATGAGTCGCGGGGTAATGCTCCCCTCCCTTCTAGTCTCAACGGTCTGAAACAAGCGCTTGGGTACAATATCCGCAACGCAGATCTGTTTGTACAAGCACTTGTTCATCGTTCCTATCTGCAACAAACCAATCAGCACGGACAGTCGAATGAGCGACTGGAGTTTTTGGGGGATTCCATTCTCAATCTCATCGTCGGCGAATATCTTTATCACCATTTTCCCAATGCTGATGAAGGCGAGTTGACAAAAGTCCGCTCGCGGCTCGTCAACCGCAAAGCACTCGTCGCTTACTCAAAGAGCATCAAACTTTCCAGTTTCATTCTCATGAGTCAGAGCGCCGCACAATCACTCGGCAAAGGCTCCGATACAATTGTTGCCGACACGTACGAAGCAATCATCGCAGCAGTGTATCTTGATGGCGGATATGCTGAGGCAAAGAAGTTTGTCGAGCGGCAACTGGTGGAAGCGCTGCGGAAACGTACAATCATTACATCCGATGAAAACTACAAGAGCATGTTGCTCGAATATGCACAGGCAAATGGGCTGGGAGTTCCGCGCTACACGATTGTGAAAGAAGAAGGTCCCGACCATGACCGGACATTCACGGTTGAAGTTTCGATGAGCAACAAGAGGCACGGCACGGGCACGGGAAAAAATAAGAAGGAAGCGGAACAAGCGGCGGCGATGCAGGCATTGGAGATGCTGCAGGAGTGATGTAACCATGTTACTCACATTCGAAAAATCAACTTGACTTTCACCCCAGTCTGCACTAACTTGCTTGCAGAGAATCAAGCTACGTAGTCCAACGATGCAGCTTGAAAGAGGCGCACGACTCACCATTGGACAACCTCCTAAACGTAGTTTGATAGTTTGAAGTGTTTTTAGATGATGTTGGATGAGGGTAAGGAACCGACGAACGCTTCATCTTCATTTGGAAGAAGGGAGATGCATTGCTATGAAAATTTTCGGCAGACTGTTCTTACTGACGTTTGTCTTGAATGTCGAGTTTTCTCTTGCTCAGCAATTCCAAATCGTGGATGGACTATCCGGAAACGAAATTCGCCGATTTGCAGCTCGTCCCACAGCAGCGTCGAATGGTCTGGATAGAGTTGATGTTGCTGAGGAGCAAACTTCATGGAGGTGGCAAAATCCGTGGCCTCAGGGAAATCATCTCAGTGAGATATGGACGTTCGACTCTCTCTCGACAATTGCCGCGGGTGACAACGCTACCGTAGTTAGAACTACTGATGGCGGGCAGTCTTGGAACCTACAAAGGATTGACTCAATTGATTTTTTCATTTCCATCTCTTTCGTTGATCGCGTCAATGGCTGGCTGCTCGGCGCAAAATCAGGGTTGGCACGGCCTCGCTACTTGTACAAGACCGACAACGGAGGCATAAGTTGGTTCAGGATTGCAAACATAAACGCTGAAGTGTATCACCTACACTTTGTGGATTCCCAAAATGGTTGGGCTGTTGGAGGGTCCAATTCTGGTGTCGTAATGAAAACTCGTGATGGCGGAGTGACGTGGATGAATCATTCTAATGGGTTGTCAGCACCCCTTGCTGATGCGTTCTTCATTGATACACTCACTGGCTGGGTCGTTGGATATGCGGGTTTCATCGCGAAAACTACTGATGGTGGAAGCTCATGGCATAGACAGTTCTTTGACCGACCGGTTTTTCAATTGCTCGCAGTGTATTTTGCTAATGATTCTGTCGGCTGGTGTGCTGGAGATGATGGTAATGGCTATGTCGGACGAACCACGAATGGAGGGACGACATGGACATCGACGCAAGTTGACCGTTACATTCAGTTATATGATATGATGTTTTTTGATGAAGACATTGGAGCTGCTTTAGGTACGGGCAATAGGGTCTATCGTTCGACGAACAAAGGTGTTTCATGGTCCTTTTATCAAACCGCGACAACCGGGAATCTATATCAAATGCGTGCGTCCAGCGAAAGCAACGGCTGGGCGGTCGGAGATTATGGATTCATAGTCAGGACGTCGAATGCCGGCCTCAGTTGGCCACGAGTGGGACACGGGACGCAAAGAAACTTAAAGTCATTGAAGTTCACTGATTCTGCAACCGGATGGGCTGTAGGCGCGAATGGCGCTATTGTCCACACAACCGATGGCGGAGAATATTGGACGGAGCAAGTTCTTGACAGCTTGGTCTTCCTCAGGTCAGTCGAGTTCTGCAACCCTAGAATTGGCTGGGCAGCAGGTTTGCTCTCAAGACCTCGTCACTCAGGTATCCTCTACAAGACGACGGATGGCGGTAGACGATGGGACTCGCAACTATTTTCGCAAGTTAATTACCTCCTGCGTGTGGATTTCGTTGATACCTCGTATGGGTGGATGGTTGGCGGTAGCGGGGTCACCAGGCATTTGTACAAAACGACGAACGGTGGCGATGAGTGGGTTCTGCTTCGAGCAGAGAATGGCGGTGCGCCTGTCCTCGCAGTTGAGTTCGTCGATCGCTCAACGGGGTGGTTGATGGGCTGGGCAAACAGCAAACTCATGAAAACAACCGATGGGGGGGTGACTTGGCAACCAAAGGATGTTGGCATAAACGTGGGAAGCATCAGTGATGTCTTTTTCCATAATACCCTAGCGGGTTCGGCCGTTGGTGGGTACGAAGTCTTTGACGATCTCGGTCCGATATTCGGCAGGGGATACATCTATTCCACAACGAACGGGGGTGATACATGGATTACGCAGGATACAACTGCGCCAGATATGTTCAACTCGGTCGACTTTGTTGACGGCCGAAACGGTTGGGCTGTTGGCTATCGAGGGAGAGTTTATCGTACGCGAGATGGTGGTCTCCACTGGAACGCACAAAAAGTTCCGAGTTCAATTCGCACATCATTCTTTGCAATAGATTTTGTAGACACAAACAATGGTTGGCTCTGCGGCGACGGCGGCACTATCCTGAAAACGACCAATGGAGGTGGTACGACCGGGGTCAAAGAACCAATAACTACTGCCGCGATGCCGGAACGGATCACGCTCGAACAAAACTATCCTAATCCATTCAATGGTACAACAGTTATAGATTTAGAACTTGCGGACAAAGACGCTATCTCTCTTGATGTCTTTGACGTCGTGGGAAGACACGTTCTCAATCTCCTGTATGGTAATGTTGACGCGGGTCGCAAGAAGGTTTCGTTCGATGGTACGAAACTCTCAAGCGGCGTCTACTTCTACAAGTTGAGGACTTCTGTAGGTTCCATAACGCGAAAGATGATCTTGATTCGATGAGATGAATGAATGAGGTTCCGATGATTCGGTCTCCTCCACCAAAAAGCCCTCTCCCGGGCGATTCCTTTCTGTTCTCCGGCCAAGAGAAACGTTCAAGGTTTTCTCGTCCAAGTAGAGGGCTTTTCTTCTTTTTCAAAAGATACAAAATGTTTTCGGTTAGCTCAAGAGCACAATTCATTTCATCATCAACTCTACAAGGAGGTACTTCCATGAAAACTAGATTCGTGTCAAAGACGGTAATACTTATTCTGCTATGTCTCGGCTTAAGTATAGCGACGAGCCAAACTCAAGATAGCTTGGTGATCAGCAATCGCGATAGGGCTGTGCCGGGACGTGTTGTTGTCCAGTTTAGAGAAGGCGTGATTGCACTGCAGCCCGGACAAATACGTTCACCAATTACCAGTTCTGTGGTGCGTTCATCATTTGTGCTGGGCGCGTGCCGTAGCTTCAACGCTACCGAAATAGAGAAAGTCTTTCCATCTGCGATACCGGGGCAGACGCAGATTGTCTCGCCAATCACTGGAAGATTGGCAACAATTACGGATATGTCTCAGTTTTTCTACGTCAAGTTTCCAGCAGTAGTAAGTGTCTCATCGGCGGTAGCGGCACTTGCAAACGCCGCTGATATCTTGCGCGTACACGGTGACTCATATCCAGTCTTGGATGCGATCCCGGACGATCCTTTGTTTGGTCAACAATGGCACCTAAACAACATGGTGAATCCCAAGTTCGATATTAGAATCAAGGCTGCGTGGGATCATGCAAAGGGGGACGGTATCAAGATCGCGATTATTGACGGCGGCGTACGCCACGATATTCCTGACATGAATGCACACATATGGTTTGGCGCGGGATCGGAAATCGGCTACGACACTACGACCTTTGAAGGAAGGCATGGGACATACGTTGCAGGTACTGCCGCTGCTGTTACCAATAACGGCATTAACACTGCTGGCGTTGCTTGGAACGGTTTGATCATGCCGCGAATTGGGTATACGGTAACTGACTTTGCAAGTGACATCTACGATGCTGCATTAAACGGAGCAAGCGTAATAAATAATAGCTGGCATACACATGATGGTGATCCGTCTCTCCCCACTCTCCTAAATGCTGTCACAAATGCGTATAATCTCGGCGCAACAATTTTTGGGTCAATGGGTAACGACTATCCTCCTGCACACAATTCTTATCCGGCTGGATTTGATGGACTTGTCCAGGCGGTTGGTTCTCTCACGTGGATCAATAATGGCGACACAACTTGGGCATCTGACTGGCAAAACAGGATGCCGTACATCGACGTGACTGCACCCGGCGAGCATGTTATGACTACTTCTCCTTTGTCCAATACGAACACCGGCTATCCCTATGTCTCTTGGGTTGGTGGCACTTCGTTCTCAACACCCCAAGCCGCGGGATTAGCTGCCTTGATTCGTAGTGCAAATCCAGATTTGACAAACGCTCAGGTCATGGACATAATGAAGCGCACAGCTGTTCTATTTTCAGGCTGGGAAGCAGATCCAAACACGTACGGGGCTGGCATGCTCGATTGCTACCAATCAATTCTACTTTCATTTGGCTACGCTGGGAAATCAGTTGATGCCAGCGCCACCTTTGGCAACCATCAACGCAAACTCGTTCGAGAATCGTCAGGCAAGCTTCATGTCGCATTCGGGTCAGGTGGCAGTGTTTTCTATCGCAACTCAAACAAGACAGGGGCGAGTTGGCAAACAACGAATCGTATCAGTGACGGAACAAGTGACAACACGTATCCGTCAATCACTGAGCGCAGTAATTACATCTATGCTGTTTGGCAGCGACAAAACGGAAGCAACTGGGATCTTCTTTACAACTACAGCACAAACGGCGGAACCACATGGCTCGCATCTCCTATTATTCTTGTGAGCAACTTCGGTTGCAGCGCGCCGGGTCCGCAGCCGGTTATTCTCGCGGGCACGCCTTCTGCTTCATTTGAATTGATGGTTGTGTACAGGCATTTAAATGGTCTCAGTTCGCTTCGCTCAACGAGTTATCCTGTCGGTGGGAATTGGACGGGACCGGTTTTGGTCACTGGAACAAATCAGTATTCCCAGAATCCTTCTCTCACGTATCGGAGCAACGACTATCCACCCTATAGACTCGTTTGGGATGAGAACAACAAAATCAATTACTCAATGTACTATCCCGACACATGGACAACGCCGTACGACATTGGAAACGGCGCGTACATGGCGTCGAACAAAACCAATCCGAGTATTTCTGTTACGTCCAGCAACGACATTGACATCGTTTGGGAAGGAACGTACAGCGGCACGCGCTCAATCATCACGAACAGAAATCTGTCGTCAGTGTACAATGCTTTCCAGAACTCCTCCTATCACTACTACAAGCCATCCGTTACCGGTCATGTGAACGGACGCGCAACAGTTGTATGGCACGACAACTCACTCAACGTCCGCAAAGCAATCTACGATCCGGCATACGGTTGGTATTACATCGGCTCGATCATCGGCACGAACGGTGCGAATGCCTCGGCATCGGTCATGAACCAGCAGGGCGGCGACGCGAAAGTTGTCTGGACGGAAGGCACGTCAAGTCCATACACGATTCATCTCGACGGCACTCTGTTGAACAAGCCGATTGCCAAAGGCGGCAGCGAAAACAGCACACTCACTCTGCTCGATGGAAAAGTTCATCGTCAACTCATCCTTCGCGATAGCGTAACGAACGCTTTCCTCGCGGTGCAGCTCGAAGCGCCAAGATTGGTCGGGTCAAGCGGCGAGGAATCCGTTGAGTTCATCGCAGTGGACGACACGATGCGCTACACTCCGCAGCAAATCTTCTCGTTGCTGGAAACGAAACCGTTCGCTCTCACATCACGGACCAACGCATTTGCAATGCGGCGAATGATTCGGGCGCAGGGAATTGGAACACTGGCTTCACAAGGCAGGTTGCGCGTTGAGCTTGTCAATGCACAGAACGGGCAAGTGATTTCCAGTTTTGCTCATTTTGATTTGGTAGAAAACGGCCGCGGCATTGCGTTGGATGATAGCATACGAGTCCCCGTTAACAGAAGCTCCGGTCAATACAAGCTGAGATTGAAAGCGGAGAATCTTGCACTATCGGTGCCAACTCGGAGAGCGTCGCTTGTGAATATCTTCGTCGGTCAGTCTGAGGGACAAAGAATCAGCAAACCAAATGAGGTGATCCCGACATCTTCGGCGCTATTGGGCAATTATCCAAACCCATTCAACCCCGCGACAACAATTCGCTTCGCCATTCCTCAGAACGAATACGTCACGCTCAAAGTGTACGACATGCTCGGTCGCGAAGTAGCAACCCTTGTGAACGGAGTACGAGATGCAGGAACCTATGATGAAGTGTTCGACGCATCGAAGCTTTCTTCCGGTGTGTATATCTACAAACTTACGGCAGGAAATTTCACCGCGGCAAAAAAACTTGCCGTAGTAAAATAGTCGCCGAAACCTGCCAGAATAAAAGGGCGAGCCAAGCACAGGCTCGCCCTTTCTTTTGCCACGACCATCACAAGTCTTTCTCCCCCATTTTTCTTACATTGTTTCACCAATTGCTATCCATTTTCGAACTAATGTAACATCATCCTCTACGAGGTCGTAGACCAATGAACTCATTCAGGTTTGAAGAAGAACCGTTTCAATCCCGTCACATCGGACCGAACGAGCATGAACTAAATGAAATGTTAGATGTCATCGGCGTGAGTTCGCTTGATGAGCTGATCGACCAAACAGTTCCCGCAAGCATCCGATTGAAATCTTCTCTCCCTTTACCCGACGCAGTCAGCGAACACCAATTTCTCAACAAGCTCGGAGAGATTGCGAAGAAGAACACGCTGTACAAGTCATACATCGGCATGGGGTATTCCGATTGCATCACCCCGCCGGTGATTTTGCGGAATATTCTGGAGAATCCGGGATGGTACACGCAGTACACACCGTACCAACCGGAGATAGCGCAAGGCAGACTTGAAGCGTTGCTGAACTACCAGACGATGGTGATGGATTTGACGAAGATGGAAGTTGCAAACGCTTCGTTGCTTGATGAAGGAACAGCGGCGGCTGAGGCGATGACGATGCTTCACGGAATCGTGACAAAGAACTCGGGCAAAGAGGATGCAAACAAATTCTTCGTTTCTGACACTGTGCTTCCCCAAACGATTGATGTGTTGAAGACGCGAGCTTCAGCGCTTGGCTTTGAGCTTGTGTTAGGCAGCCACGCAAACACTCGTCTCTATGAATCATACTTCGGTGCAATCCTCCAATATCCCGCGCAAGATGGGGCTGTGCGAGATTACCGCGATTTCATTCAGATGTCGCATGATGTCGGAGCGCTTGTCGTCGTTGCAGCAGATTTGTTGAGCCTTGTACTGCTTACTCCGCCGGGAGAATTTGGGGCGGACGTCGTCGTTGGATCATCGCAACGCTTCGGCGTGCCGATGGGCTATGGTGGACCACACGCTGCGTTTATGGCAACAAAGAATGATTTCATCCGCCACATGCCGGGGCGCATCATCGGCGTCTCCATTGATGCCAACGGCAACAAAGCCTATCGCATGACGCTCCAAACACGTGAGCAACATATTCGACGGGAGAAAGCAACCTCAAATATTTGTACTGCGCAGGCCCTTCTCGCAATCATCGCCGGCATGTATGCAGCGTATCACGGACCCGAAGGATTGAAGCAAATTGCTCGCAACACACATGGTTTAACTGCTGCACTTGAGAAAGCGCTCATCAAACTTGGTTATGAACAAATCAATGCCGAGTATTTCGATACGCTCGAAGTGCGAGTTGGGTCGGCGGAACGCATCCGCGCAATTGCCGAGGCAAAGCAGGTGAACTTCCGCTACATTGACGAATATACCATCGGTGTTTCGCTTGATGAAACAACATTAGTCGAGGATGTTCACAAGATTATTTCTATCTTTGCAGAAGCAGCAGAAATCAAATATCAATCGAACGGTACTGATTTGTTGTTCGCCGGAGTCGATGTCAGCTATCCCGAACCGTTTGAACGCAAGAGTGATTTCCTCACGCATCCTGTGTTCAGCTCGTATCACTCCGAGACGGAAATGCTGCGCTATTTGAAGTCACTCGAAAACAAAGATCTCTCGCTCACGCACTCGATGATTCCACTCGGCTCATGCACGATGAAGTTAAACGCAGCGTCGGAATTGATTCCGATTACGTGGAGAGAATTCGGCACACTGCATCCCTTCGTTCCGGTCAATCAGGCGGAAGGCTATCAGGAAATCTTCTGCACACTCGAATCTCAACTTTGTGCAATCACAGGATTTGCGGCGGCGTCGTTACAGCCAAACTCTGGTGCACAAGGCGAGTTTGCAGGCTTGATGGTAATTCGAGCATATCATCGCGACCGGGGCGAAGGCCATCGCAACGTTGCAATCATTCCGCAGTCGGCGCACGGCACAAATCCTGCAAGCGCAGTGATGGCGGGAATGAAAGTCGTTGTTGTAAAGACCGACGAGCAAGGTAACATTCAGGTTGATGATCTGCAGATTAAGGCAGAAGAACACCGCAAGAATCTCGCAGCAATGATGGTCACGTATCCTTCAACACACGGCGTGTTCGAAGAAGCAATTCAAGAGATTTGCTCGATCATTCACCAACACGGCGGACTTGTGTATATGGATGGCGCAAACTTGAATGCACAGGTCGGACTCACAAGCCCTGCAATGATTGGCGCAGACGTTTGCCACATCAACCTGCACAAGACGTTCAGCATTCCGCACGGCGGCGGCGGTCCTGGCATGGGACCCATTTGTGTGGCGAAACATCTCGCGCCGTATTTGCCCGGACATGCCGTTGTGAACACGGGGGGAGAGAAGGCTATTACCGCGGTGTCCGCAACCCCGTGGGGCAGCGCAAGCATCGTCCTTATCTCGTACGCGTACATAACCATGCTCGGCAGAGATGGCGTCACCGCAGCAACGAAGTATGCCATCCTCAACGCAAATTATCTGAAAGCAAAACTCGAAAAGGATTATCAAGTCTTGTATCAGGGAAAGAATGGTCGCGTGGCGCACGAGTTTATTCTCGATACGAGAGGCTTCAAGAATGTAGGTGTTGAAGTCGAAGACATCGGAAAGCGATTGATGGATTACGGCTTCCACGCACCGACCGTCTCCTTCCCTGTCGCAGGCACGTTGATGATTGAGCCGACAGAAAGTGAATCCAAAGCAGAGCTTGACCGTTTCGCTGAAGCCATGCTTTCCATCCGAAAAGAAATTCAAGAAATCGTTGACGGCAAAGCAGACAAGAGCGACAACGTCTTGAAGAACGCTCCACACACGGCGCAAGAGGCATTGAGCGAAGCTTGGAACCACAAGTATACGCGGTACAAAGCCGTGTATCCTTTACCGTATTTGCGGAAGAATAAATTCTGGCCCTCAGTTGCGCGGGTGAATAATTCGTATGGCGATAGAAATATTATGTGCGCGTGCCCGCCGATTGAGTCGTACGCGGAAGAAGCGACCGTTTGAAATCTGAATCTATGATGTCGAAGCATGATCTCAGATCCTTCACCAATATTAAGCAATAGTGAACTTCAGCAGTCCACCCAAAGCCTCTGAGTTGCGCTCATGGGCAAGATCGAAAGGGTTCGTGCCAGCATCGTTCGTTGGAAAAGAACAGATTGCTCCTGAAACATGGGTTGATGACGAGGGACGATGGCGATTGAAAATCAAGCGTCCTGTTAAGAGACCGGGTTTGCATGAGGGTTCGTACCGAGACAGATACAGTTAATCCACGCACGGGCTATCTCGAGTATTACAACCCAAGCGGTGGTGTATTCGGAACTCGTAACTCAATGGATGGGCTTATGAAACTTAATGACCTCGTATTTGACAATTGTGTAATCGTTGGCTTCAGCCGCGACGCTGCACGTCAAACTCTTACGCTGACATTTGAAGCGTATGATTCTACGACGACGTCGCAACAACCCGATCTGTATATTCTCGAGTGTTCAAGTGTCAGCGACGTGCAGCTTCGGTTTACTCAAGAGTTTCCTGCCGACCTGAACCGTCCGTATGCGCCTGGCGGAAATGACCAACGCGCGAACGAAATCTATGAATTGCGTCGCGACGCGTCGGGCACTATCCATGTTCGTGCGGACATGCTTGAAGGGAGTTTTCATTGCCAAGAGTTTCGGTTTTTGCGAGTCATCGAAGAGGTGGAAGCGAGTCCATGAAATGCTGCGGCGGACAGTGCCATAAAAAACGCTCCGCACCGCGCAAGAGGCGTTGAGTGAGGCGTGGAACCATAAGTACACGCGATACAAAGCTGTCTATCCGCTCCCGTACTTGCGTAAAAATAAATTCTGGCCTTCAGTTGCGCGTGTGAATAATTCGTATGGCGATAGAAATATTATGTGCGCGTGTCCGCCGATTGAGTCGTATGCGGAAGAGACAGAGTCATTCCAACAGTGAGAATAAAGATACTGCACGAACATCTCAACCACCTGATGGAAGCGTGAGAGAAGGAGGCACGCAAGCATGGCAACCGCTAAAGTCCGAATTAAAACAAATGGCAATTACTCGTCCATTCCCGTCATTATTCCGGACCTTGCTGAACTCAGAAAATTCGCAGCGGCAATTCACGCAGCCGGAAAATCCTGGCAGGGCGACGCATTTGGCTGGCATGCGGAGTATCATCCCGAGCGCGCTGAACCGCCTCTTGATTCCAAGATGAAGTTCACGCCTGCTGATTTCTGCGTCGGAGAAAGCAATGTGTGGTTCTTCTCACTCATGTGGGAACATGGAAGTGATGCACCACCTGTCGAGTTTCTTGATAATAGAAACGTCGTTGTAGAAACGCTCATGTGATCGGTAAGAAAACCTATCACCCTGACCGGCGTTCGCTCTCATTCGACGGAACAACCAGATCAAGAGCGGCGAAACACTCAAACCGGAAATGACGAAAGCCATTGAACAATTGAAAACAAACGACGAAGCGGGTTTCATTCTACTATATCGAGGAAGAGAATTGCATTTCAAGGAAGGGGTTCAAGTGCGAAACTACAGTTCGTATTTGCATGAGCGGAGGCGTGAATAATTTGGTACGGCGATAGGATTATCACGTGTGCGTGTCCGCCGATTGAGTCGTATGCAGAGGACATATTGGAAGCCAACGGATAGTTCATTGCTGTTGCTGAGCTCTGATGCGGCGGTTGTTCGCAAGAGCAGCCGCCATTTTTATTTCGAAACGTTGCCCATACACCGTTTGCCAGAATTCTTGCCAAATCTGTTATGCGAAAAAACATTTCGCAGAACAAAAAATTCTGCTTGCTTTTCCCTCACCTCTGTATTATCTTTGCTCGCAGAAAATCAAACGACGTTCAACCGCGCACCGTAGTTTGATTTTCAGAATGAAGAAGAGATGTTAACAGCATCTCATCTCATTATAAGTTTTGTGTGAAGAATGGAGACGTTGAACATTGTCTCCGGAGAGTTGGAGTATGATGAGAACTTGGCTGAAAAAACTATCCTCGCTATCCTTCCTGACCAGAGGTATCGCGCGTGCTGCGCAACGTCACTCGATCCGGCACAGAATCGGATTGTCTTCTTTGTTCATTCTCTCTCTTTTTTCACTCTGGGATTCGTACTCACAACAGCCATGGGCTTTCGACAAGTACTCGCCTTCGCTTGCCGAGCAGCGGATTGATTCGATTCATTCCTATCTCGATCCAAAGTACTCGTACCACACTCCGACAAGTGACAGTGGCTTCACGGTACTTGGCGAGTGGCGCTGGGGGGCATGCATCGCTGCTGCGGCAGTGGGCAACTACGTGTACATTGGTAATGGTGGTCTGCTGCAGGTGTTGGAAGTGTCACAACCTGCAGCCCCGCATGTCGTGTGGGAAACGAAAACGGGCTTGGTACGCGACATGGTGTATGGCGTCGATGTCTCTGAGCTTAAAGGGTTATGTACAATTGTGAATATACAGGAGAACCGATGGCCAAGGTGAATGCTTTTCTTTTGGTCCTCATAAATGCGTCTGCCAGCATTATTGCGGATGCACTTTCCCAAACAACGATCTGGGAACAGACTAATGGTCCATATGCTGCAACAGTCTATTCCATTGCCGTACATCCGTCGGGACAAATGTTTCTCGGGTCCGGCGGTGCAGGCGTGTACCGCTCCCTAGACGATGGCAACACTTGGCGGCGAACAAATCTTGACAGCAGAATTGTATACAGGATTGCGTCATCTGCGAGCGGTCTCGTTGTCGCTCTTAGTTCAGGCGGCATCTTTGCATCCTCCGATACAGGCTCTACGTGGTCACAAATCAGCAGGCAGGCCAACGGAACAGCTGTCGTTGTGAATTCCGCCGAGCATATCTTCGTGAACAAGTCAGGAATCAACCTTAACCAGTTTGGAGTTTCACGAACAACAAATCACGGATCGAGTTGGACGGATGTATTCTTCACAGTCGCCAGCGTGAGCGACATCGCAGTTAGCCACACCGGTGACTTGTTTGCAGGATCGATAGGCATTTGGCGCTCTACTGACGATGGAGACACTTGGAACCGGGTTCCCTTGGATAACTACTATGTTTATACAATTGCAGTTGACTCACTCAACAATATTTACGCAGGAACGTATGGCTCAGGGGTCTTTCGATCAACTGATAACGGAACAACTTGGGATCAAGTCAACAGCGGATTGAATGACTCGTACATCGTAAGCATCGCAATAAATACTAGCGGGATTGTCTTTGCTGGGACTCGGGGGGGCGGTATCTATCGAACGACCAATCAGGGTGCAAACTGGATGGCGATCAACAACGGTCTGACGATCCTGTTTGTCTCTGCGCTGGCGACACATCCCCAAGGATTCGTTTTCGCCGGAGGATTTGATGGGGCAGGGGTGTTCCGAACAACGGATAGTGGTGTGCAGTGGAATCAAGCAAATGTTGGCTTGCGAAACACGGAGGTAGACGCTCTTGTTGCGACGCCGAGCGGAACAGTCTTTGCCGGAATCTACGGTGGGGTGTTCCGCACAAGCAATCGAGGAGAGAATTGGGTTCAAGTAAATGCTGGTTTGACCGATGTCTGGATCCACTCCCTTGCGGCGAATTCTGCCGAACATCTCTTTGCAGGTTCACATGATCATGGCGTATTTCTCTCAACCGATTGGGGAAAAACTTGGGTGGCCCGCGGTCTTTCTGTCCAAAGAATCTTTGGACTGGCGGTCGACAAATATGACGATATCTATGCGGCAACCGAATTCCAATTTGGAGGTGGCGTTTTCAAGTCTAGCGACAACGGCATAACCTGGTCACAATTGTACACAGACGTGAGTGGTCATCATGCTATCGCTATCAATTCCCGAGGATATCTATTCTCCAGCTCCTACTGGAGAATCTTTCGCTCGACAGACCATGGATCAACATGGACACAGGCATTTGATAGTTATCCATTCCCAATCCCAGCGCTTGCAGTGGACCCGCATGATCATATCTTTGCTGCAACTCGCGGGCAAGGGGTTCTACGTTCTTCAGATGACGGAAACACGTGGCAACCTATTAACAGCGGCTTGACAGATACGTCGTTTTCGTGCATTGTCATTCATCGGACTGCAGGTCTTTTTGTGGGAGCCAACGGTGGTGGAGTTTTCCGCTCGACCAACGATGGTGTGAACTGGACGCCGATCAATAACGGGCTATCCACACGCGACATCACCTCTCTATGCATTGACTCAAGCGACATACTGTACGCGGGCACGTTGAACGGGGGGGTCTTCCGAACTGCGACACCAATTACGTCCGTTGACTCTGACACCCATGGGCACCCGATCTGGTTTGCTCTTTCCCAAAACCACCCGAACCCATTCAATGGAGCAACAACAATAGAGTACGTTCTGAGTTGGAAGACAAAAGTCGAACTAAAAATCTATTCAATTCTTGGTCAGGAACTCAGAACACTCCTAAAAGAAGAACAGGAAGAAGGGATGCACAGAGTTGGGTTTGATGCGGCACAGTTTCCAAGTGGTGTCTACTTCTATCGGCTCATCACGCCAGAGTTTGTGGCGACAAAAAAAATGCTTTTGATACGGTAGCAAGAAAAATGAAATTACAAGTCAGCGTTCTAAGAGATCGTTCGCCTCCTTGAAAGCAACGACATAAAAAAGCGCCCTCGCAAGGGTCCCTCCAAGAAATACCTCCCGGCTAGGAGAATACATCAAGGAAGAAAATCCTTGGAGGGCGTTTTGTCTCTATAAGGTATTGTACACAACTGGCCGGGAGAAGTCAACTTTCCACGAACATCTTAAGATAAGGAGATACAAGCTATGAAAACCACAACGATTCTCTGCGTTCTGTTTGCGATCCTCGCTCTTGCGAGCCCGGCTCGCACGCAGACATTCGCCAATCAACCCGTCACGACAGCGACCTACACGCAGAGTGAAACAGCAATTGCCGTGACCACGTTGGATAACTCCCCCGCCAAGTTACAGCTCGCTGCGTGGAATGATTTGGCACCTGGCGGTCTGTTTGGTCTTACGTCCAAGGCGGGCTATGCGTTTTCAACAACTGGAGGCAACACTTGGATCGTGAACGTCGTACCATCTCCCACGGGATACGGGTATGATCCATCCGTGGGCTTCGATCGATACGGAAATTCGTACTATGCATACATTGACGCGGATAGCAATTTCAGATTCAATCAAATGGTGGTCTCTCGAACCACAAACTATGGCCAGATCTGGTCACACAAAGTAGTCGCAAACAATGCTAATGAAGACAAACCCTACATGGCGATTGACAACACAGGAGGACCAAGAGACGGTCGCATCTATGTAGCGTGGGTCGAATTCGACAGCAGCTACACAACAACTGCAATTAAGTTCGCTTACTCATCGGATCATGGCGCAAATTTCAGTACTCCCGACACGCTTGCAACCGGCGGAGGTGGAACGGAGGAAATGACAACGATACCAAAAACTGATTTCCAAAAAGGCGGGGGTGAAGGACAAACCACAGATTATGTTATGGGTCCCTTTCCAAGTGTTACTCCGAATGGGGATGTATATGTGGTCTGGACAAGACCGTCTGCCTTTCTTCCTGGTGTCAGTGCCTCGATTGAACTAAAGAAATCGACCGACGGCGGAGTCAATTTTGGACCAACGACCACAGTTGCAACAACGACGACGGCCCTTCATCGTATTGGAGGGACCTCTGGTTACCAGGACATCCGCACAGATGCAAGCACAATGATGGCAACCAATCCTGCTACGGGCGATATCTACATTGCATTCACTCAGTTGGTCAGCGGAAATCTGAAAGGCTACTTCACACGTTCCACGAACAACGGTGCCTCGTGGAGTACGCCCATCCTCTGCACGGGCTCATTGTCCGGTTGGCAGTACTGGCCGTGGATTGCCGTGTATCCATCCGGGAAGAACACGATAGCGTTCCGCCATTCTGCAAATCAACAAACGGTTGACACCTACGTTAGTGAATCGATTGACAGAGGTGTAACGTTCCAAACACCGATACGGGTCACCGACCAAGCCACGAGCCCAAGTTCGCTGTTGGGCCGCTGCCACTATTTCGGCAATACCGCAGTGACTGGATTCAGCTTCCCCGTGTGGGATGACTATAGGAACCATACTCCTCAAAACAGCAAGCAAGCCGACGTGTACTGGGCATGCTTGAATCGCCAGTCAACTTCGAGTTCTGCTGATGCTACTTCTTCCGGCGGGAGTGGACGCAAAACGGTTTACAACTCTGCGGACTCGCGCTGGCATTCCGTCTTCCAGTCGAATAATCAGATCGTGTACGCGTATTCAACCACGGACGGTGTCTATTGGGGAGACAACTCTTCCGTCAATGGTACAACTTCTGTGAACGCAAAGAGTAGTCCGTCAATCAGTGTATATCAAAACAACCCACATGTTGTCTTCACAAGCAGCTCCGGACTATTCTACAATAGAAAACTGAACGATGCCTGGCTTTCAGCGCCCTATCAGTTGGCAGGTCTTAACAGAGAGACGCCATCACTCGCAATCGACAATTCAGGTTACGGACATGTGTTGTTTGTCTATCGGCCAATCGGGGGCGCACCCGGAACACCAAATCTCACGTACGGAAATTTCAATACAGCCGATTCGCCCCCTTCTTTGGCATCAGTAATATCATTGGATGCGGGAGGAGATTTGGCTCCTTCACCCTCAATTGCTTTGGATGCGAACGATGTTCCTCGCGCAGTTTGGTCGAAAGGTGGAGAAATCTACTACGCGGACAAAACAAGTTCCTCGTGGTCATCTCCACTGAACATCAGCAACAGCGGCACCGCGTCGAATCCAACAGTGTGGTGTAACGGACTCGTCACGCATGTTGCATGGCAGGACAACAGCGCCGGAGAAATCTACTACCGCACGCGCAACAAACTTGGAGGGTGGAGCTCGGTTCAAAACATTAGCAACACGTCAGGCACTTCGACAAATCCAACTATCAACGGTCCGTTCGCAGGTCTTCCCGTCATACTGTGGGCAGACAGCACCGGAGGGAATTGGGATATCAAGTATCGCTGGATGGGCGATGCAAATGTAAACACGTATAGCGCAACGAGCGGCATTTCTTCGTACCCGAGCTTTTCCTTCAAACAGACAGGAGCCGATGCGTATCGCATGTACGCGATTTGGACGGAAGGCTCGGGCGCACCGTATGAGATTCCACCAGTCACAGTGGATATCAGCACAATACCGCAGAGACCACTGGCAGGCGAGGGAGACCCTGCATACACTCATGCAATGGTACAGAATTTTCCAAATCCCTTCAACCCCAGCACAACGTTCACTTTTACAATTCCCGGCGATGCATTTGTTTCACTCAAAATCTTCGACGTGCTTAGGCGGGAAGTCGCAACGCTGGTCAACGAAGTAAAGAAAGCAGGTAATCATCATGTTACGTTTGATGCCTCAAAGCTCGCAAGCGGCGTGTACATCTACAAACTTCAGGCTGGAGCGTTCAGTGCATCGAAGAAGATGCTCTTGACGAAGTGACAAGCGCATTTTCTCTTGGCAAAAGGCGAGCCAAACATCAGCTCGCCTTTTTTGTTTTCCGAAGCACCTAATCTGCGTTCTTTGACGCCCCCGCCTTTTTTCGTATCTTGACAGTGTTATGAGATTGAACTTCCTCCTAATACTCATTTGTCTTTCCGCTTCGTGCCTTTGCGCTCAAGCCGATTCGACTTCGCATGTTCA
>Ga0082335_1002603_pt1 | contig 33193 bp, 35 predicted proteins | sample Subgrocontami58m_FD_72375 | JGI IMG/M metagenome (GOLD analysis project Ga0082335, IMG submission 72375) | Subsurface groundwater microbial communities from S. Glens Falls, New York, USA - GMW37 contaminated, 5.8 m (SPADES assembly) (version 2) ... | reverse complement strand
CCCCTTCCTAATTTGAAATTTACTATTCCCGCGTTGAGCTGCATCCGCGCTATTTTATTTATATCCATCCTGCAGAACGATTGGCGGAAAGCCGAACACGTAAAAGCTCTTGGCAAAATAAACTTAAACGCGCTTGCAAAGGTCTCTAACAGCCCTATGGATAAAAGAGGCTTCTTGTTCTCTCTTGAGGTATGCGCGTAATGGTAATAAGAGTTACACCGGTCGGCGCAATACGAATTACAAATAGCTATGATGCCGCTTTTAGCGTCGCGCAACACATCCCTGATAAGGCTTTCTCTTCTGGAATCCTGAGGGGTCAGGCAAATAAGATCATATTTTCCGCTGTCCTGGCGATACATGCTCAGAGTCTCAGAAGGTGTAAGTAGCTTATGTGGTGAGACATACTTTGTACAGGAACTTACGTAAACAAGCCTATCTCCATACAGCCGGCGGATGTGGTCTTCAAGAAGCTTATTGTTAAGGATAACGCCGTTCTTGACCCCATGCTTTTGAGAAGACTCTACAAGCCATTTGACCGGATACAGGTTCTCTTCGTTCAATTCTTCTTTTGAGACGAACATATTCGTAAAAGCCAGGCGAAAAGAAATACCGTTTTTGTTCGCCTCAAGCAAAGTCTCATAAAATTTGGCACAAACCCTCGCAAGTTGGCCTTTAGTCAACGAAAAAAATGGCTTATTCCAGATAAAAAGACCATCTAGCGAATAATTAAATCTGCCTCCGTTGAGCGGATTATTCGGAGCCCCTCCATACAGAACTATCTCAATATCATCCAGCCGGTTAAGTTCGGATAAATGTTCAATTGAACCGGAATATAACGGAATTTCTATTGAATATTTTTTCTGCATGTTTAGAGTGAATGAGACAAAGTGTTCTGTTCACTTTGTCTCATTAAAAGCTTAATTGCCCCGCATGGACTCGAACTTCAAATAGTCTTTTACTTTTTATTTAAATACTCAAATGCCCAGCTGTAAAAGCGTTCGACCTGCTTAAATATATCCGATGCTTCGCTTTCTCGAAATCCCCTACTTTCGTAAGCAATGACGTTCTTTTTGGCAATAATTCTACGAATTGCTGTCACTTGCTTCTCTATCCCCACAATAGGAACACTCGCCAACAACTCGAGCGCCCGCAGATGATCGTCCTCTGCCGCGCGAATACCCTGCGACTTCACCAATACTGCGTCACAAGCGGAAATAACACAATGAACGGCATTTAACCCTACGGCTGACCACATTCGGTTTTTATAGGCGTGTTCCATGACTTCATAAAATTCTTCAGCCTTATTCCAATAGCCGATATACTCAGCCTGATTGACCGCTCTTGTTCTTAAATGTTTCATCATCGTAAAAGTTTCTCCAATCTGTCACCATAAATGAGCTGATACGACTTAAGGATATTTGACACTGCGCCTGTTTTCGTTTTTGCCTTGCTTCGGAATTCCGACACGCTATTAACATAGGGAGCAATGGGATTCCCCCAGCGGTGAGAAATCCGCTCGTCAATCTGAAAAAAGAGGTCTTCCGCTTTTTTCTTGTCTTCTGCGGTTTTTACGACAACCAATAAATCCACATCACTGGAAGGTCCTTCCGTCTTTTCATATATACTTCCAAAAAGGGCAATGCTCAAGATAACGTCCTTTAAAGAAGACCGTTTGACAGATTCAGTGATGGTTTTCAACAACCAACTCCTCAGTCTCTCTTCATCAGCGAACAGATCCTTTAAAACACCGCTTATCATTTGAGCTTCGTTCAAGCGAAACAAATGAGTTTTGCCGACCACCTTCATTAAAAGCAACCCCTCCTTCATAAGACTCTGCAAGACCTCATGGGCTGTTTTAGGAGTCGCTCCGACCAATTTGGCTGTTTGACGTCCGCTTAGTTCACCATGAGACCGGCAGAAAATACGTAAAACGCGGACTTTTATCCGGCTATTTAAAATTTTGTCCAAGGGACAGGTCAGGCGCATAGATGTTTCCTTATATAAACACGTGTTTACTTACGTAAACAATGATACCTGATGACCCGCATTTTGTCAACTATAAAATGATGTAAGATCCCCAATCACACGATGTGGTTGGGGATCTTCCTATCTCTTGTAGGTGAACTTGAGAAATTTAAGTGGTTGCCCCTATTGGGCGATTTTCGCAACTGGCTAATGCATGAAACCGTGATTATTCTTTAACATCTCCCCACAAAGGGTGAGCCTGAAGCTTACCAGATAAACCCATTCTTCCCCAGAAATTTTCGACTTCCATTTCTTTCTCAAAAAGAACCTCTATTTCTTTGCGCCATTCTTCAATAATTAACCGATCAACAGGCAGTTTAAAAAGAAATTGATTTATAGCCAATAAAGCTGCGCCTAAACGTGCCGTGTTCACACTATTCCACCTATGATCTTTGTTGGGCAAACGAATCGCGATCGAAAGTTTTCTGTCCCACAGCCTGGCGTGATGAGCACAAATGTTCCGAATGTAAGCAAAAGTATGCAGCCAAGGTATGAGCAAAGTTGTATGAAGTTCAAACTTTTTAGCTAAAATCTCTTGATCAATTCTCTTCAGATTTGCAATCAATAGAGAAATCGAGCTAAAAGACATGATCTCAACCGCAACCCAGATCGGAAGCTTTGGAAACTCTTCGTATTTTGTTTTAAAATGGGTGATAAATGTTTCTTGAGATCTCCCTGATTCTTTATGAACTTTTTCTATCCACTCCCCATGATTAAATTTTCCAAAAAAATTAGCAGCCTCCTCATGAAAAAAGGGGCCATACTTTTGAGCCATTTCGTGAGACGTAATAGCCCTAACTGTGATTTCGATAACCTCGAGGGCTTCATCAACAAGAAAACGCAACCGTCTATCAAACTCATACAACTCGGCAATCTGATTGAATGTTACATTAGGCTTAAACTGATGGCGGGTAACTTCAAAAGGGAGGCAATACGCGCTAAACCGATAATAATTGACTTGCTTCAAAATACGTTCCGCCGCTTCGTGATCCGCTACGATCAATCCACGACTTTTAAGCAAACCCACCTGCTCAGAGTATGTTAGCGATGGCTTAGCGTATTTTTCCATAAAAAAGAAAACCTGCCCAAAATGCGCGTAGGCAATAAAGCCCAGAGGCGTGGCAGGTATGTTATGCATACTTTACCTTGTGTTTTCAAACAAAGCAAACTATTTTATTTCTTTTATTGGACGAGTTTCGCAACTGGCTGTTTACTATCTGCCTGCGGGAATGGCATCTTAATCAATGACCTCGAACCTATTCCTTGAAATCCAACTCTACCTGCTTATCTAAAAGAAAGGGAAACAACGCCTCGTCTTCTTTGCGGGCGTTCTCTAATACGACCTCTATCATTTCCTTTGCCGTATCGATAAATCTTTCTTTGATTTTTTCATCTGAAAAAGAAAAACCATATTTAAGAAGCAAATCCGTCATAATATCAAACTTACTCATGGCCATGATATGTTGCTGTTGAAGCTCTCTCACAACTTGTTTAACGCCCAAATCGCCTATCACAAGAGCTATGGGAAATACCTTGCGCTCCTCCCATTCAAAATGAGGAAAAAGAGTTTCCTTAATAAACTTCACAACCTCTTTGATATTATCCTGCGCATCTCCGTCATATAAAATAAGGCACCGCTTTTTTAAGCACCCACATTTCTTCCATGATCTTTTTATGTGCCGCCTCAATCTTTTTCCCAGAGTCTATATTATTTTCGGATCGCTTACTTTTTTCCTCTTCCATTTTTCCCCCTTTTTTCATCTTATCCAATCACCCACTGTAATTTATTATATCACATAGGGGTAAAAATTTTGGTTGCCCCGCATGGACTCGAACCATGACACCTAGCTCCAGAGGCTAGTGTCCTACCAATTAGACGACAGGGCAATATGTATATTTAAGGTATTTTTTCCAATCATATTGCCCGTCCCGAAGCGCGATAACATCCTGCGCAAGGGGCAGGGCAACATAACTTCTATCCAGGTTCTTTCAATCATATTACCCGTCCCGAAGCGCGATAACATCCTGCGCAAGGGGCAGGGCAACAATATACGTGGAATTATTTGGAAGGCGGGAAAAACCAGCCCATTCTTTACCAAGCGTGGTCTCTAAACCACTGGTCCGCGTCTTTAATATCGCGCCCAAAGCCTTTTGCTGTCTCACAGCCGCACAGCATAACAAAGCTCGCAAGGCAGATGGCCATGGCTAGAACGCCGAGAAAAACTTTCTTTTTCTTCATACACCCTCTTTCTTAAAGGACCTTATAACGCGCTCTATCCTTTCAATGGTACGTTCTTTTCCCAAGGCCTCTATAAACTCAAACATGCCTGGCCCGCCGGTCTTGCCGCTCAACGCAAGCCGTAGAGGATGGATCAAATACTTGACCGTCACTCCAAGTTCTGCGACGGTTGCCCTAAAAACTTCTTCAATTTTTGCGGCGCTAAAATCGCTAAGCCCGTTAAACCTGTCCTCGAGCAATAAGAATTCACGTGTTAAATCCTGCGAAAACAATTTCTCTGCCGCGTCTTTATCAAATTCGACCTCTTTGACAAAGAAAGGTTGAAAAGCCTCTGCCAATTCAAGCAAGGTCTCTGCCCGCTCACGGTATAATTTTAATATAGAAATGAGGGATTTTCCATCAAAATCCATTATAAAAGGCTTTACCAGGCCAGAGAGCGTTTCAAGATCACAGCTTCTGATATGCTGGCCGTTCAACCATAAAAGTTTTTCCATATCAAATGTCGCTGCTGTCTTATTCGCGTTCATAATGTCAAATTTTGAAACTGCCTCGGACAAAGACATGATCTCCTGATCGTTTCCTGGAGACCAACCCAGCAACATAAGATAATTAACCAGGGCCGGCGCTAAAAATCCCATGCGCCTGTATTCGGTGATAGCTGTGGCTCCGGCCCGTTTAGACATCCTGCCGCCGCCTGAGCCTAATATCATAGGTATATGTGCAAACTGCGGTATCTTGTAACCTAAGGCTTCATAGATAACAAGTTGTTTAGGCGTGTTTGAAATATGGTCGTCGCCTCGGATAATATGCGTGACCTGCATATCATTGTCATCTACAACGCAGGCAAAGTTATATGTCGGCGACTGGTCAGATTTTATCAATACCTGGTCTTTAATAAGCGCTGTGTCAAAAGATATTGCCCCATGTATCATGTCGTTTATCCGGGCCGTTTGCTGGGGCATCTTTAATATCACCGCGCCCGAACCATCCTCGGCTTTATATGCCTTACCTTCATCTAAAAGTTTTGAAGCCATGTCGCGGTATATCTGGAAACGCTCGCTCTGGTAATAGAGTTCGTCCCAGTCTAAGCCCAGCCACTTAAGACTCTCTAATATCTCGTCTAAATATTCTTTTTTGGAACGCGCCTGGTCAGTATCTTCTATCCTTAGTATAAATGAGGCTTTATTATGGCGGGCGTATAACCAGTTAAAAAGGCATGTGCGCGCGCCGCCGATATGCAGATATCCGGTAGGGCTTGGAGCAAACCTGACTTTCATTTTTGCTCCTTCTGCGCAAAGAAAAAGCCTTCTTCAAGAGCGCGCTTATTGATGGCAATGAGCTTTTCCTTGTGCGCCAGCACCTCTTCAATGGCTTTCTCCATGGTAGAGAGAGAAATGATCTTTTTCTTGCCCAGATAAACTCCTATAGCAACAGTATTTGCCACCTTGTCTAACCCTAATTTTGAAGCCATCTCGGTCATAGGACACAAGACGATATCCAGCCGCCTTGAGGTAGCCTTGCAATCCGCCAGAGAAGAGTTGACCAAGAGCAAACCTTTGTTACGTATGGAATTCTTGAATTTTTTTAAGGACGGGGCGTTTAAAATAATAACGGTATCGGCTTTATCTACGTATGGTGACGATATGGGTGAATCTGAGATTATCACCATGCAATGAGCTGTGCCGCCGCGGACCTCTGCGCCATAAGCAGGAAGCCAGGTAACAAACTTGCCTTCTCGCATGGCAGAAAGCGCAAGCACCTTGCCCATTGCCATTATGCCCTGGCCGCCGAAACCGGCGCAGATTATCTTTTCTATCATTTCAGTTTTCCTAATTTAAAATATTGCGACATTGACTCATCTATCCATTTAACAGACTCCTGCGGCGTCTTATACCAATACGTCGGGCACATAGATAAGACCTCGACTAAGGAAAAACCCTTACCTTGCAACTGATTTTCAAAAGCCTGCTTTATGGCCCTCTTTGTATTCATGGCTTCTTTAGGATTACTTACCGACGTGCGCTCCACAGAATAAACACCGTCTAAAAGCGCTAGCATCTCTGATATCTTTAAAGGATATCCAGCCAGTTTTGCATCACGGCCCAAGGGTGTAGTCGCTGTTTTTTGAGTCAACAATGTCGTAGGCGCCATCTGTCCGCCTGTCATGCCATAGACCGCGTTATTGACAAAGACGACTGTTAAATTCTCGCCCCTGTTTGCCGCGTGTATTGTCTCTGCTGTCCCAATAGCAGCCAAATCTCCGTCGCCCTGGTATGTAAAAACAAGCTTGTCAGGCTGGCACCTTTTAATAGCAGTTGCCACAGCAAGGGCGCGCCCGTGCGCGGCCTCAGCGCAGTCAAACTGCCAATAATCATACGCTACAACAGCGCAGCCTACAGGCGCTATGGCAATGGTTTTTTCTCTGGCGCCTAGTTCATCTATTGCTTCCGCGACCATGCGGTGCAATATGCCATGCCCGCACCCAGGACAGTAATGGGTAGCAACGTCATAAAGAGAATCGGGCCTTTTATAATTTTTTGCCATCGCTAGGGTTTCCTGTTTACGGAACTCAACGTCTTTAATATTTCCCGCTCAACTTGCTTTTGTGTAGGCACGCCTCCACCTGAGCGGCCATAAAAATCTACAAGCGCCTTACGGTTTACCGATAGCCTCACATCCTCGACCATCTGGCCATATGACATCTCTACGACTAAGAATTTTTTAATTTTTGTTGATATGCGGGCCAGTTCTTTTGCCGGAAACGGCCAGAGAGAAATGGGCCTGAACAATCCAACGCGCTTGCCTTGCTTGCGCAAATTCGCTACCGCTGCCTGCGCTATTCGCGCCATAGACCCATATGCCACAACAACAACGCGCGCGCCCTCTAAAGAGCTTTCTTCAAAACGCTGCTCTTTGGCCATAATACGGCTATAATTTTTCTGTAACATTATGTTGTGTTTTTCAACGTCGCCATACTTGATAGAAAGCGACTTGACGATATTGGGCTTGCGGCCAGAAGCTCCAGTCAATGCCCATGGCTTTTCTACTAAACCTGAAGGCGCAACTTCATCGTCAAATTCCAAGGGTTCCATCATCTGGCCCAAGATACCGTCGGATAATATCATAGACATCACCCTGTAGCGGTCTGCCAGCTCAAAGGCGAGCTGAGTTAGGTCAAAGGACTCCTGCACGCTCCAAGGCGCAAGAACGATCAAATGGTAATCGCCGTGGCCGCCGCCTTTTGTAGCCTGAAAATAATCCGACTGCGCCGGCCATATATTACCCAGGCCCGGGCCCGCGCGCATAACATTGATGGCAACCGAGGGCAATTGCGCTCCTGAAATATAAGAAATACCTTCCTGCTTTAGGCTAATGCCTGGCGAAGACGAACTTGTCATTGTGCGCACTCCGCTGGCTGAGGCGCCATACACCATGCTTATGGCAGCTAACTCTGACTCCGACTGGATAAAAATTCCTCCTCTTTTCGGAAGCTCGCTTGCCATATAAGCGGTCAATTCATTCTGCGGCGTTATTGGATAACCCGCGTAAAACTTACAGCCTGCCCTTATGGCTGCCTCTCCCATAGCCTCATTACCTGATATTAAGATCTTTGTCTTCATATTTTTTGTTCTATTTCAATACAGCAATCCGGGCACATAAGAAAACATATACCGCAACCCGTACAATTATCTTCGGCTATTATTACGGCCGGCGCAATGCCGCTTTCATTTAAATTCTTATCAAGGGCTATATTTTTTTTAGGGCAAAAAATGATACACAGCTGGCAGCCTTTGCACCTCTTGCTATTTATCTTTATCTTCATTTACGCAATGCCTCTTTGGCCGCGGCCGCTATCTTAAGCGGGCCTAAACCATATTTTTCAAGAAGGTCTTTTCGTTTATCAAATGTTATGAACTCGTTAGGCAACCCTAAGCGCTTAAATGTGTTATGCGCCTGATGCAAGCGGCCGCCTGCTTCTAGAACCTCTAAAACGGCGCTGCCAAAACCGCCCTTTAAAACGCCTTCCTCAATGGTCAAAAAGGCGCGACATCTTGAGTATAACTCAAAGATGAGCGTCTCATCAAGCGGTTTCACAAAACGCGCGTTAACCACTGTAACAGATATCTTTTCATTCTGCAATATGTCGGCTGCCGCAAGGGCAGGATAAACCATGCTACCCAAAGCGAAAAGGACGACATCACTGCCTTGCCTTAAAACTTCTGCCCTGCCAAATTGTATGGGAGAAAAAGCCAAGGCCTGTGGCCTTAAATTTGCCACTCCCCTGGGATAACGTATAGACACCGGGCCTTCCTGATCTTGGGCAAAGGCAAGCATCGCCTCAAGGTCTTCTTTATCAGCCGCGGCCATTACCGCGATGTTAGGCAGATGCCTCAAATACGCTATATCAAAAATGCCGTGATGGGTAGGCCCATCCTCACCGACAATGCCCGCGCGGTCAACGCATAAGACAATACCTAAATTCTGCAAACAGGCTTCTTCCACTATCTGGTCATACGAACGCTGCAAAAACGTTGAATATACCGCAAGGTATGGTTTTAAACCGCCGTGCGCCAGGCCCGCGGCAAAACCTACGGCGTGTTGTTCCGCGATGCCGACGTCAAAAAATCTTTCGGGATAGCTTTGCGCGAAACAACTCAAACCCGTTCCTTCGGGCATAGCCGCGGTTATAGCTACGATATTTTTATTTTTTGAAGCAAGCTCCATAAGAGCGGAACCGAATACATCCGTAAATGTCGCCTCTTTTTTCTCATGCGCCCCTGTGACTTCGCCGCTTACAATATCAAAACATGGAATGCCGTGAAATCTTACAGGCTCCACTTCAGCAGGAGCAAATCCTTTGCCTTTTTTTGTGACCACATGTAAAAGCCGCGGGCCTTTAAGCAAAGAAATATTTTTAAGTGTTGCTATCATGAGCGCGGTATCGTGCCCGTCAAGCGGGCCAAAATACTTAAAGCCCATCTCTTCAAAAAATATACCGGGAACAATAAGGCCTTTTAGCATCTCCTCAAACCTGTCTACGAGCTTAAGCAGCCTCGGGCCTATTCGCGGCAAGCGCTGTTTTAGAAAACTCTCCCTGGCCTCTTTAAACCTGTTAAAGATAGGCTTAGAAATGATCTTGTTCAAATAAGTGCTCAAAGCGCCCACGCTGGGCGCGATAGCCAGGTCGTTGGAATTTAGTACAACGATAATGTCCCGATTGAGATGGCCTGCCTGGTTGAGCGCTTCAAAACACATGCCGCCTGTTAAGGCGCCGTCGCCTATAATAGCCACGATCTTTTCCTTGCCTTTATTTAGATCTCGGCTGACAGCCTTACCCAAAGCAAGGGACACAGCCGTTGAACTATGCCCTGTGCTAAAAGGATCGTAAATAGATTCCTGCTTGGAAGGAAAACCGGATATACCGTCGCGTTGGCGCAATGTGTCAAATCGCGCGTTGCGGCCTGTCAGGATCTTATGAGCGTATGCCTGGTGGCCTACGTCCCAAATAAGAATATCCTCGGGGGTTTGAAAACAATAATGCAAGGCAATGGTCAATTCAACTACACCCAGGCTTGAAGCAAGATGCCCCCCGGTCTTAGAGACAACAGACACAATGCGCTCCCTGACCTCCTTTGCCAGCTCAGGGAGTTTTTCAATGGGTACTTTCTTTAAGTCCTTTGGATCATTAATACCTTCAAGCCACACAGTCTTTACTCTTTCTCCTCAAAAGGCTTTATCTTCATCTTGCCATCCTTGGCCTTTGAGATAACTTCTATCTTCTTTTTCATGGAGTCAAGGGACTTAATACACGTATCAGCCAGTTTGACACCGTCTTCAAATTTTTCTATTGATCTCTCGAGCGATAATTTCTCAGAGTGCAATTCTTCAACGATCTTTTCCAGCTTTTTTAGATTCTCTTCAAATCCCATAACACCCCCTATTATATCACTATCTCTGTGACTTCGCTGACAAAGGCACCCCTTGAAAGCCTCGTCTTAACACGTTCGCCCTTTTTTAGATCATGCGCTGAAAAAATGCATTTATCATTATCCAGCGCGGTCGTAACACTATACCCACGCTTTAACACAGCAAGCGGGCTTAAAGCATCCATTTCATTTAACATAGAACTGAAACGCATTTCTTCTGACCTCAGCCTCTGGTGCATGGCGCGGTCAGCCTGATCTATAAGGTCATCCACTCTCTGAGCGTGCTGAGGCACAAAATCCATGAGGTTGCGCCACAGATGCCTAAGTTGATTCTCAATGCGTTCATCCAATTCAATCCGCGACGGCATGACTATTTCAGCTGCTGCCGACGGCGTAGGCGCCCTGCGGTCTGCCACAAAATCCGCTATGGTATAATCCGTCTGGTGGCCTACGGCAGATATGACCGGTATCTCTGAATTAAAGATCGCGCGCGCCACAAGCTCTTCATTAAAACACCAAAGGTCTTCAAGAGAGCCGCCTCCGCGCGCAAGGATCATAACTTCTACTGTTTTAAGTTCGTTAAGGTCTTTTATTGCGGCTACTATCTCCTCGGCAGCCCCCTGGCCTTGCACGCGTGCCGGAGCAATGACTATATGGGCAGCCGGGAAGCGCCTGTATAGAACATTCAGGATGTCCTGAATAACAGCGCCTGTTAATGATGTCACTACACCTATTGCCTGCGGTAAAAAAGGAAGAGGCCTCTTACGGGCCTCATCAAACAAGCCTTCTTTTGAAAGCCTGTCTTTAAGCTGTTCAAATGCCAATTGCAAAGCGCCCTGGCCTTTAGGCGTCACATCATTTACATAAAGCTGGTACTGGCCGTCCCTTTCGTATACGCCAACGCGGCCTTGGCAAATGGCCTTCATGCCGTCGGCCAGATCAAATTTAATACGGGCGGACGCGTTCTTGAAAATAACGCAGCGCAATTGGGCCTGTTCGTCTTTCAAACTAAAATATACGTGCCCTGAAGAAGGCTGCCTTAGATTAGATATCTCGCCTTCCACAAAAACTTCGCAAAATACGTTCTCAAGGACCTCTTTGATATCGCGCGTCAGTTCACTGACTGTCAATATCTTTTGCGTCTTCATCGCGTATGACCCCCGGCACTTTTTCTCTGACCCTCTTGATCGCAAGCGCCTTGCCGGTCTTCTCATCTACCTCAAGGATAACGCCATGCAATTGGACATCTTCAGTGCCCAATTCAAACCTTGTAGGCATGCCCGTCACGAACCGTTCAATGATCTTTTCTTTATTGCGGCCGATGACCGAATTATACGGTCCGGTCATGCCGGCATCAGTGATATATGCTGTGCCTTTTGGTAAAATTATCTCGTCGGCAGTCTGTATGTGTGTATGCGTGCCCAATACCGCGGATACCTCGCCGTCCAAAAACCAACCCAAGGCCACCTTTTCAGACGTAGCCTCCGCGTGGATATCTACGATGACAACCGGTGTCTCGGCTTTCAACGCCTTTATCTCGTCAACAACCACCTTAAACGGAGACTCGACCAGGGCGTCTATAAAAACCCTGCCTAAAAGACAGACCACTCCGACCTTCGGGCCCATCTCTGATCTAAAGACAACACTTCCTTTGCCGGGCGTCATCTTCGGAAAGTTGGCCGGCCGAAGGACATTGGCGTCCCTGTGCAATAATTCTACTATCTCGGGCCTTCTCCAGACGTGATCTCCTGAAGTCAGAACGTCGCAGCCTGATTGAAAAAGGTCGCGCGCTGTGCGCGCTGTGATACCTGAGCCGCCGGCGGAGTTTTCCGCGTTAGCTATAACGACATCTATATCTTCTCTTTTTCTTATCGCAGGCAAAAGCGTCTTGACCGCGGCGCGGCCTGGAGAACCCACAATGTCACCGATAAATAATATTTTTATGCTCATATTATGGTGCTTATTTCGCGTATTCTATGACGCGCGTTTCACGGATGACCGTAACCTTTACCTGGCCCGGATACTCCATGCCCTCTTCTATCTTCTTACGGATATCACGGGCAAGAACAACAGCATCGCTGTCGGATATCTTTTCCGGCTGCACGATTATACGTATTTCTCTTCCTGCCTGGATGGCAAACGCCTTTTCAACGCCCTTAAAGACGTTGGCAATGGACTCTAATTTTTCAAGGCGCTTGACGTAGGTCTCCAGCGTCTCTCTGCGAGCGCCGGGACGCGCGGCGCTTATAGCGTCAGCTGCTGCCGCAAGCACTCCGTAAAGGCTCGTCTTTTCCACTTCCTCATGATGAGCCTCAATACCCTGGACGACTACTTCGCTCTCACCGAATTTCCTGGCAAGGTCAGCTCCAAGCTTAGCGTGCGTGCCTTCTATCTGCTGATCTAGGGCCTTACCTATATCATGAAGTATGCCAATTCTGCGAGCTATCTTCGGGTCAAGGCCAACTTCATCAGCCATAACACCCATAAGAAGGGCGACTTCCCTTGAATGCTGAAGGGCGTTCTGGCCAAAGCTAGTCCTGTATTTAAGCCGGCCAATGAGTTTGACGAGTTCAGGATGCACGCTGTGCACGCCGATCTCAAAGAATATCTTTTCGCCCTCTTCTTTGATCTTTATGTCCATCTCTTTCTTAGTCTTTTCAACGACCTCTTCGATCCGGCCAGGATGTATCCTGCCGTCAGATATCAAGCGCTCCAGAGATATGCGCGCGACTTCACGCCTAACCGGGTCAAACCCCGAGAGCATGACAGCCTCAGGAGTATCGTCAATGATAACATCAATACCGGTAGCCATTTCAAAGGCGCGGATATTGCGGCCCTCACGGCCGATGATGCGGCCTTTCATGTCGTCTCCAGGAAGATTGACGATACTTACAGTAGATTCAACCGCGTGTTCCACGGCGCAGCGCTGTATCGCGTAACCGATTATCTCTTTTGCCTTCTTATCAGAGGTCTCTTTTATCTCATCTTCATTCTTTTTTATTAAGACAGCCTTTTCGGTGTTCAGCTCGCTGTCAAGCCTAGACAACAAAAGCACCTTCGCTTCTTCCGGAGACATGTTGGAGATCTTATGCAGCCTCTCCTTTTCTTCTAACAAAAGCCTGTTTAGGTCGTCGCCTTTTGTTTTAAGGGCGTCTTCCTGGGTCTTTAAATTTCTCGTCTTGTCTTCGAGTTCTCTTTCCTTCTTCTCTAAAAGGTCAACTCGCCTCTCAAGATTTGATTCTCTTTGAGCTATTCTTTTTTCAATATTGGCTATTTCGTCCCTGCGGTCGCGCGTCTCTTTTTCAAAATCCTGGCGCATTTTAAACAACAGGTCCTTGGCCGCTAGCTCTCCTTCTTTACGGATAGCGTCGGCGTTCCTGCTGGCCTCATCAACTATGACTTTTGCCTGCAATGTCGCGGTCTTAAGCCTCTGCTCTCCTAAAGATTTTCTAAAGAACAGGTATAGAAAAGAAAGCGCGACACCTATTGCTATACATATAAAACCTAAAACATATATACCGTATCCTGTTGACATTGTGAACTACCTCCTTCTTTATACAAGCCACCGTGAAAACGGCGGACGGGTAGGCCCAGCTTCTTTTTATGAAGACCGGAAGCTTAAGGCCCAATTAACTACTTACGCAAAGAGGACTTTTGTGACAGAGAGGTCGTGAGGTTCTAGAGGAGGAAAATCGCGGATCATTTGAAAATCAAAAGCAAGGCCCACAGTAGGGACTTCTTTAGGCAATCGGCCCAAAAACCTGTCATAATAACCCATGCCCCGCCCAAGCCTATTACCCGCCTCGTCAAAGGCGAGGCCTGGGACTACTACAAGATCTATTGAATCCAGGGGGATCGGCCGGATGTACTCTTCTTTGGGATGCGCTATGCCATAGGGCCCTGTCTTAAGTTCTGTGTCTATGTCCTTGAGTAAAGAAGGGATCATCTCCCTGGACTCTGAACGGACCACAGGAACAGCGACCCTTTTGCCTTGCTTTATAGTATTCTTGATCATCCTCACAGTATCAACTTCTCCGTCAAAAGAAAGATAAAACAGTACCGTCTTTGCTTTTAAAAATTCCTTCAGTAAAAAAAGTTTGCTTGCTATCTTAGAACTTTTTTTAAGTCTATGTTCCTCCTTGTGACTTCTCAGTCTTTTTAGGACTTCTTGTCTGAGTTTTTTCTTTTTTTCCTGTATCATTGAGCACCATAATGTGTCACGAAATTTGTTCGTGACATCCGGCGAAATCCCGCCCTGCGGCTCGGCCGCGTGGCGGGGCATTACCTATTGCTGTTTCTTGCGGTAATCTTCAATTGCCGCCCTAAGCGCTTCCTCTGCCAGGACAGAACAATGCATCTTTATCTTAGGCAGGCCGCCTAAAGCTTCTGCTACGGCCTTGTTGGAAATAGTCAGCGCCTCTTCAAGGGTCTTGCCTTTCACTAAGTCTGTTACCATGCTTGAGGTCGCTATCGCGGCCCCACAGCCAAACGTCTTAAAGCTTACGTTAACTATCCTGTTGTCCTCTACCTTAATATAAAGCCTCATTATGTCTCCGCAGATCGGATTTCCGACATTGCCTATGCCGTTAGCATCGGGCAATTCGCCCACATTGTGCGGGTTCAAAAAGTGATCCATTACTTTCTGGCTATATTGGGCATTATCCATGGTTTTCCTAATTCAGCCTCATTAAATTATCACAAGTGCGGGGCAATGTCAATTCTTTCACTTACTTGACAACACTAAGCGGCTTTGTCGCTATCTTGTGGTCCTTGGGCGGCAAACGTTTCTTTAAGCGCTCAAGAGCGCCCTTTTCCTTCATCCTCTTATAGATCAGCACCCAGGCGCAGTCCCTGTTCTTGTCTGCCTCGCACTTACCTTTATTCTGGCCGCCGCATGGCCCGTTCAATAGGCCCTTGGAACAACGCGTGACCGGGCATATCCCGCCCGTCAGGTCTAAAACACACTCGCCGCAACAGCTGCAAACCTCTTGAAAATTATTGTCTTTGTCAATAAGCGCCGCAAAAAGGCTATCGCACCCTGGCAAGACGTCTAAATTTAAACGGTCATTCTCTCTTACGCACTGTATACCTGAACCACATGCCAATACAAGAATGGCATCTGAATTCTTAAGCGCCTCTTTGTTCTTAGCAAATGCTATTTTCGCCTGTGCCGCAGCACAGGTAACGTCAGGTGTCGCGGTCCCGGTGACTGTTTTACCTTTTTCTTTTAAAAACCCTGCCATAGCCGCGACCTCTTCTTCGCCTCCGGTCTTACATGTAGCTGCGCAATCACCACACCCGATCACAAATATCCTCGTCTTATCTTTCAGGGCTTTTAATATATCTTGTGGGCTCTTCTGCTTAGTTATTATCATTTTTTATCTTCCCCTCTCAACGCCTCAAGCCTCTCTTTTATCTTTTTTTCATAACCTATTTCCTGCGGGTCGTAAAACTTTATTCTTTTTGACATATAGTCCTGTTTTACATAGTGGCCTGGAAAATCATGGGCGTATTTATATCCCTTACCGTGACCAAGCCTTTCATCATCAGCTGTAGCGTCTTTCAAATGCGCCGGCACTTCCTGCAGGCGGCCCTCTTTGACCTCTTTCAAAGCCTTTTCAATACCCAGATACGCCGCGTTGGATTTAGGGCTGCAGGCGACATAGACCGCGGCTTGCGCCAAAGGTATCCGAGCCTCCGGCATGCCTACGAATTCAGAGACCTCTTGCGCCGCATGCGCCAATACCAAAGCCTGCGGGTCTGCTAAGCCCACGTCTTCGGCAGCGCAGATACAGATACGGCGCGCGATAAAACGCGGGTCTTCGCCGGCATATATCATTTTGGCAAGCCAGTATAACGTCGCGTCCGGGTCTGACCCGCGCATTGATTTAATAAAAGCTGAAATGGTATCATAATGGCCATCTTCGTCGTGGTCATAGAGCACTGCCTTTTTTTGTATGGACTCCTGCGCGTCCTTTAAAGTAAATCGTATGCTGCCGTTCTTCGGCCTTGCCTTGCTTTTTATACCGATCTCTAAAGCGTTAAGGCTGCGGCGTCCGTCGCCTTCGCATATCCTTGCCAAGAATTCCAGCGCCTTCTTTTCAGCGTCTATCTTTAATGAACCCAGGCCGCGGCTGCTATCTTTAAGCGCGCGCTCCAATATGGACAAAATATCTTTTTCACTAAGCGGCTTGAACTCAAAGATCAAAGAGCGCGATAATAAAGGAGAGGTCAGAGCGAAAAAAGGGTTCTGCACTGTCGCGCCTATGAGTGTCACGCCTCCGTCCTCTATATCAGGCATAAGCACATCCTGCTGCGCCTTATTAAAACGATGTATCTCGTCGATAAAAATGATGGTCTTTTGCCCTGACGACCTCTGCCTTAATTTTGCCTGTTTAATAACACGGCGGATCTCGGCGACATTTGAAGCAACTGCATTAAGCGGCTCAAAATAAAAGTGGGTGATATTGGCGATGCAGTGAGCTAAGGTGGTCTTGCCTGTCCCGGGAGGCCCAAAAAAAATGACGGACGTCAAACGGTCCGCCTCTATGGTCTTTCGCAAAAGCGAGCCCGGGGCCAAAATATGTTCCTGGCCTGCGAACTCATCCAAATTAACAGGCCGCATCCGGCTTGCTAAAGGCTCAGCGCTTGATCGCGGGTTTGCGGCTTTCTTTTCCTCTGGAAAAAGATCGGACATAAAAAAATCCCCGCAACTGCCGTCAGCTAGGTGGTCTGAACCCAATCAGACACGTGGGTGCCCTCTCAGCGGCCCTCGGGCTCGCCTGAAGTTGGACTCCCTTAGGATTAATGTTGGTTCAATAATCATCAATCGCCGACGAACACCGCAGGGATCTTAAATCCTTGTCCTAACTGTAGTATATCACAGCCGCAACTTGAATTCAATATGGGGTTGCGGCCATAGGCCGCACCCACTACCGCAGCGTCAGCGACAATTCCTTCACCAAACCTTCAAGCACGTTGCTATGCACTGAATTTATCTCGGCGTCTGTCAAAGTCTTTACGTCAGAGCCGTACGTAAGCGAAATGGTCAGCCCCCTGCAACCATCTGGTATTTCTTTACCTTGGTAACATTCTGTCAGCGCGGCCGTTTTCAAATATCCTGCCGATTTTTTCTGTATCAATTCTTTTATCGCGGAATAAGGCGTGTTTTTACCGGCCAAAACGCTTATATCGCGTGAAATAGACGGCGTTGAAGATAATGGCATAAACACTTTCTTTAAACATGCTTCTTGCGAGAGCGCGCTTAAAGAAAACTCAGCGGCAAAGATCTCCTTTTTTGCCTTTATGCCCCAGTTCCTCTTTATAGCCTCTGATACTGCCCCTAACGACCCTATCTTGGTACCATTGACTAAAATACCGAAATTAAGAGCGCCTTCTTCCAACGAGGAAAAGGCAAATTTTTTAACACCAAGCTCATCAAACAACGACTCTAATACGCCCTTAAGGTCATATAGCGTATACGGCCTTGATTCTTTAAGCCACGATGCGCGCTTATCTCCGGCAAGAAGGATGCCAACGGATATCGTCTCTTCGCCCTTACCAAAAACATGGGCTGTCTCAAAAATTTCAAGATTAGGATTGTTATGGTTAATATTAAAAGAGGCGCATTCTAAAAGTGCCGGCAATAACGTTGTGCGCAACAGATGATAGTCATGGCTTAAAGGATTAACAAGAGCGCTTATTGCCTGTGGAACTTTGAGCGCGGTTTTTGTATAACTTTCCTCACTTGTCAAACCGTAGGTTATCGCCTCTTTGAGGCCCATTGAGACAAGCAGATCTCTGACTGTGCGCTCTATTGTCTGGACCTTAGGCACATCCATAACAAAAGGCTTGATCTCAGGCGTTGTTAGCGGTATTTTATCATAGCCGTAAGACCTTGCTATTTCTTCAGTTATGTCCTCTGCCACCTTTACATCTTTCCTAAAACTTGGGGCAATAACCTCAAGCGTACCTGCTTTTTTCTGTTTAACCACAAAACCTAATTTCTGCAGGATATTTTTTGCTTCTTTAGAACTTATTTTGATACTCAAAATATCAGTTGCTTCTTTTAAATCAAAGGTGATCTTCTGATTTTTTGACTGTGCGGACTTGTCTGCCGGCTTGCCTGAGGTCTTAGATGCGGCCAATGTCCCAGCGCATATATCACATATCATTTTCGTTGCAGCAAACAATCCAGCTTTTACTGTGGGAATGTCTACGCCCCTCTCAAATCTATAAGATGAATCTGACGCCACACCAAGAAGGCGCGTGCCCCGCCTGATCACTACAGGATCAAAACACGCGCTTTCAAGCATAACGTTCTTTGTATTTAAAGTTACTTCGCTGTCCTGGCCACCCATGATGCCCGCAACGGCAAGAGGCTTTTTATTATCCGCGATAACCAGAAGGCCGGCTGAAAGTTTTTTCTCGGTTCCATCTATCAATGTGAGGCGCTCTCCGTCGCGGGCACGGCGAACGACAATAGCGCCGCCTTCTAATTTATCAAAATCAAAAGCGTGCAGCGGCTGGCCGTATTCCATGAGGCAAAGATTAGTGATATCCACCACGTTGTTTACGCTGCGCACCCCGACCGCATTGAGTTTTTTTATCAACCACTCCGGAGATGCCGAGACCTTAACTCCTGTGATCAGGTTGCCGTAATATAACGGGCAGGCTTTAGTATCAGAAACAGTAACAGAAAACGGCAAAGCACTTTTCTTTCCATCAAGCTTAGGAACGCGTGCCGACAAACTGGCCTTTTTAAATTTAGCGCCTGTTATAGCAGCCACTTCGCGCACAATGCCACGGACACTTAACCAATCAGGCCTGTTTGATGTGACTTCTATGTCATAGACCCAGTCACCGCCTATCTCATCAAGGGATGCAACACTTAATCCGGCCATGGTAAGCCTATCGCCCAATTTTTCAGGGCTTAACTTTACATCCACAAATTCTTTTATCCAAGAATAGCTTATCTTCAAAATTGCTCCAAAAATCTCATGTCATTCTCAAAAAATAATCTTATGTCTGTAATGCCGAATTTCAGCATTGCTATGCGTTCAACGCCCATGCCAAAAGCAAACCCGCGCCACTTCTTGGGATCGCATCCTCCGGACTTCAGAACATGCGGATGGACCATGCCGCAGCCGCCGATCTCAAGCCAGCCGCTTTTTTTACACACCGGGCAACCTTTGCCTTCGCACAAAAAACATGTAATGTCCACCTCAGCAGATGGTTCGGTAAAAGGAAAAAAGCTTGGCCTGAAACGTAATTTTGTTTTTTCACCGAACATCTCAGTAGCGAAAGCTATCAATACACCCTTAAGGTCTGAAAATCTTATCTTTTCGCTTACTGCAATACCCTCAACCTGATGGAACATGAAAGAATGTGACGCGTCCACAGCGTCGGGCCTATATACACGGCCCGGCACAACTACTGCCATAGGAGGCGGGCATGCCTTCAAAGCGCGTATCTGCGAAGGAGAAGTGTGGCTGCGCAACAACCTGCGACCTGCGGATGATCCCTCTTTGCCTTGTGTTGTTATATAAAATGTATCAAACGCGTCTCGGGAGGGATGTTCCAGCGGTATGTTTAAAGCTTCAAAATTATTATATTCCGTCTCAACTTCCGGGCCGTCAAAGACCTTAAATCCAAGCCGGCCGAATATATCGCAGATCTCAGTCTCTATCCGGGTCACGGGATGCAGACGGCCAAGCAGAGGTTTTTTGCCTGGGAGAGTTATGTCAATGTCTGTCTTGCCCGCAGGCTCGCCAAAAGCGTCCGCGGAAGACGAGAGATCCGATTCCTTTTGGCGCAAAGACTCCTCTACTGCCTGCTTTAAAACATTAAGAGATGCGCCGTAAGCCTTTCTTTCTTCCTGCGCTAAAGCCGGTATCTTAGAAAATAGTTCGGCAACGATGCCCTTACGTCCAAGATACTTGACGCGTAAAGCATCAATGCTTGCTTTGTCCTTGCAAGAATTTATCTGGTCCAATGCCACTGTCGCAATGGAAGCGTGATCAAAAGACATACAAACGCTCTACTTTTTGGCTAGCTCAACGAGTTTCTTGAATGTGGCGGCATCGTTGACAGCCATGTCAGCGATGATCTTCCTATCAAGAACGACTTCGGCTTTTTTCAAGCCTGTCATAAGCCTGGAATACGTGAAACCGAGCTCCCTGCACGCCGCGTTTATTCGCGTGATCCAGAGGCTGCGGAATTCTCTCTTCCTCACTTTGCGGTCGCGTGTAGCATACCGTAAAGCGCGCGCTACTGTCTCTTTTGCCAGGCGGTAACGCCGGGATCTGTCTCCGTAATAACCCTTGGCGGCTTTAAAGACTTTCTTTTTGCGCGCCCTGGTTGAAACACTGTGTTTTATTCTAGCCATAAGGCAACATCCTCCTTATCTTCTGAAGCTCTGTCTTGTGCACCAGAGCAGCTTTTCTTAAGTTCCTTTTACGCCGGCGCGACTTCTTTGTTAAAAGATGGCCTTTGAACGCCCGCGTTCTTTTGAACTTTCCTTTTCCCGTCTTGTGAATACGTTTTGCTGCGGACCTGTTGGTCTTTAGTTTTGGCATTGGTGCTCCTATTTAGGTGCAACGACCATGGTGATCATGCGGCCTTCCAACAAAGGGCCGTGCTCAATAACGCCGCTCGCCTTAGTATCGGCGGCAAAACGGTCTACGACCTTGCGGCCGATGTCTCTGTGAGCCATTTCGCGGCCTCTGAACATAAGTGTTACCTTCACCTTATTACCTTCTTTTAAAAACTCCAGAAGGTGATTAAGCTTTATGGTATAGTCATGCTCTTCAATGTTGGGCTTGACCCTGATCTCCTTGATCTGAAAATGTTTTTGGTGTTTTTTAGCTTCCCGCTCGCGCTTTTCCTGCTCGTACTTATATTTGCTAAAATCCATGATCCTGCAGACAGGTGGCTTGACCTGTGGCGCTACTTCAACTAGGTCTAGCTCATATTTTGCCGCCAAGTCCAACCCTGCCTTGCAAGAAACGACCCCCAACTGCTCGCCCGCAGGCCCGATGACGCGAAGCTCGGGTGAGCGGATCTTCTCATTGACTCTAACGAATTTTTTAATTCTCCACCTCCATTTTTGGCGCTACTGTTAAACAGTTAACCCTTGTCGTTGATCTCTTTTGTGGCCTTTTCTACAAAAATATCCACTCCCATAACGCCCAGATCGCCTTTAGCCTTACTGCGCACCGAAACGCTACGAGCAGCCGCTTCTCTGGCGCCTAAAACAAGCACATAAGGCACTTTTTTAAGCTCAGCGTTACGTATCCTTTTATTCAACGTGTCCGACGACATATCAATGGACGCGCGGACAAGTTTTGCTTTTAGAGCGCCTTCCACCTCTTTAGCGAAATTTAAAATATCATCTTTTATTGGAATGATCAAAACCTGTTCCGGCGCAAGCCACAGAGGAAAGTTGCCTGCGTAATGTTCTATCAACGTTCCGATGAACCTCTCAAGGCTGCCGAATATAACGCGGTGCAACATAACAGGCCTGCAATATTTGCCGTCGTTGGCAACATAATTCAGGTCAAAATTCTGCGGTAGGGCAAAATCGCACTGTATAGTAGCGCACTGCCAATACCTGCCTATGGCATCGCGCAATTTAATATCTATTTTTGGCCCGTAAAAAGCGCCGTCCCCCTCGTTTATATCGTAAGAGAGTTTTTTTTCGTCCAGGGATTCTTTTAAAGCAGAGGTAGCTCTTTGCCAATCCTCGTCTGTGCCTATGGATTTAGCCGGCCTGGTGCTTATCTCTATCTTTAGGTCTTTAAACCCGAACAGGTTCATGGTATCAAAAACAAAATCAACTACGCCCTTTATTTCGTCTTTTACCTGGTCCGGCGTGCAGAAGATATGCGCGTCGTCCTGGGTGAAACTACGCACTCTTAATAGCCCGTGAAGGACGCCGCTCTTCTCATGACGATAAACAGTGCCTAACTCAAAAAGCCGCAATGGCAGATCGCGATAACTTCTGATCTTTGACTTATAGATCAAAATATGTCCCGGGCAATTCATTGGCTTGACCGCGTATTCCTGTTCGTCTATTTCAAAGAAATACATATTCTCGCGATAATACGCCGCGTGCCCGGATGTCTTCCACAACTCACCCTTTAAAATATGAGGGGTGATGACCATCTGGTAACCGCGTTTAAGATGTTCTTCTTTTTCGTATGTCTCAAGGATATTACGCAGTATAGCGCCCTTAGGCTGATAGAACACCAACCCCGCGCCTGCCTCGTCGTGATATATGTCAAAAAGCTCAAGTTCCTTGCCAAGTTTTCTGTGGTCTCGCTTTTTTGCCTCTTCTAAGAACTCAAGATACTTTTTAAGCTCTGCCTCGTTTTCAAATGCCGTGCCGTATATGCGCTGAAGCATCGGATTTGTCTCAATGCCATGCCAATAAGCTCCGGCAATAGATAATAATTTAAAAGCTTTTATATCAGAGGTAGAGCCTACGTGAGGCCCGCGGCAAAGATCAGTAAACTCATCGCCGGTCTTATAGATAGACACTGTCTCGTCGGGTATGGCTTTTATAAGCTCTACCTTGTAGGCCTCGCCTAACTTTTCAAAGAGCGCAACCGCGTCTTTTTTTGACAGGTCTTCTTTTTTAAAATCCAGGCCCTGCTTGACTATCTCATGCATCCGGCTTTCTATCTTTTCTAAGTCCTCCGGAGCAAAAGGTTCTGGCTTGTCAAAATCATAGTAGAACCCGTCGTCAATAGACGGGCCTATGGCCAATTTTACATCCGGCCACAGCGATTTGACAGCCGCAGCCATGACGTGAGAGCAACTATGCCTTAGTGTTTGTAGTTCCATACTGATTATATATTATGCCCCTGAACAAAAGCGCTTGATAATTTTTTCACTCTCGCCAGAGGCTGTTCACAAATTATCTTTGCACGTTCGGGACACATTTCACCGGAGGTGAAATGTGGGCGCGACAGGACTTGAACCTGTGACCCCCTCCATGTCAAGGAGATACTCTAACCAACTGAGCTACGCGCCCAAAATTTATCAATGTGCCGGAATTTTTATTAATGCCGGGAGAGGGAGTCGAACCCTCACGCCCTTACGGACGGCGGATTTTAAATCCGCATTGTCTGCCATTCCAACATCCCGGCAATTAGTTATTAATTATTAAGCACTGTTTTGCTTTTATTCCAACCTACACATGAATCAAGACATTCTTGGGCCAATCTGATTTTTCTCTCCATCCCAAGACAATTTATATAATAACATCTCACGGAAATTTCTTTAGCTGCCATCTTTCCATACTTTAAAACCCACGTGCTTCTTGTGTTAGCATGAACTTTTCCGACTACTTTTAATAGTTGCTTTGATACCCTGCTTAGCCAGTTAATAAATTGTTCGGACCCAGAATATATCCTTAAACTCCACTGCTCTCTTTTGTTAATCGGGTGGATCCAGCCACGAATAGACCCATCACCATCGATCACACCTCTAAAAAAATCAACAAAATATTTATCCGGTACTTTTAAAGCGCCCAAAGTTAACGATTTCTTCGGAGTAAGCCCAATCGTTAAAAGGAATTCATAAAAATTCTTATTGCCTATTTGAATATGGTACGACTTCTGCTTGTTGCCATTGAATTTACTGGTGATCTTATTGGTCAACCCCACGGCACGCCTCAACGTATCTAGAAACTTATTATCTTTTGAAGTAATGTCAATATGTCTTCCATCGGAAGATAAGCAGCCGTCGGTAGCAATTAAACCAACCAGATACCATAGATTTGATCCTTTAATTTGCAATTCTTTTCTTATATGGGGCATCTTCGACCTGCTAATTTCAGAGGCGCGAGTCGGAATTGAACCGACGAATAGGAGTTTTGCAGACTCCCGCCTTAGCCGCTTGGCTACCGCGCCATAAAATCAATCATGTGTTTTAACGTATCAGCCTCGACGAGGCACTTACTATATCTTCAACTTCGCTTAAGCGGCCCAGGCCTACCGTGCCGCAAGCTAATCGGCCCTTAACAGGCCCGATAAAATGATATCCTAGTTTTTTTAAACGCTCAATATTGGCCTGAGTTGACTTGTGTTGATACATCGCGTCATTCATCGCCGGAGCCAATAACACAGGCGCGCGCGTTGCCAAAACAGTACATGTCAATAAGTCGTCGCACATACCACAGGCTAGCTTAGCGATCACATTGGCTGTTGCCGGCGCGATAAGTATAAGGCTAGCACTTTGGGCCAGGGAAACATGCTCTACATCCCAGTCATCGGTTACCTCAAACATATCCCTGTAGACCTTGTTGGCGGAAAGCATTTGCATTGTCAATGGCGTAATAAAATGCTCCGCCTCTTTAGTCATTATAACGCTGACATCATAGCCTTTCTGCGAAAGCAGGCTTGCGATGTCAGCAGACTTAAAAGCAGCGATACTGCCGCTGACCCCTAAGATGATCTTTTTATCCTTCTTCATGCCTCTTTTTTCTCCTCTGACATAGAGACCTTGCCGGCTGCGACCTCTAACATAGCAAGTGTAGTCACCTTTATGTCGCTGGGCGCCTCTACCAGCCTCGCTGCCCCTTCGGCAAGCTCAAGCGCTCGTCGAGAAATAAACACGCACAATTTATACATGCTGCCGTGGCTCTTATCTATAAGCTTTTCCAATGGTACGTAAGACATAAGTTCCCTCGCATTGTTTTGCCGTGAGTATTGACTTTAATTTTGCCAACGCAACCTTTAGATCATCGTTTACGACGATATAGTCGTAATCCTTCATAAAAGAAAGTTCTATTTTAACACGCCGCAGCCTTTTCTCTATATCTTTTTTTCCCTCCGTTGAACGGTGGCGCAATCTCTGTTGTAAGACTTTCAGCCCTGGAGGAAGCACGAAAATAGAAACAGCATCCTTGCCCAAAGACTTTCTTAAAGAACGCGCGCCCTTGACGTCTATGGACAATAAAAGGTCCTTACCCTCCCTTTTGGCGTCTAAAAATGCCTTTTTCGGCGTTCCATAATAAGACCCGAATATCTTTTCGCTCTCGTAAAAACCGCCGTCGCGCTTGAGCTTTAAAAACTTCTCCTCGGATATATGCCGGTAATCCCTGCCTTCTTTCTCGCCGCTGCGCAATGGCCTGGTCGTATAAGAAACAGACTTGGCTAAACGTTTGCGCCAAAACGCGTCTTTCAACAGCGCCTCGCAGAGTGTGGTCTTGCCTGAGCCCGACGGCCCTGAGATGACCCAAGCCCTGCGGTTCGTTTTTTCTTTATTCAACATTCTGGACCTGTTCACGTATCTTTTCTATCTGGTCTTTTATCATGACGACCTGGTATGCCACATGCTTATCCTGGACCTTGGCGCCCAACGTATTTATTTCTCTTTGCAGTTCCTGCCCTATAAAATCAAGGACTTTACCTTTTGGATCATTGAGCTTCATATGTTTTAAGAAACTCTTCAAATGAAAATCTATGCGCGTCACCTCTTCGGAGACATCTGTAGAGCGCAAGAAGCTCTCCAGGTTCTCGGGAGACATCGCCTTCTTGTTCGCTTCAATTACGCTCTTTACCTGCTTTTTGATAGTCACCATATGTTTTGATATGCTCCTTATGCGGCGCGCCAGATCTTCCCCAAGCGCCACGCCTTCACGACGGCGCATGCCGATAAGTTTTACCAGCGCCTCTGACAAAGCAGCTTTTATGGCAGACTCTCTTTCGTTATCTTTAAGCTCCTCTCTTCTGTAATTAAGGACTCCCGGCAGAGACACCAAAGATGATACGTTGATACTGTCGGTGAGCTTCAATTTTTTTCGCAGAAGCTCAAACGCGTGGTAATACTTCATGACGAGTTCCTGATTGAGCACCACGACTTCAGAGGATTCATTTATATGTGTGACCGAGATGTTGATCCTCCCTCTTTTTATCTTTTCTTGTAACTTGGACCTGAATAAAGACTCCAGATGATCCAAGCTCGGCGGCAAATGAAAAGATGTTTCAAAATAACGGTGATTCACGCTTTTGAGTGTCACGGTAAAACGTTCGCCCTTTTTTTCTATCTGTGCCTGGCCAAACCCCGTCATACTGATTATCATACCCACTCCCTCTTTTCCTTAGTCTCTACGGCAAGCCTTGACGGGAAGAGGTCAACTATTATCTCGTCGGGCTCAAACCAAAGCTTGATCTCGCGTTGGGCGTCGGTAGAATTTGCGGAGACATGGATGACGTTCTCATAAACGCCACGCGTGGTTATGCGGCCGTATGAACCGCGTATAGATACCGAGTCGGCCTCTTCGGGATTTGTCGCTCCGGCGAGCGCGCGGCACTTTGCGCTTGCGCCTTCGCCCCAATAGATGAGCGCCATGACCTTGCGGCGATCGTGGAACTCTCCCATTAGATATTTAAGGACGTCCTCAAAAAACGGCTTGTCCTTTAAATGCTCATAGTGTTCAGCGGCAAGCTCATGAGATACGCGCACCATTTTAGCGGCCACGATCTCAAGCTTTGTCTCTGAAAGCCTGGTCAAGATGTTACCTGTCAGGGATTTTTTTAGACCGTCCGGTTTGATAAGTATTAATGTCGCCTCGTTCGCCATGACTAAACTCCTTGATTTTGTATATTGCAGGTTTCTATTCTTTGCAAAATCAACTCCGTAGCTTGCGAAGTAAAATTTAGCGAAGTAGCCTAAATTTTATAAGCGCATAAGCAAGGAGTCTTCCTATCGTTTCAACAGCTTTATTATCCTCTCCCTATCTTCCGTAGAATAATATTCAATAACGATCCTGCCTCTTTTTTTAGAGGCCAGCACATTTATTTTTGTGCCATAGATCTTTTGCAGCTGATTCTCAAGGTCTGCGGCATAAATATCCTTGTCTTTGGGTAGCTTCCTTCTTTTTGTGGAGTTTAACTTTGCAGAAGAAATATAATTCTCTAACTCTCTTACAGACAATGAGTTAGATAAAACTAACTGAGTCAGCCTTATCTGTTGTGGCACGCTGTCCAATCCTAGCAGGGCTTTACCATGGCCAAAAGAAAGATCGCCTGAACTAATTGCTTTCTGGACTTCAGGCGGAAGATTTAATAATCTTAAAATATTAGCAACAGTGGAGCGGTCCTTGCTGACAGACTTGGCAACGTCTTCCTGAGTGAGCGCAAATTCTTTTGTTAACCGCGCAAAGGCATGCGCTTCTTCCATTGGATTTAATTCCTGGCGCTGAATATTTTCAACGATAGATAAGACCAACGCCTCCTGGTCCGAGACATCCCTTATCACGACGGGCACTCGGCCTATCTTAAGCTGTTGCGCTGCCCTGAAACGGCGCTCTCCGGCGATGATCTCAAACTTTTCTCCGGCGCGGCGCACAAGTATAGGCGCAAGCACGCCCTTCTCTTTGATGGACGCCACAAGCTCAGAGAGCTGCGCGTCATTAAAATCAATGCGCGGCTGAAGGCGGTTAGGCATCATCCTTGAAACCTCTACGAAAAGAACGCCTTTGTCAGCGCCGGGTTCAGAAGACAAAGGGATCTCTTTTTTCAAAACCTCTTCTACGCTGCGCCCGGAAGAAATAAGCGCTGATAATCCCCTACCCAATGCTCTTTTCTCCATAGATTTTCCCTCCTGAATCTTTTTGCGCGCAAATTACCAGATATTTCTTATTTTACGCCTAGCATCTCTTTGGCCAAGGCGTTATATTTTTGAGCGCCTATTGAATTCTTATCATACTGAAAAATGGATTTTCCAAAACCCGGCGCTTCTGAAAGTCGTATGCTTCTTGGTATTATCGTTTCAAAGACCTTGTCGCTGAAAAAATTTCTGGTTTCAGTAATAACTTCACTTGTCAAGTTGGTCCTGAAATCTGCCATTGTCAACAAAACACCTTCTATTTTTAATTCAGGGTTTAAATTGTCTCTTATCAAATTAATGGTCTTGGTCAACTGGCCAAGGCCCTCAAGGGCATAATACTCACATTGGACTGGAATTAATACGGAAGTGGCTGCAACTAAAGCATTTAGAGTAAGTATCCCTAATGATGGCGGGCAGTCTATGATGACGTAGTCAAACTCTTCGCTTATCGCAGCCAGGGCTGTGCGCAAGCGCTTTTCCCTGTCAGGTTCTTCTATCAACTCTACCTCAGCGCCGATAAGATCAATGTTTGAAGGGACAAGGCTTAGGTTCTCTATTTCTGTTTTTACTATCACGTCTTTGATCTGCGATTCGCTAAGTAAGACGTTATAGAGTGATTTCTCAATAGTGTTCTTATCAGTACCCAGGCCGCTTGTTGAATTACCCTGAGGATCAGCGTCGACCAAAAGGACCTTGTGGCCCTCAACCGCGAGGTATACAGAGAGATTGATCGACGTTGTCGTCTTCCCTGTCCCGCCCTTCTGATTACAGATCGCTATTATTTTAGACATTTTCTATACGTTTTTTAAAAGCCCTGCTTTTTTGATTCAACAATGCTATTTTTTCAGCAAAGATCGTAAATTCCTCGCACTTGCAATTAATTGAATAGCGCATTTTCTCAAGGGCCATTTCTCGCCAAAGCCTGTAAACACCCTGTTTCTTTCCCTGCAACGGAAACTTATCAAAATGGTCGATCACGCCCATTAATTCTTCTTGTCTGCAGACCCTGAAATACGCGTTCTGTTCTTTACGAGTATATATTGTCCCTATGCCTTTAAAATAGCGTTGGACTTTTTCAATGATCTCCCTATTGTCGTTGCGTTGACAAATAGAAAAATATAACGCAAAAACATTGCCAGAGCGGCTGAATGTAAACGCGGCCTCTCCGTCACAAAGCCCAGTCACATACCAAGGATCAAGAAATGTTGCAGCTCGCACATTGTTCCCCGTAGAAAGTATTCTAGCATTAACGCCATATAAATCAAGTCTTTTTCTTTGGCTGAGCAGAAGTAATGATGGTTGCCCTGATCTTGGCTGGCTTAGCGCCCTCCATGCCAAAAAGCCCCTTTTGTTCCTCTGCAAGAACCTGTATCTTGATCTGGTCTTTTGGGACTTTTAAAAGCAGCAAGGCCTTCTTTACAGCGGCTTCTAAGGTCTTGTCTTCGACCTCAACCTCGCCTATATGCTTTTTTTTGCTGATATTTTCCATTGGAAAGCTAGCATGAGAAGATTATTGACAAACCAGTAAAGGACTAAACCAGACGGCATTTTATAAAAGAGCACGCCAAAAATAACGGGCATGAGCACGCCCATGATCTTTTGCTGTTCTGCTGCCGATGAAGTTTTGTCTAGAGAGGGCGTAGTGAATTTCTGCTGCACAAACATGCCTGCAGCCATTAAAAGAGGCAAAAGGTTAAGCTCGTCGCCAATTACAGGGATAGGGCTAGATAACACATAGAGACGATCAGGCAAAGACAAGTCCTTTATCCATAGAAAAGACGCGCCTTTAAGGCTTATAAGCCTCATCAATAGCTGGTATAGAGCAAAAAATACAGGTATCTGAAGCAACATTGGCAAGCATCCGCCAAACGGATTGACCTTTTCGCGCTTATATAGCTCCATGATCTCGGTATTGAGCTTTTGAGGATTTTCTTTGTGTTTTGCGCGCAATTCCTCGATCTTGGGCTGCAGAGCCTGCATTTTCTTCATAGAAAGCATGCTCTTTACAGACAGAGGGAACATTATGATATAAACCAGAATGGTAACAAGGATGATGGCCCAACCCCAGTTTCCTACAAGCTTATAAGTACTCCTAAGCAAGAATAGCAGAAATTTAGAAATTGAATCAAATGTGCCAAAATTTATTATTTCTTCTGCTGACTTATCAAAATTGCGCAAAAGTGATCCATCTTGCGGGCCAATGTATATTTTATATTGATCTTCAATTGACAGGGAGGATGTACTCAATGACCGCGCAGGAACAGTCAATACAGCGGCATAACCCTTGCCTATAATGTCCACAACTGCTTTATTAATAGATAGTTGTGGCAAAAATACTGCGCAATAATACCTGTCGCGCAAACCAACCCACCCAATGCCACCATCATAACTCAATGGCGTCTTAAGGCCATAGACTGCTTTCCTATTAACGATCTCTTTGAGCCTAACAGAAGATTCACAATAGCGCTGGCTAAGCTGGTCTTTGATAAGCGATGGGTCAAAATAACCTGCCGTAATATTATAACTTGTTAAGCTAGAATCACTTGCATTAATTATATCTATGGTTAGCTCGAGGGTTTGATCACTCTTTATCCTAAAGGTCTTTTTGATTTCCAGGCCGTCTTCATCACGATAGGTAAAAATAACCCCTTTTGGCAATTCCTGTGTAGTAAATGGTAAGTCTGCCCATTCTTTTACCAGGCCTATATTTTTAAATACAAGTGTAAGTGGGCCGTTAAAAGCTTTATCTACCACCTCATAAAGGTAGCCGCCTTTTTTTGAAAAAATTAGATCTATTTTATCTGTTGAAATTTTATATAAATCATTGCTGTCCAAAGGCTTAGTAATATCTAGTTTTTCTATTTGTGTGGCAGTTTGAACCGCAGTTTCTGCGACGGTTTCATCAGATGGCGGCACAACAACTGGCCTGGCAGCTTGTGGCTCAACAGCAGGTGTCAGAGCAGCTTCCTTGTTAACAGCCTCTTTAGGCTTTGGCAGCATAGAAGAGTATGCCATAAGCACTAAAAGAGATAGTCCGATCGCCATTAAAAAGCGTTTTTCCATGATCTACCTATTTAACCGGGTCAAAGCCGCACTGATGAAAGGGGTGGCATCGCAAGATCCGCCTGAAACCAAGAACGGATCCCCTGAGGAAACCGTACCGCGCTACTGCTTCTTTAAAAAAAGCGGAGCATGTGGGCGTAAATCTGCAACTATGCGGCAACAAAGGAGATATTGCTCTCTGATAAAAGGCTATTAGCGCGAGAATAACGTTTTTCATGCCTTAAACAGAAAGCTTGTGTCTGCCCTTTTGGCGCCTTGCTTTTAGGACGTTTCTTCCACTCCTGGTCTTCATCCGACGACGAAAACCATGCTTACGTTTGCCCACTCTCTTAGAGGGGGTAGTCAGATGTAATTTCATAGTTGTGAAATTATAACACAAGTCTTTTGGTAGTCAAGAGATTTCATAGGCCACTAATAAATTAGCGGCCAGTAAAATATTTTCTTGCAAAATTTTGAAACGCTTATTATAATGTTGCCCAATACACCTGTGGATAACTTGTGAACTTTGTTAATTTGGGTAACTTAACCTCCGCATGCCACACACTATCGCTATCTGGGAACAGATCTGCCGCGCCATAAAACAAAGGGTGGGAGAGACGGCCTTTGAAGCCTGGATCAAGCCGGTCAAGGCGCGCATAGACGACAAGTCGCGCTCGCTGATCCTTGAGACCCCCAATGAATTTTTCAAAGATTGGGTCCTGCAGCACTATGACCTCATCATCCGCGACGCGCTCAAGAACGCCAAACAAGAATTAGACGTAGAATACACCATCAATCCTTCGTTATTTGTGGCGGAAAAACCGACTGCTAGAGAAAGACAGCCGGAGCGCGAAAAACCCAGAGAAGAATTCTATTTAAACCCTAAATACACTTTTGATAATTTTGTCGTCGGCCCGTCCAACCGGTTTACAAACGCCGCGTGTTTGTCTATCGCGGAGTCTCCGGCAAAAGCCTACAACCCGCTTTTTATTTACGGCAAGGTGGGCTTGGGAAAGACCCACCTTATGCAGGCCATCTGCCACAGCATAAAGCAGCGTAATCCGGCTACAAAATTCTACTACACCCCTACTGAAAAATTCACAAATGAGCTGATATCATCGATCCAGCACAAGACCACCCAGGCGTTCCGCGACAAGTTCCGCCACGTAGACGTTCTTTTGATAGATGATATCCACTTTATCGCCAACAAAGAAGCTACACAGGAAGAATTTTTCCACACTTTTAACGCCCTTTATGACAGTCACAAGCAAATAATCATATCTTCTGACCGGCCGCCAAAAGAGATCGCAAAACTGGAAGAGAGGCTGGTCTCTAGGTTTAGCTGGGGGCTGGTAACAGACATCCAGCCGCCTGACCTTGAAACACGCATAGCCATATTAAAGAAAAAGGTTGAACACGAGACGATCAAGGTCCCCGACGACGTACTCTTTTTTATAGCAGAGACCATAAAGACCAATATTAGGGAATTAGAAGGCGCTTTAATACGCGTCATAGCGTATTCTCTTCTTGAGGAAAAAAAGATAACCCTGGAAATGGCAAAAAATATACTAAAAGATCTGCTGCGCGAGACCTTAAAGCTGATATCTGTTGAGGATATTCAAAAAGCTGTCGCCTCTTACTATAAGATAGACCCTAAGGACCTGAAAACAAAAAAGAGGATAAAGAATATCGTCTTATCCCGGCAGATAGCCATGTTTATCGCCAGAGAATTGACGGCAATGTCTTTACCCGAGATAGGGCAGGCGTTTGGAGGAAAAGACCACACAACGGTTTTGCATTCTTTTAAAAAGATAAAGGCTGCTACTGCGAACGATGGTCAATTAAAACAGGCCATTGAGCGGATCGTTCTGGATATTAAGTCAGACTCAAGTATTTTAAAGTAGTTACACACAGGTTGATCTGTTGTTTCTGTTTCACCTGAAAGTAGTTATGGAGTTTTCAACAGAATCCAAAGTCCCTACTAATACTACTGGTTATATCTTAAATATAATAGAACTATAGGCTTTTTACGGAGGCTCATTCATGAAGATCAAGATAGACAAAGGAGAATTGTTAAAAGGCGTGCAGGTAGCAGGAAATATAATCACACCTAAAAATGTGTTACCAATACTTTCAAATATTTTATTTGAAACGACAAAGAACAAACTAAAACTTACTACAACTGATCTGGATATTGGTATTTCTATAACTCTTGACGCGGAGATCATTGAACCGGGAGCCATCACAATACCAACTAAAAGGTTAAGTGATATTATAAAGGAGTTACCGTCGGGAATAGTGCAATTGACCACAAAGAAAAATAATATTGTGGATATCCAGT
>Ga0082335_1002602_pt1 | contig 33194 bp, 24 predicted proteins | sample Subgrocontami58m_FD_72375 | JGI IMG/M metagenome (GOLD analysis project Ga0082335, IMG submission 72375) | Subsurface groundwater microbial communities from S. Glens Falls, New York, USA - GMW37 contaminated, 5.8 m (SPADES assembly) (version 2) ... | reverse complement strand
CGCAGTCTCGATACACCTTTTGGTACGGAAAAAGATATGGTCAAACAGCCCGGATGAAAGCAATCTGTCCTGATCCCTGCAACGGCTTACAAGTTCACTTGCCCAAAAAAATCTGGGAACCTGAACATCCTTAATCAGATCAATAGGAAAATAATCGCCTCTTTGTAATAGGAAAACGTCGTGCTCCGGCAATTCATTGAATAAGCTGTGTAATTTATCACGGTGTTTTCGGTAATCAATGCAGTGTGTGGTGTGTCCAAGGTTACGGAATCCCTTATCTACAAAAACCTCCGCTCCCCATCCAGCGTTGCATTCAATTACATTGACATATAATATCTTCATCTTTAAGCGCTGTATGAAAAGTAGGAATACTGGGTTTAGATACGTTTTTTATGCTGATATGCGGGTGTTCAGACTGGACAGCATGTATTATTTCATTTATCCTTTTGCTCAAATCATGGTAGGTGTTAACGCTATTCCGTGCATTTTGCTGCATTTTATGAACTAACTCCGGATTCTTAGCTAAAGAATACATTTTGAATGCCAGCTCGTTTACGTCCACAATTTCCTCTGGAAAGGAGATGCCATCTCCTCTGGTAACTCTTTCAGCGACTTTGACCAGCAGGCCATTATAGTTATCCCGTACAAATTCATTCATTGGTGGCGCGTCCGTAGCAATGGCTGGAAGCCCACATGCCATTCCTTCCAGTAAGGGCAGTCCCAGCCCTTCCAGTTTGGAAGGAAAAACAAGGATACGACCCTTGTGATAAAGACCCGGCGCTGGAACGGTGGCGATATGATAGGTTATGCGTGGGTTATTATTCACGATATCCACCACTTCGGGAGGAAGTTTTTCCAGTTCGGTCTGCGCATGGATAAAGAGGGTAGCATCAGACAAATGACGGGATACCGCTTCAAATGCAAGGATGACAGCGGGCGTCATTTTGCGATAATTTATACCCAACCATCCGGCATTATGAAAAAATGTGTATTTTACATCTCCATCGTCTCTCGATTTAAAGAGGTCGGTGTCAATTCCCCAGCCTGTATAATGGGCGTTACAAATACCATTAACCAGATTAAATGTTCTTTTTGTTGAACAAAGTATGGCATCGTAAAGATTCATGTAAGGCTTCCAATCTTCCTTATAGTAATCGAGATAGGTTAATATCTTTGCTGAAGCTTTCGCTGCCATAACAAGATTCCAGTCGTACTCTTCGTTAAATATGACCATGTCGAGACTGTTACCTCGGATCCATTGGGTAAGCACTTCGGGAGGGATTTGATACTCTGGATGGGTAGTTAGATTGGGGATGTCCCAAAATCCTTGAACTTCCAGCTTGGGCTGACCAAAGACTCCTCCCGTACGCGCAAAAACAAAGGTCTCATGGTTTTTTGCAATAACATCCCGCAGGGTTTTTGTCACATAGGATTGTCCGCGTTCAAACCAAATGCTTACAAAACCAATTTTTAAACGTTTATTGTTAGAACCAGCCTCAGCAGATTGTTTGAAAGATTGTGCCTGTAATGCTTGTAATTTTAACTGAACTTTCCCCAGGTTGTTTTTGGCTTCTTTGTAATCTGGTTCTATTGATAAGGACTTTTCAAAATATTTTTTTGCTTCGTCAAACACGTTAATTGTGAAATACAAGACTCCTAAATTGTTAAAAGTCGATGCGTCACCGGGGTCTAGTTCAATCGCCTTTTTCAGGCAGGTAATGGCATTATAAAATTGTTGAGCTTGGTGGTATATTACGGCTAGATTATAATAAGTGCTGATGAAAGAAGGGTCGGTTTCTATAGCCTTTTTATAAGCTTCAATAGCTTCTTTGCAGAGACCGTTTTCCATAAAAAGTTCTGCTTCGTCGAAATATTTTTGAGCTCTAGCTATTGGCATAATAAGAATGCTATGTGGAATAATAAGACGATAAATAAATGGATGTTATCTTACAGTTACCCACAAAAGAGCAATATTTATACCAAAACGAACCTATATTTTTTATGTTTAGTAAATTGGTATGAAAATAGACCAAAGAGGGCATAGGGGGGTATCTTACCACACAACTTCTACGAAAGACGCAAATATAGGTGTGTGCGCTATAGGGATTGAGAATAATTGCTAAAAAAGGGGTTCTGATGTTTAAATATTAAACATTTTCGTATCTTATTATATTGAATATTTAAACAGTATGCGGGTGATTCTATTTCGTCAACAAACAACCGTTGCCTTATTTTTCATATACCACTCAATCATTTGCATTAGTCCTTCTTCAAGACTCGTCTTCGCCTTAAATCCAAATTCTTTTTCTGCCTTTGTAGTATCCAGTCTTCTTCTCGGCTGGCCGTCAGGTTTAGATGTGTCCCAGACAATGTTTCCTTTGAAATTTGTCAATTTTACAATTAGTTTTACCAATTCTTTTATAGAAATTTCAGAACCAGAGCCGAGGTTCACGGGATCGGTTTTATTATATTTTTCAGTTGCAAGAATAATCCCTTCAGCGGCATCCTTAACATAAAGAAATTCACGCGTAGGATTACCTGTTCCCCAGATGGTTATACAGGATTGCGATTCAGAAATTGCCCTTTGAGCAGAATTTATTTTACTCTCAATTTCGTTTTTGGAATCATGAGATTCCAGGCATTTCCGTATAATAGCAGGGATAACGTGTGAAGTTTCTAAATCAAAATTATCCCTTGGGCCATAAAGATTCACGGGTAACAGATAAATGGCATTAAAGTCATATTGTTGTTTGTACGCTTGTGCTTGTACCAAAAGCATCTTCTTTGCCATGCCGTAAGGGGCGTTGGTTTCTTCCGGATACCCGTCCCACAAATTTACTTCTTTAAATGGCACGGGGGTAAATTTCGGATAAGCGCAAATTGTCCCTAATGCAACAAATTTCTCAATTCCAAACAATCGTCCCTGTTCCATCATTTGGATGCCCATCATTGCATTATCATAAAAGAACTTTCCGGGACTATTCCTGTTTGCGCCAATCCCACCGACCTTTGCTGCTAAATGAATTACAATGTCAGGTTTTGTTTCCTGATAAATCCTTTTGCATGCATCGTTATCCACCAGATCGTAATCTTTACTTCGAGGAACTGATATGTTTTTACAGCCCTTTTCCTTCAACTTTTCAACGATAACAGAGCCAAGAAACCCTGCTCCTCCTGTTACGAGAATTCTTCTTGTATTCCAAAAACTCATGAAATAATAAATCCTCAATATGTAGGACAAGCGTCCCCGCTTGTCATCATGATGTCAGGCGAGGACGCCTGACCTACCAACGAATCTTACTGTTTATCCAGGTGATACCTTTTTTGCGTATTATACTTATACCTTCACCCTTAGGCTTCAGGCCTATTAATTCCGTATCGGAATCAATCATTATTTTAACCAGTTCTTTAAATACAATTTTTGGTTCCCACCCCAATTTCCCCTTTGCTTTTCTAGCATCTGCTAATAAAAAATCTACTTCCGTAGGCCTGAAATACTTGGGGTCTACTTCTATAAGAACTTCTCCCTCTTTTTTATCAAATGTTGGATATTGATGGCTACAGTCCAAAGATTTTATTATGCCTTTTTGATGAATTCCTTTGCCTTTCCATTCTATTTCAATTCCAACATAGTTGAAAGCAAGCTCCAGGAATTCTCTAACTGTATGACTCTCTCCGGTACCAATTACATAATCTTCGGGACTATCTTGTTGGAGCATTAACCATTGACACATCACATACTCTGGTGCAAACCCCCAATCTCTTTTTGCTTCCAGGTTTCCAAGGAATAGTTTCTGCTGCTTTCCACCAAGTATATTTGCAATTGCTCTTGTTATTTTTCTCGTTACAAATGTTTCACCTCTTCTTGGCGATTCGTGATTGAAAAGAATTCCATTGCAAGCAAATATGTTATAGCCATCTCTATAGTTAACGGCCATCCAATAAGCATAAACTTTTGCTGCTGCATAAGGACTCCTGGGTCTGAAATGTGTTTCTTCATTTTGAGGCGCTGGAGAATCTCCAAACATTTCACTGCTGCTGGCTTGATAAAATTTGGTCTTAATACCGCTTCTTCTAATAGCCTCCAGCATTCTCGTAGTCCCCAAACCGGTAATATCTCCTGTAAATTCTGGCATATCAAAACTAACCCGCACGTGGCTTTGAGCTGCTAAATGATAGATTTCATCAGGCTGAATATTATAAATGAGATTAGTAATTTGGCCTGAATCTGAGAGGTCGCCATGGTGAAGAAAAAGTCGAACATTAGGATTATGAGGGTCTAAGTATAGATGGTCAATCCTTTCGGTATTGAAGGAACTAGAGCGACGTATAAGACCATGAACTTCATAGCCTTTTGACAGCAGGAATTCTGCAAGATAAGATCCGTCTTGGCCTGTAATGCCGGTAATCAAAGCTTTTTTCATAGCAATTCAGTTCCTATAATTTCTAAAACATTGTTGCTTTTTTGAAATTTCTTATGTCCCAACTTTGCAAATCGGAGACATATCTTACCTCGATTACGTGATATTTTCAACAGTGATACTCTTAGAAAATAAAAAAGTAATTGAGTATAGCCGATGCTAAAGAAAGTTGTCGTGAGGGGCGTTGAACCATAAGCGCTCACTCCTTGCTTGGCATAAAATTACACCTTTTCTAACGACTTGGATACTTTTTCTATATTTTGTTGTGCCTCTTTGTAATGCGTGTCTATCAGCAATGCCCTTTCGAAACAATTCTTTGCATCGTTATACATATTCTTTTTGAAATATAACACCCCAAGATTGTTGTGTACGGAGGCATCGCGGCTGTTTAGGTTAATTGCTTTATTAAGATGGGCGATGGCATCGTCAATTTGGTTGATGCTTGAGTATACAATGGCAAGGTTATAGTGGGCGTCAAAGAATGATGGATTAACCTGCAAAGCCTTTTTGTATGCATCAATGGTCTTGTCAATTTTCCCGTCTGTTTGATAGACAAGAGCCAGTCCGCACAAGGCAGCCTCATCAATAGGGTTGGTTTTCAATACCTTTGAATATATTTCGATGGCCTCGTTGATATTCCCTGATTCGAGCGTTCGCCTGGCTCTTGCACAGAGAACGGTATTTGTTTCAACCAGGCTTTCCTGCAGCTCAAGCAATTGTTCATAGTCAACGTTGGGCCATTTTTCCTTAAATTTAGACCCATTAACGGATAAACTGTTACGATAGTTAATTTTATTCTCAATAAAAGTTTGGCTTCTATAGTGGTGAATGAATACACTTTCATCTACCATAATCGCATAACCTTTTCTAGAAACCTTTAAACATAAGTCATCGTCTTCGTAGTTTCCTGTTCCAAAGGATTCATCCAGACCGCCTACTTCCTCGTAAAGTGTCTTTCGCATCAAAACTGCAAAACCGGCGACACGGTATCTGGGGGTTAACCTTCCTTTGTATGTCCTTCTTATTCCCTGTGCAAATTTATAGAACCCCTGTTCGTCAGTATAGGGAATTTCTATTACTTGCTGTCTGCCACTGATGGAATTTGTGATAGGGCCTATCATGCCAATTTTTGTATCTTTTTCCAGGCTTTCTACAAGACTCTCCAGCCAACCGTCCGAGACGAGTACGTCATTATTGAGCAGCATCACGTACTCCCCGCTGGCGGCCGAGACTCCTTGATTATTACCCGCGGCAAAACCCTTGTTCTCCCGATTTTCAATAAGTTTGTAATTTGAATGTCCTTTAACCAGGTTACGGAGATATTCAACGGTTCCATCCGTTGATGCATTATCGACGAAGACGATCTCGTGTGGATACCTTGTATGATTCTGGATTGAATGAACGCACTTTTGGGTATAGTCTAAGGCATTCCAGGTGAGAATGATTATAGAAACTGGTTTTTGAAGAGGGGGGTGAGGAATTAATTTGTCTGTAGTATTTTGCGCCAGGAGCAATTCTTGAAAATTATTCCTGTATTTTTTATAAATCAATTCTCGAACCTTTGCAAATTCGTCTTGTTTACTGCTTGTTGTGGATGTTCCGTCAGCTCTCCAGCTAAATTCACATGTAACCTTCTTTATGTGATAGAAATCATATTTCTCCGCCATCCGGATCCACAGGTCCCAATCCTCAAGAACAGTCAAGGTTTCATCAAATATTCCGGCCTCATCGAAGCAGGTTCTATCGTGGACTACACAGAGTACCGGCGTAATGTTGGTTTTGTAAAAAATACCTTTCACATAATCTATGGAATACGGAATATCTTTTTTAATTACCTGATAGGTATCTCCCTCTTTTGTCTGATATGCCCTGAAGGCATCCGTATAAACCGCTTTATAACTCGTAGTTGTTAATACTTTTACTGCCGTCTCTATATGGTGTGGGTGGAAGATATCATCGTCATCGAGGTAGGCAATATATTGACCTGTTGCATGCTTGATGGCAGTATTTCTTACTGCTGCGAGGCCCTTGTTTTTATCGTGAACCAGGTATTTGATGGAAAGTCGATCATGGAAAGTGTCTATAACACCCGATACATCTTCACCTGCATCGTTAACCACAATTGCTTCAATACGTTTGTAAGTTTGTGCCGCAATACTTTCCAGTGTTCTTTTCAAGGTGTCTGGTCTGTTGTATGTGGGTACAATAACAGAAACCATAGGATCGGTTTTCAATTTTCCCGTAGAACATTGATCTAATATTAGTTTTGCCTCAAGAGCGTGTTTCTGGTCATAAAGGCTTGGATGGTTTAGGATAATTCGAGCCATTAATTCGCTATGATGTTCAAGTGCTTTTGTATACATGCTCGTTTCTTTTACACGGTACATAAATAACGGTTCGGAAATCCTCTTTCCATAATATCCCTTCTCTCCGCAAGAGATCCAAAAGTCCCAATCTTCATATCCCCAGACCATGTTGGGGTTATATCCACCTGCAGATTCCCAGGCTTCACGTCGATACAGTGAGCAGTAGTTAAGATGGTTTTGAAGACACAATCGTTTAAAATCATACTCTCCTGCACAAACAATTCGATTCGCACTGCCAAAATGTTTTACATCCGTATAGGCAATAGCAATTTCTGGATGTGTTTTCAACAAAGAGACCGTCTTTTGCAGCATTTCAGGATGAATTAAATCGTCTGCATCCAGCGGCAAAATATATTTTCCTTTAGAGTTTTTAATCCCCACATTTCTAGCGTCAGATAAACCACCATTCTTTTTTTCAATCAACCTAATCTGCTTATCAGAATAATTGGCGATTAGTTGCCGTGCGATTTCCGAAGTATTATCGGGACTACCGTCGTTAACGATAACACACTCCCAGTCGGTAAATGTTTGGTTTGCCACTGATTCGACTGCTTCGGGTAAGAAGTGTGCCTGGTTGTAGCACGGAATTATTACTGAAACAAGTGGCTCTCCCGGAGTCAATAAATGATGTTGTTTCGTATTTATATAACCGAATATTTCATCCAAACGATGATGCCATGTATGTTCCGCTAATGTACGCTTGTAACCATTTTTCGCTATATTATTTCTTTCATTTTCGTTTTTTAGATAGTAATTTGCTTTATCTACTAACTCTTCGGCAGTATCAAATATTACTATCTCTTTTCCATCTTCGTAATACTCTGACAGATTCTCGGCATTGCTCGTCAGCAGGAAACTTCTTGTCCCTGGAATCTCAAAATTTCTCCCCTTAATCTGCTGACCAACCAAGGTTGACGAATTCGATAAATTGAGATTGATTCTACTCCTGGAAAACAGTCTAACCATTTGATGGAATGGAATGCGTGGTCGATTTTCCCAGCCAAAACCAAATACTTCCAACTTAAGTCCGCTTTCAATCAACTTTGATAAAACTTCTACACGATTTCCATGTGGCTGACCCACGAAACTTATATCCAAGTCCTTCTCGGTATTATAAGGGACGTACAATTCATAATTACATGCCCATTGACTTTTAATAACTTTGTTAGATATCCCGACTTTTTCGTATTTTGGAAGGGCGCTCTTGGCCGTTGTGCAAACAAAATCAAAATGAGGAGCAACTACAGAGCTGTACTTTTCAAACCTCCAATGGTCGTCACAAAACCAATGAATGGTTATTGTGCCTAATGATGATATGTGTTTAAAAACCTCATGTCTTGGATCACGATGGAAATCAAAGAGAACCGCAAAAAGATGGGTTGGTTTTTCTTTTTTGGCTAATTCAAATAACTCTTGTGTCATTAAATCTAAACCAACTTCCAGTCCCCGCTCCATAAAATCATAGTGAACAAAATCCCAATTATGCTTTTTGCTGTAACTTTTTAAAGAATGGTAAAAATTCCTGTGCTCAAACGAAAGACCCCTTGCTTTATCGCCATAGTCATATTTCATTCCGACATATAACACCTTTGTTTTCATAGCTTACCCGTCAATTGTTGATTTATTTCAAGTAACGTGGAATTGTTATAGTTCAACTCCAATGCATCTTCAACATACATTTTTGCATTTGAGAATTTACCTTGATTTATTTGTGAAAGCGCTGCTTCAACATAAAGATTTACGTTTTGTGTATCTTTATCAATCATCTTTTGAATGGTATCTATATCCCTGGCCTTCACGGCTTCTACGTGATAGCCAACAGTAAATTGATCAATAAAGTGCTTTTCCTCTAATGCGAACAGATATCGTGGAATCCATTCCCCGAATAGGTTTCGAATAAACTCCCCATTGTTTCCGTGTTGATGCTGGTGTTGCGGCAATGTCCATGCAACCCGTGCACATTCTTGAGCAAGTAGTTTGAAAAACCCACCGTTTGGTGTGATTTCAGTAACATAAAGTCCGAATTTTGAGCCAAAGTGTTTGTACCATTCAGGTGTAAAGCCTCCATAGTAGTGATAGGGCAATTGATGCAGTCCGGAACCGAGAGGCGCGGTTATGAGCAATCGTCCGCCAGGCCGTAATACTCGTGACATTTCTCGTATTGCTTCAATTGGTTCTGGGGTGTGTTCCAGAACTTCGGTGCAAAGAATTATATCGAATGAGTTATCGGGAACGGGTATAGCGCTGATATCAGATTCGTAATCTATAATACCGTATTCCTTTGTCCCTCCAAGCTTTTCTCCGGTGTATTTTTTGAAATCATGGGCTTTGTAAATACAGTGGGCAAATAACGGTCTGTAGGGACATGTCCCTGCCCCTATATCCAGAACATGTGATCCAGACGGGACAGTCAATGCCTTCGCGTGAATCCACCTATCACGGTCTCTCTGGTTAAAGTTATGAAGTTCATCTATAGGTAGTTCCGGTACAGATTGCTGGAATATCTTCAGGGCATCGGTCATCTGGGAACCTGTGAATGATTGCACATTATAGGATGGCGCCTTTTGATTATTTAAAAGTATCGAGCGAAGCTGTTGTTTCCAGATTTCAAAGGTTGGCTGCTCAGTTGGAGAAACGGTGCTTTCCCACAGCAATTCGTCAGCAGCCGTCAATTGCTTTTCCAGTGGAACGTTCTGAGATTTTACCGCAATTGCCGCGACATTTGATAAAAACGGCTCGTGTGGCCAGGAGCTTGACTGTGTCTGGACGGCGCTAAATCCCAGTCGGTTCAGGGTATGTTCGAACCTTTCAGGAAACCAGTGATCGATGTGATATGCCCAACCGGAGGACTGGTCTCCGGCAATATGACGGACAACTCCCATTTTGGTCTTCCTGGAAGATTCTGCCAATAATGTTTTGGCGCTTCCTATGAGGTCTGGAGTCTCAATGTGCAGTTTACCGCCGATCTTCAGCCAGTTATGCCACTTGATCAGCATAACCAGCGCTGTAACACGATTAAAGTGTTCAAAGACATGGTGTAATCTGACCTCGTCTACAGACCCGGCAGGGAAATTCAATTCCGTAATGTTTGCATAAACGTCTGCCTGAACCTGCATGACATTATGTTCGCTTGGTGGATAATCGATATTTACATAGCCGTCAAGGCACTGTTCCCCGCATCCAAGGTGAAGGCGGAGAGGCTTATTTTCGCTCCACAAATTAGCTTTACAGAGTTCTGATAGACAATCATGCGAATCTGAGATTGTAACTTTATTTTTCCCCAGAGACATTCCCCTTTTAACTACTGAACCTGTTGTTTTATTTTCAACCCAGTCAAGGATCTGGCTAACTAACTTTTCTGTTGTATGGAAATTTTTTATTTTACTTCTGGCATTCGCTGAAATCCGCCTGGCAAAATCAGGCTCACGCAGAATCCGTTGTATATGTTCAGCCAGTTGGTAAGGATTATCTCCCTTGTACAATAAAATTTCTTTTCCATCCTCAAAAAGGGCTTTGGTCTTGGGTCGATCGGGGATTTCACAGCTTATAACCGGTCGCCCGGCAGCCATCCCTTCAAGTACGCGGCTTGCATAACCCTTGCCGAATTGCGGCAAATTCACAATCGCTGCCCCCATACTCAGCCCCTTCAACCAAATGGCAAAGCATTCCCTGCGAATGACACGTAAAGAGTCTATGTAAGTTGAAAAGAAATCTTTGGTAACGACATTGCCTTCTTTTAAAAACGCCTCAGAAGTGGCATTCAATTTATCAAAAAAACCCGGCAAATTGGTAGTGTATTCTGGTGAGGCTGTCGGGCGGACAAGCAATCCCTTTAAAGCGCTGTGTTCTAACCATTTTTTCCTTTCTCCGTAGAGCGCTCCGTAAAAAACCGCACAATTATTGGGAGCGGGTGTTGGTGGTAGTTCCTTGCAGATAAAGCTTTCTGGGACAATACCGGCATCCCACAACCACTTGGCTTTTACCTGGCCATGAGCGTTAAATTTTTCCACATCTTTTTCGTCAATTGCAACAACATGCGTTACACATTTAAGATTCTTTTCGAGATTGGTGCGGCGTCTTTTGGTGCCTTCGGGATTATTTACAAGTTCATCAGGGTGTGTTTCCCAACTTTCCCAAATAAAGCCAATACGCACGGGAGCTATTGTCGTAATCCAATCCAGGAAATCTTCGTCAAATCTGCTGTGAACTATCTCCAGCCAAACCTGATCAAAGTATTTTCCTGCGCAGAGTTCACGTGCGTGGCTGAGCCATGATGTCCGTTCGGAAGAAGTCGTTTCATAAAGGGCAGGAATCGTCAGGTATTCAACTGCATTGGTAGCAAACCCTTCTTCAAAAGCAAAATTTGAGGGGTAAGGAAAATGGCTCGCATTTTGCCACGTTTTAAACTCTAAAGGAATATATAATACTCTCAAACTGGCATTATTTTTAACAGGCATAGGCACCACAAAACTCCTTAATAATGCTTCATTTTAGGATAGGCATTAACCAATCCCCAAATCTCTTTGTGATAAAATTGGATTTTTTATTGGCCACCATATACCTAGTTTCGGATCATTCCATACCAGGGTAAATTGGCCCGCTCGATTATAATAGGTACTTTGTTTATAACAAAATATTGCCTGATCTGTTAATACCAAATGGCCAACACCGAATTTTGGAGGCACCAGAACTTGTATGTGATTTTGTTCAGAAATGATAAATGACTCCCACTGGCAATATTGCGGAGACTCTTTATCCCAATTAACAATGACTAAATAAATTCTACCATATAGGCAGGATATTAATTTCCACGTTTCTTCGTCACCATGAATACCTCGTAATATGTGCTTTGATGAAACAGAAATGTCATCCTGGACGAATTTCACTTTTATGCCGGCATTTGTGTAAAGTTGTTCATTGTACAATTCCACATACGTTCCCCTGAAATCTTCGAAAATAGTAGGGGGCTTAATTGTCAAAACCCCCGTAAGTTTGGATTGCTTAACTTCCATATTTGTTCTCCAATGTTTTATCCTCCATGTCCTTAACAGCCATAATAGTAGCTGCAAGTGTTTTCAATCTGTTTATCAATTCTTGGGTTCCTTCCCTAGATGCTATTAAAAGACAGGTGTTTACAATATCTTCCAATGAGGCTAATGCAGTGCTTGACATACCTTGCAGAAAATGATAAACACCTTCTTTTTCGTTTAATAACAAACTGTTTAGTATATTAATGATTTCTTGCGATTGATATTTTGCTAAAATTCCTTTATTAAGTACACCACGAACATATTGATTTTCTGACAAGATATGCAACTGTAATTTAAACAGTACTGCCTGTAGTGTGTCATGTGTTAGCGGTAGAGTATGTTCTTTTTGAGTTGATTCATTGGATATCTTATAGCTCATCAAGGGGGACGATAGCACACATTCCCGGTAGATATCCCGATAGAGCGAAATCACCACCGCCTCTCCCGGAGGAATTGCCAGGCGACATGTTCCGTTCTCTGAGACAAAAGAATAACTCAAGGGTTCGCCTTGTGAGTTCTCAGCAACGGCCATGCATCCCTTTGCCACGGAATGAATTGGAATCATCAGGATATGCGTGTTTCTTCTCGCCCGCGCTATCCCTTTCTTTATGGTCCTGATGGCATTTTCAACATAGGATTCGGTATGCTTGCCATCTGCCTGGGTTACTTTGTCCAAGATACTCGCCTCTCGCAGGGACTCTTCAAATATATCGTCAATCCAATCGGGCAAATCCTTTGTTGTATCTGCGTAGAGGTCAATCCTCATAGGGAGGGGATATTCGTCCAATGGTGAGACAATGCACTTTATGCGGTGCTCTTGGCAAAAACGGAGGAATACTGGCAGATGCGTTAAATTCCTTTTCTGCCACAGGTAACTCACAGTAATTCCAAATGAGGTTCCTCCATCACGGAGATGGAGGACGCGACAAAGGTTTTCGTATGTTCTCTCCCAGCAGGCGTTATGTCGTAACTCCTCGTAAAGCCCTTTTTCACAGGCATCCAGAGAGATATAGAACGCGGCCGATTGGAACAGTGCAAGGTCATTGATAAAGGTGTGATCCACATTGGCAAAATTGGTACCCAAAACAACTCGTATCTTGTTGTTGATACGACTGTACGTCCTAACCCAGTCCCTTACCTCCCTTTGGATAGTGGGCTCGCCCCCTATCCAATTCATTGTGTGAAGGTATGGGGAGATATCGGTCAGCATCCGCTGGCCTGAATCACCATGAGACATTCCTTTGGAGGGAATCTGATAACAGAAATCACAGTTTAAATTACAAAGTGTAGAGGGATAATATTGAAGTATTTTGGGCCGTGAATGTAAAAAGACAATGCCCTGCTCATATTCTTCTTTGTTTTTAAGACAGTCCGCCGCCCAAGGTGTGTTAGAAACTTCGGAAGTGATGATAGCATCATCGTATCTGGGCACACCGATAATTGGGAACAATCTGCAGTTCTCGCAGCCGGTTCCATCCAGGTCACCTGACACCCAACATTTTCGTAATTTCACGAATCTTTCTCCGTTCCAAATGTCATCAATGGAGTGTCTATTTACATTGCCGAATTCACCGCACTGGAATTTATTAAAACAACAGGGTCTAACATTACCCAACCAATCAATATTCATCTGTTGCCAAGGATGTGCACACCACTTTTTCATGCTTAACATTGCGTTGTCTTCCTTATCTATCACAATAATTGCATTTTGGGGACAATTTTATACCTTTTTTAGGCGATATTTTGATGTTTTTTGACAGTTTTGTCAAAAAACTAAAATTATTACTAAAATTCATATACGATCAAGCTAAACTATTATTAATCCAGATTATTATTAAAAAATGTTCTCTACGAAACATGTATATTTACATTCTCTGCCTTTGTTATTCTAGTAGCTTTAATAGTAGTTGTAAGCGCTTTCAATCTGTTTATCAATTCTTGGGTTCCTTCCATAGATGCTATTAAAAGACAGGTGTTTACAATATCTTCTAATGAAGCTAATGCAGTGCTAGACATACCTTGCAGAAAACGATACACACCTTCCTTTTCCGTTGTCGTTAATAAATTGTTTAGTATGTTTGCGACTTCGCGCAATTGATATTTTGCTAAAATTCCCTTATTAAGAACATCACGTATATGTTGGTTTTCTAACAGCATGTGCAACTGTATTTTACACAGTAGTCCAGGAAGCCCTGCATGCGTTGGCTGTAGAATATGTTCCTTTCGGATTGATTCAATAGCTTCGTTATAACGTCCCACGTCAGACAGCGCAACAGCCCTCACGTAGTGTAAATTGGGAAAAGTTAAGGCTGATTTGATTATTATATCCGTAAATTCAAGTAATTCATTTGATAGGCATTTATCGTTTAAATAATTACAAGCGTCTATGACAACTTTACTCAAAAAATTGATATCGGGTTCATAGCTTAGTGCACGTTTGAGCATGGTTTTAGCGTCTTCAAAGGCATTTGCGTTGGATAATAAGGAGTGTATCGGTGACAAATGAAAGGCCGCATAAGCACGACAGCGAAGAGCCTTGATTGAACCAGGCGCTTCCGGAGCATTACTTACGTGATCAAAGGATCTCACAAGTTCAGGTATCATGCTAAACAACACCTTTGGTGTTGACGACTGCTGGTTTTTATGAATAGAAAACTTTGCCACAAAATCCGGTATATACAAAATGGGGTATTTAATTCCAACCATGGCATAGTAATCATACATGATGCAACCCTTAGGGTCGGTTTTAGAATTATAATAACTATGCACATGCTCAAAGAAACCGGCATCTTTCAGTTTCGAAGTCCTGAAAAAGCTTGAACAGTAATTAGGCATTATTTCCCAGCAGAGAAATTTAGTCAAATCCCATTGAGGCGCTGGATTTGGTGTTCCTTTCGGGATATTCCCATCGATGTCCGTAGCATATACATCGCCATAAATTGCAGCTACTTCAGGATGTTTCTCTAAATTGATTACACCCCACAAGACTGTTTGTGGGAAAAATTCTTCATCAGCCCAACATAACCCTATAATGTCTCCCGTACATCTGCAAAGTCCCTTGAAATAAGCCTCAGAAGGCCCTGTGGAATCTGGCTCAGAGACTAGTTTGATGCGGTCATCCTTATACTCCTTGATTATGTCAAGAGTTCGATCTGTAGATGCACCATCCTGAATAATATATTCAATATTTGTATAATACTGAGATAGCACGCTTTCTATGCAGCGTCTTATGGTGCGTTCGCTATTTCTGCAAATAGTTATAATAGAAACCAAAGGATTAGAATTATATACCATGAACACAACGCCTTCTTTAAATACTAAAATTATCTTTAATGCAAGTAGTTTATCCTACCCATTGCCTGCCTGCGCACATCGCACAGGCAGATTGGCCACTCGAAATCAGAGTTACGTCTTCATACTCTTTCGTAAACCAAGGCTCACGTGGGTTTTACACAGCAAATATTTCTTCTTACCATTCATCACTTGATTCATAGCCCATATCAATAACAAAAGACCCACAGAGTTTTTTAAATTTTCTTTTTATCTCATCATCAAAATGGTTTTTCCAATCCCCTGAGATTCCTTTTCGGCAAAGAAGTCTCGATGTGCGGATAGGATCACCATTCTCCCCTCTCCTTCTACCCGTAACCGTTTCAAAACTATGTTTACGAATAGTTTCTTCTAGAAGATTTTTATCAACGGGAAGTTCCAAAAAATTAAAAATCCGCATAAACAGCGTTCTCAAATCTCTTTTCATTTCTTCAAAGGAAAACTTAAAACAACAGGTATCATCCTGCTGAAGCCATTCCCAAGCTCTTGAAAGGGAAGCGGGCATATCATCTAAAACTTTCATAAAAATTTCTTTTTCAGAAAGAGTCGGATAATTTTTAACATTAACCATATCTTTAACTCTGCTCAAAAAAGCATCTCGTGGGTCGCGATGAAGAAATAAAAATTTTGTGTTCTTCAGTGCAATAGTATCTTTAAAGGTAGCGAAGCTATCATGGGTATAGTGGTAAAGAGGAAAAGGAATATCTACAAACAAATGATAGAACGGTGACATATGGTTACTGGCAAAAATATCATAGTGAAATTGTGCCGATAATATCTCTCTCAGAACAGGGTAGATGGCACTTAAACCGCTATATGGTAAAGATGCTAATACAACCGTAGGCAATCCCTTGGTTAATTGCATAATTGCAGCGATATTTTGCACATTATTATAAATATTTTCTTTAATTAAAGCAGCATGATGTAAAGGATTCTTATCCAGACACGAGAGAAGTGAATACGTGGAAAATATTAATGCTCGATTGGGAGCGCCCATACGTTCTAGACACTCCGAAAATAGCAAAATTAATGAAGGCTCTTGAGGAAATTTCTGCACAAGCCTTGCAATAAACCGAAAGCATGCGGGTTCGTAATCCATACCAAATTTGACGGCAAGTTCAATCGCAGCTTTCGCTGTGGAAATTGTGGGTTGCATTGAAGCTGTTTGCTGGGAGGTGTCTCCGGCACTTCGAAACTCACTCTCTCGAAAGTCGCATACTTCCCCTTTGAGATCTCTGCCTTCCCTATATTGCTTGAATTCAATTTCTGCAATTCTTTCATACATTTGAATCGCTTTGTCTAATTGGTGAGATTGGAAAAAACGTCGTGGATAATCAGCAACCAATGTTGCGATGTTTTCATTCGGCGTAACGTTATCTTGAAACAACAATGCCGTTTCCTGAGAACCTTCGTTGTTTACGTTCGATGGTATTTTGTTATTAGAGCTTGCCATAATATTCACCATTCAGCTTAATGTTCTATGCTTTTTACACTATAGAAAATTATTTCTTTTGATAAATTGATTGTATACTATGAGATCGTGACCACTGTCAACTTCGTACCATTTCCCATTGATTGGCTCTGTATTAACAGTAACATTGTGCATCAATAATTTCTTTAGCATTGAAGTCATATCTAATTTATCAACTTCCGCGGCAGATAATTTGTCCAATAATTCCTCTACAGATTTCCATCCTAAAGGTGTAAGCTTTATAAGCCCCATATATTGACCTTGTATATCATCAAAAGTCTTTACCCTCTCGCCTATGTCCAAAAGAATCCCCTTTTCATTAATTTTAAAACTTTCTAAATCCGATAAGGGTTCTTTGAACCTTTCTTGCCATAGGCTAAACCATGCGGTATTATAACTAACAACAATATTTCCGCTAGCCTTGAGTAATGCAAGAATCGTAGTTGCAGGATAAACAATATCTGAATAGCTTATTATGCAGACATCTTTTTCTAACCACTCTTTGGCACAAATTAAAGATGTCACCATATTGGTTTCCGACCAACGATTATTGTCAAATGTCTTTATTCCTTCTCTGTCGATTTTATGGGCCAAATAGCCGCGTACAACACCAATCTCATCAATTCCAGCACGTAGTATTGCCTCTACTTGCCACTGGAGTAAGGATTTACCTCCTAACAGAGTTAAACATTTCGGCTGCTCTTTTGTTAAAATCCCCATACGGCTGCCCCGACCCGCTGCGAGTATTACCGCTTTCATAACTATCATCTTTCCTCTGCAAAACAATCCCTAAACAAGCGAAGGTCTTCCTGACGAAACGGTGCAAATCTTTCAGGATGCCACATTATTCCTTGAATGGGATATTGTTTATGACGTATCGACTCAATTACACCATCGTTAGCTACTGCCAGGATGTCCAAAGAGTCCCCCTTTTCAAGTGAACCGTACTTATGGAAACTATTCACTTCCGAAAGAGTTCCATTCATAGTGATTATGTGCCTTGTTCCAGCATGCCCTTCAACTTTTATTAATTTAACACCAAAATAGTGTTGAATTATTTGCATTCCCCTGCAAATACCAAGAAGCGGCGCTTTTTTAGCAAGAGCATATTCTAAAAGAAATGTTTCAGTGCTGTCTCGTTCCGGAGCATTGCCACCGTAGACACATAGATCATTACCTCCAGTAATCAAAACACCTTGAAAAGAAAAGGTTTTAAACAGTTTCTCGGCGGCTTCCAGATTATTTGGAATTAAAACTGGTAGACACTCACAGCGCAAAAGGAAAATTATCCATTGCTGATCAAGCGCATCACGACGTTCATGATGAGATTCTTCAACATCAACACGCTGACTGACAGCAATGATTTTCATTGCAACACCTGTACGTCTCTATTAGCACAATCAATCTTTAGATGCTTAGCTGTAGCCCACTTATTATATAAAACTTCACCTGTGCCAATCACCGCCGGGATACCGAGTTCTGCGGCACGGATTGCCATATGTGAATTAACTCCGCCGTACATTGTTATAAAACCAGCAATATTATTCGAAAAAATCCAATCATACCCAGGATCGGCACTCGGAATAAATAATATACTGTCGCACAATCTGATTTTTTCATCATTGGCAAATGTTGTATGACCCCTTGCAGCTTTGAGTGTTATGTAATTCGGTTCTGAAGGCGGTAAATGAAATGCCCAAACATCTTCCGGCCTTGTGATAAGGGGTGGTAAAACAATTTGCTTTGTTAGGGCATATTTCCCCTTGCCTTCATCAATGCTTTTTCGCAACGCCAAAGAAATATCAGCACTTGATGAATATAGTTCCTTAATGCAGGAAATATCAGCAAACGAACATTCTTCAACAGTATATCCGTATTCAGCACCCATAGATTTAAAAAGGGACATTGCATCACTTAAACTTTGCGTAAAAACAAATTTTGCATATTCCCGACCCTCTATTGCTGCTTTGATAAAATCAAAAAATCTGATAACGTCATGGTCAAGCCCCTGCTCTTTCAGAATCCGCTCAATATGCTTCAATTGCGGCAGCGATAAAGCAAAATTACCTGTCTTATGATTTAAATTATCAGATGATTTCATCCAGTCAAAGTATCTGTCGGGTTCCTCATCATATCGTGATGAAAGTATGTCATATGTTCCAGGTCTCAGATGTCCATATTTTGCTAAAAATGCTTTACGACTCAGATTTTCAAAATCCGACCCCATTTGTGAACTGATTGTGTCAAGCGTTCCCAAGAAATTGTCTTGTTCCTGTTGCGTCAAAACCCCAGCGTTTACTAGAGATTTAAGCAATTGTACTGCAATAAAACCTGCACGTGCCAAGCCTGCAAATGGCAAAGTCCCGTATCGTTTGCAATCTTCCAACAACCAGTATATTTTTGATACTGTATCGAGTGAACTATTCTTGATTATTTCACGCCGCGCTTCGAGCGCCTTTATTTTTTTGATATCTTCACACCACAATCCTTTTTCGGCATGAATGATTTTGTTAGTCAGACATCGTAAACTTTCGGCAAGGGTATCACAATCTCTCTCACTAAATCCGTAGCTATCAAGTACTTTCAACCGTTCATGGAGGTCAAGTGTATAACATGAATAGACAATCTCAAATTCCACTTTATCATGCAGACTTGGGTTTTTAATCAGGCGATCGATATAATAATTCACCAATCGTTCTGCCATATCATTTTCTATGTCGGCGGGAATAAAAGAGTTGAAATCAACACGAACATCTATGTACGGTAGCCCATGAAAACTCAAGAGGAGAGGGAAACTTCTCAAGTTCCGATAGCCATAATTATTACGCTGATATGCCCAGATATTATCTGTAATAATTTCTTTATAAAGCGAAAGTGCTAACGGACGTGGACGAACTCCAATAATTTCTGCAGGATTCCAGTCCGGCATAACCCCGAAGACAGTACGTGAGCCATACAAATACGGGTGAGGCTTATTTGCCTGATAAATCTTTGAGTAAATCTGTTCAAGCAAGTTCTTATGCAACTCTTTGTCTACATGTTGTCCCTGATGAATAATAAGCGGACGTACTTGTAACAGATACAGCTCATTATCGCTCGTAACAGCAAACTCCAAATCAATACTATCAGTGGTAAAAATATCCTCTAGCTCGCGCACTAAAGCAACCACTTTATCTAAAGGATTTATAAGAGGTACGTCGGCAAATTTATAGTATAAAAAAGTATTGAGCTCATTTGATTGACCGGACGTTACCGAATCTGTAGACCCTGTTATATCATCGTAATTGATAACAATGTATGGTGCGCCATTGTTTGGGTCTTTGCTGAAGACAACACCGCTTACTTTTGCATTTTGTAACATCGGCTGAATAAATATCTGATCTGAGCCATTTCCGTCCGCATATGACTCTATAACAAGGCATACAGCCTTGTAGATGCCTTTCTCTCCGATAGCATTTGATATTGACGTAAAATGTCCTGCAAGCGATTCCTTCTCACTATCCTCAGCAAGCGCACTGCTACGGACGATCAGAGGGATGTCGAACCAGCCGTCATTTCTTATGCGTTCCATTATTCCATGTGGGTCCGCATGCCATTCCGCTACCGTCATGCGAATTTGCGGAAGAATCTTTGCCGTTGTTAGAACAGTCGATAACCGTTCGAGTGTTTCCGCTTTTGTACCAAAAATTATCTTCATATTTGTAAATTCACTTTTTGACTTGTGCTAACCAAATACGGGTAGTGTAAGGAATAACAATTTCTGGCTGCTGCTTTTGTTTGAGAAATCTTTCGAGTTCCATTATAATAGAATCAAACTTATCACCCGCTTGCCTCATCAGAGTGGCATGTGAACGCCATGCTTCTATACAAGCATCGATTTTCTGTTTATGACAGACTTTTCCCTCTACTTTGTGAATTTCTCTAAATAAATCACTTGAATGAATCACAGATGTTTGGTCTTCTCTTCGAGAGCCATAGTTATAATCACGAATATAAAATTTAATAATATTTTCAATTTCATGTTGAATTAAATCATTTAGATCACGATGGTTCCACATACAAGCAAACCAGCCTTTCGACTTTAAAATTCGATGACTTTCCTGCAAAGCCCGAACTCTGTTTGTTACGTTAAAAGAGGAACCAAAAGTTACTAAATCAAAACAACTATCCTTTTGGTTTGTATTTTCACCAGTCCCTTCATACCATTTAACAGCCTCAAATTCTTGCGTTTGCTTAATTCCCCTTGCTCTCATTGCATCATTTGGTTCTACTGCCACAACAGTCATTTTACGTTGCGCAAGAGCTAGCGTTAAATGGCCCACACCCGCTCCTACATCACAGACATAACTGCCGGCAAAAATGTTAGCGATCTTCAACATTTGGGTTATCGCTTCTTCCGAATAGTCAGGTCGCTTCAAGTAAGCATCCGCTAATTGAGTGTAATCCCATTCTGTTTTCAAGAGTTGCATCCTATTAAATTGGAAAGTACTAATGTTTCGTGCATAGCATTTCAAATAATTCTTTTGCAATAATAGCGGGTTGATTAGAACCATCATTGTCTATCACGGCATCTGGAGATTCTGGCTCATCTATTTCCAGGTCTACCCCCATAACATTGTTTACTTCACCTTTTAGTGCACGGCTGTAAAGCTGCTTCTGGTCGCGTTCAATTAAAACTTCAATTGAAACCCGCAGGTAAATTTCTTTGTATTTTGAAATATTATTACGATTCCACTTCCGGCACTCTCGATACATGGAAATTGTTGCACAGATAACATCGATTCCTTGCTCGGACAACATCTTGCAAAACCTTGCATAACAGAGAGCGAGATTTTTGCGTTCATCTGGTGAATGTCCGAATTGATTACCAAACACCCCTCTCAGAATATCGCCATCTAAAAAGACAACATTTGGTTTGATCTGACGTAAGTTATTATAAAACAATTTTCCAATAGTAGTTTTTCCTGAACCAGAAAGTCCAGTAAACCAATATACTGTTCCTAGTTCCAAATTCTTGATATTTCTATTATTCATGTCTAATCAGAACGAGTTACCACCGTTAATTGGAACTCAATTATATCATTTTTGCCATTTTCGGTTTCCACACAACATATGAATGTGGATCATCGTAGAAACCGAATTGCTGATGATGAACTTTGATAATTTCAATTTTCCCTTGAGATTCCAGGTTTCTCAACTGGGTGAGATATGCGTTAAGATAATTTCGTTTTGTATGGAATTTTAGGGCAAGATAATCCAACAAATGAGTTGAGTCGTATAATTCATTTAGCCCTTCGACGTTTATACAAATGGCTGGAGATCTTTCCAAAATGAATTCGAGAAACTTATTGTATTCTGAACCGATTTGTTCTAATGCCCCAAAAGTAAAGACGGCACTATTGTTCTCGATATGAATATTCCTATCCGGATTAAAAAAATCAAAATTATACCCTTTGATTTTATATCCGAAATGCTTTTCCAATAATTGAATAATCTGCTGAGATGAAGATGCCCAGTCAAAGCCGTACAGCCTTTTCTGAGGATAGAGGGTTGCTAAATATGCAAGATTATGAGCCGTACCACAACCAAATTCACAAATAGAATCAACGTCTTGGAAATAGCTCTGAAATAACCAACTTCTAAAAACGTGCGTTACAGAAGCAACAAAGTCAGGAGATACAGGCAAAATAAAATCCCGATTCACACGCACCGGGATATCTTTATTGTGATATTTTGGAACCAGGCTTTTGAGATCGAAATCCGATTTAATAAAATCATCCAAATTTTCCTTCCACCCGTCTTCCCAATCGGATTTTCTATGAGGACCGGCCACTGATAACTCAGAATAATCAATTTTCTTAAGGGTTTTAAGAATGAACTGATCACGATCTTCACTGGTGAGTTTTTGATACCTGAAATCAAGCGCTTTGATAATCTGACCACATTTTATCGTAACTTCATCCTCTGTTGTTCCAAACAACTTAGCATAGTCATTTGTTGTCAGTGTAGGCATAACTTTTTACCTTAGACTTTCTCAAATTTTGTTTATCAGCCAATAGCTGATCCAATTTCGTTCTATAAGATTTCATCTCTTCCAATTCAATTTCGTACGGTTTTAAAAAAAACCGCTGATTATTCGTTAAATAAAAACTATTGTCTTTCCATAGTGTAGATAAATCAACGTCATCAATGAAAAGGCGATCTCTTACGCACTGGTTAAATAGTTTTGTCCCAGGGAAAGGAACGACATTCGTTACTGTTGGTTCATCAATGTTCAAATCATTAATCATGTTATAGGTTTCCATGAGTGTTTCCAGGGTATCCTCTGGCATACCAATAATGAAATATGCTTTTACATAGACTTGAGGATATCTTTTTATCAACCCAACTATTTCATAAACCTTTTCCTTCGATATGTTTTTCTTAATTATGATGTTTCGTATATAATCAGAACCACTTTCAATCGCTAATGCACCTCGTACCCATCCTGCTGATACGAGCGCATCAATTACATCCTTGTCAAGACTTCGGACATAAAGTCCGTTCAAGGTTTCAAATTGAACATTCAGATTTCTTTTGAGAATTTGCTCACATATTTCAATTGTCCGCTTTTTACTAAAGGTTAAATTGTCGTCCATAAAACTGAAATGCCTCACATTATATTTTTCATACAGTAATTCCATTTCAGCTACGACGTTTTCTGCGGTTCTATGACGAAATCTGGAACCCCCAACCAAATACATAGAGCAAAAGTTACACTGGCAGGGGCAACTTCTACTGGAAATTATTGGTACTGGAGTTCCAATTTGCAGGCCTTTAGGATTATGCCAGTGAGAGGTTTCATGCTTATAATCATCAAAATTAACCAGCTCGTAGGCTGGAAATGGTATCGTATCCAGATTTTGAAAATATGTTTGTTTTGGTTTTATGGTGATTTCTTGACCAGTACGATATGCAAGGCCATCGGGAATATCACGAATATCCGGAATCTCTTTATTTAAATATCTTACTAATGCTAATAACTGGGATTCTCCTTCACCGAGGATGACGTAATCGATGAAATGAACATGGGTCAATATTTCTCTGGCAAATAGAGTTGCATGCATTCCTCCAAGTACAATAGGAATACTTGGAAAATGTGCTTTGGCAATTTTTGCAAATTCCAATACAGATAAAAATTGACCGGAGAATAGGCAACCGAACCCTATAAGAGACGGTTTTATTTCCGTTATCTTATTAATTAGAGTCTGAAAACATGCTTTCTCTGGATTTTCAGCATCCTCCTCCCAGGGTTTATAGATATTAAAATCCAGTATTTCTACATCTTTTCCAGATGCTTTTAAATATCCACCAAGATATAACAATGCAGGCGGAAGTATATACTCTTTGTTTTTTATCATACTGGGGGTAGGGGGATTTACTAAAAGTGTGGTAATGTGTTCTTTCATAAAAATTTCTTCCTGGTAACAGTAGATATCAAGTCAGTTAACATACATAAAAACCGTAAAATTGTGTTATGGTACTGGTGTCCATCTGGCTTTAGTTAACATTAGGCCACTTTTCCTGCCCCAAATGATAACTTCACGTGCATATCGTTTTTTGTCTCCTTCAAAATCCTTCTGATCAACAAATAGCAGTTGTGGCTCACGTTTTAAAGGAACGGGAGCACTATTAAAACGTGTTGAAAAATATTCTGGAAAATTAAAATTAAACTGCCATTGATTGATTGATGGTAAACAATGCGAAGGAATCCGCATCCGCTGATATCGTATGGCTTCTTCTAATTCGTTTCCATCGTATGGAATACCCTTTGTGTCGAGATAATCTCCAATAATTTCCTTGAATTCCTGGTAAAATTGGTCAAGTCTTTCGGAAATCCTGAGAAAACTTGATTCTTCTACTTCCCAGTAAATATCACCGTAGTTTGCCATAATATTGCCTCGTCCCTCTCCAGCAAAAAAATTATCAATTTTCTTATGAAAATATGAAAGCTCCTCGCGAAATACCAAACCCTGGGATGATGGCATCATTAATTCACTAATGTGTTTTATGAATTCAGTATAGCCAATATTGAAACGGTCTACTATATATGCCATTAAAAAGAAGCCGATTTTGAGACTGTGCAATAACATCGTCACCCATGAAAAAACGAGCATTCGTCTCCAGTCATCAACACTCATCGTATTATGCTGAATAACCAGGTCTTGATATTCTTTTACCCAGTTAGCTTTTCGAATACAGCAGTGAATCTCATTTAACACAATACGTTGTGTTTTTATTCCAAAAGTTCTTTGATATTCAGGATCGGCCAAATCTGTATTAGGATACACCTCGAGATAATACATAAATAACTGATTGCTCAGGCCGGATCTAAGCATTTCCTCAATACCGGCAATCCATGTATTATAAGTCTCTCCCGGTAAACCAAGTATAAGTTCAGTATAAACAGGAACACCTTTATCGTTAAACTTTTTCTGTAGAATAGAGTACGTTTCTAATTTTATGTTTTCACGCTTTATATTCTTTAATACTTGTGAATTAGTAGTCTGACGGCTCAACGTAATGCCTTTTTCTAATTCGCATTCATGTAAAAGAACTCCGATAGCATAGATTTTATCATCGGTATTCTTGCCATAATTGACGCGGAACTTCTCCGGATAGCCGTGTTTTTTCTTTAATTCTACAAGGTTCTTCGCTATCTCCATATCACGGTTGTGCATACCAAAATTAGAGTCCGCGCTAAATACGTATCGGATTTTATTTTGTGCACACCATTCCAGTTCTTTACTAACTCGTTCTAAGCTGTGATGTCGATATTTACGATTAAGACCGCCTTTCCCCCAATAGCAATAAGTACACTGGAAAGGACATCCTCTATTTGTCTCAATAATAGACTGGAAGTCCATATCGTTATGCTTGAGCATTAAATCCTCGTATAATCCTCGAAGATATGGAGACGGATAAATATCTAAATCTTTATTAAACGATCGATTTTCGGAATTATATTGGAATCCCCCATTATTTTGATTGCGCCAGGAGATACCAGGTATGCCACTAAAATCTAATTCTCTTAAAAAACGAATCAGAATATCCGCAAATGCCTCTTCGCCATCACCGCGAACTGTAACATCTATAAACGGAAACTTTTTAAAGTATATATCAGACTTATGTGGAACCTGTGGACCTCCAAAAACAATCAAACAATTGGGCCATCGACGTTTAACCTCTGAAGCAATCTTTAGATTTAATTGTTCGTTCCACATCGATGTCGAAAAAGCCGCAACAGATGGATCGTTATATTTAGATAGTATTGCTTCGGGACTGTCTATGTGAAATAGGAAAGGCTCAAACTCGTAATTCGTGCTTATCTCCGCAAATGTCTCTGCATAACCGCGCAACAGGCCACAAACCAGAGGTAAATAGGCGGTATTATTCATTAATATGTTATATTCGTTAAGATATATACTCCTCTTTATGCCTCCAATACCGGATTTAAAATCCCGGTTTGAATCTACATCGTTTAACATCTTAGTGTGCTCCTTTAGCAGATTTATCATAGAAACAATTATTCTGATAAATTTGTTTAATTTGTTCAATCTCCGTAAAATTGAGTGGCGGCAAATCAACTGTTTTCACATTTTCTTCAACTTCTTTAACGTTCATCATACCGGGTATTACTGTGGAAGCAGCAGCATCCGAGAGGCAAAACCGAAGTGCCAATTGTGCATATGTTCGGTTTTTTCCTTCATTCAGTGAAGTAAATAATTGCGGTGCGTTTGCCCAGCAATTTAACTGTTCTTTTGGCCAATTAGCCCGATGATCAACGCCTTGAAATTGCTCGTTTCCTGTGAGCGAGCCAGACAAATAACCGAAAACCAGTGGGGTTCTAACAATGATACCGGTATTAAATATTTTCGCAATTTCGAACAGGCCGTTATCAATTGCCCGCTGGTCGATCATATTGAAATTTACCTGAACAACGTTGATACCGAATTCTTGGATTGCCACAAGGCCATCATCAGGCGACCTTACTGAAATCCCGTATGCGCGTATCTTTCCCGCCTCTTTAAGTGTCTGTAAAGTAGTAAATATTTGTTCGTTCTGCCTCAATATTTCTACCGTTGGGCTGTGCAATTGATAGAGGTCAATGTAGTCTGTCTGCAGTCGAGTTAAGCTGGCCTCTAACCCATGCCTAATATGCGCAGGAGAAAAATCTAGAGGCATGTAAAACCCTGTATGGGGCAAGGTGCCAACCTTTGTAGCTATAATAATTTTGTCTCTAATGTCGTGCAGTGCGTCACCCAGAACTTCCTCACTGTGGCCGTTGCCATACAAATCGGAGGTGTCATAGAAAGTTATCCCGGAATCAAAAGCAAAGCGCAGGGCAGCTTTGGAGATATTATCATCGACCGGACCGTACGAATTGCCACCGAGTCCCCATGTACCAAACCCGATTTCTGATACTTCTATTCCAGTATTGCCAAGTTTTCTGTATTTCATTGATCATTCCCAAATAATAGTTGCGGCTCAGCTGCTTCTGCTTTTACCTGCCATTCTTATGTTTCCGGGGGATTTCTGATAGGTATCACAAAACCACCTGATGGTGTTTTCCAAACTGATCTTAAAGGGTGTATATTGGAATTTTGAGATACTGATAAAGCGGGAATTATCTACGCTTTTTTTGAATATCCCCTTTGGTTTTGTTGTATCAAATTCAATACGACTGGTATCAATATTCAAGAAGCCGGCGATAAGATATGCTATTTCCTTTACGGAAAGCTCCTCTGTAGTGCCAATATTCAGTACTTGCGCGTCATTGTAGTGGAACAGGCACCACATGAAAGCCCTGGCAACATCCTTTGCATAAGTATATTCCCGAAGGGGAGTGCCATCGCCCCAGATGACTATTTTTGAATTACCATCCCTGTTTTCATAAAAACGTCTGATAAGCGTTGGAACCATAGGGGCATCGTCATAATTGAAGTTATCGTTTTCGCCAAATATTCCGTTTGGCACCAAACCTATGACATTTAAACCGTATTCGGCCCGATATGCCTTGATGGCAGGATCAACCAGTCTCTTGGCGAACGAAGAACCGTAGTTCGATTCGTGGGGATAGCCGTTGTGAATATAGTCTTCCTTGAGGGGAAGCGGCGCATTCGCAGGATACATACCGGTGGTAAGGGTCATAACAATCTTTTTCACGTTGCACAGTCGGGCTGCCTCAAGAATGTTAAAATTCATCAGCACGTTATCCCGCAGTAGAGTCGCTGGGTATTTCATACTCAGACCGATACCGCCGCTAATTGCCGCCAGGTGAATGATGGCATCCGGCTGTAATCCACTTACGTATGCAATAGTTTTATCCCTGTTGGTCAGGTCGCAGTCCTTTGAACTTATGAAAAAGAACTCGCTTCCAGGATACTCACTGGTTATGGATTTTAAGGCGCTGCCAGCCACAGCAGAGCCACCTGTTACTAAAATCTTACGATACATCATTCCTCCCTAAAAATTTCTGTACAGAGGTAAAAAGACTTTTCATTTTTTCTTCCACAACAAGCGGCAGGTGTTTGCTATTGCATTGGCATCAAAATTCAGACGCCGCCTAAGTTCGTCTTGTCGCAAATTACCAAGCGCAAAACTGTCAGGAGGACCGAGGCGAATCATTCTAGGAGTCGTTTCGGCACTTACATGCCATGCGCTTACGGCGGCCCATAGTCCACCATTGGGGACATGCTCCTCTACCACGACCATGGTGTGGACTTCTTTTGCCAAGGAATTTAACGTGTTCGTATCCAAAGGCTTTACTGTGTGCATCTGATATGCTGCAGGAAAAATCTTTTCTGATTCTAAAAGTTTCACTGCCTTAAGTACTTCGTTCGCTATCTCTCCGGTACCTATAACGGCTATTTGCTCTCCTTTACGAAGAAGCCTGGCACGCCCAAGAATTGCTGGTTCTGAGGCTTCATACGACGGCTCACCAAAGCGGCCTACGGTGAAATATGAAGGCCCTGGTAAATTAAATAGTTGAGGGAAAAGTTGTACTACCTCGTTTGGATCGCCGGGAGCTACTACCGTCATCCCGGGAAGTACTGACATTAGTGCGAGGTCATCTGCGGCGTGGTGTGAAACACCGCTGGTTGAATAGAGATAACCCCTGCCTGCTCCTATGATAACAACCGGTAAATTCGGGTAACTTACACAATAGCGAATCTGCTCGAAAGGCCGGGCTGTTGCAAACGAGGCGATAGAGTAAGCTACGGGACGCCAGCCAACTGTAGCGAGCCCTGCGGCTGTGTAAATCATTTGTGCCTCAGCGACGCCTGCATTTATATAGCGTGGGCCAAATCGTGTATGAAATTCATCAAAAACCTGGAATCCGAGGTCACCGGTAACAAGGACAACACGAGAATTTTGCTCTGCAATCTGAGTAAGTGTATCCGCGAATGCTTTTCTCATTTGTTAGACTCCGTGTGAATGGGGGAGGCATCTAATTCTTGCAATGCCATTTCAAGGTCTTTATCTGAAGGTGTTCTGTAATGCCACAATACCTGATTTTCCATAAGACTGACACCTGCACCCGCTACAGTTTTTGCAATAATTGCTGACGGACGCCCTTTTTCAAAAGGGAATTCCTTTAACGTTTCAATAATCTCTGAGATATTGTTTCCATTTATAGTTCGGGCAGCCCAGCCAAACGCCTTGTATTTTTCTTCCAATGATGTGAAGCCCATCAGATTATCTGATCGACCTACAGACTGGACCCTATTATAGTCTACAATGAGCAACAGATTATCGAGCCGATTTGCTACAGCAAAAGTAGCTGCTTCCCAGGTACTCCCCTCGTTGCATTCTCCATCACTGATAATAACCGCCACCCTTGCTTTTATTCCATCCATGCGCAAACCATAACTTATGCCGGTAGCCATACCAAGCCCATGTCCCAGACTGCCGGAAGAGCACTCAAGAATCGGGAGGGCGTGAATACAGGGATGACTCGGCAAAGGGGAATCGTTTTGGGCATACCTGGAGATCCACTGTTTGGGAAAAAAGCCACGATCAGCCATTACAGCATAAAGAGAGGAACACGCATGTCCTTTACTGAATATGAAACGGTCTCTGTCTTTTCTTTTTGGATCTTCAGGTGTAATATTAAGCCAGCAGTAATATAGTCCGACTAGTAAATCAACGCAACTTAAAGCCCCATTTAAATGCCCCTCTTTACCGTCATGAGCCATTTTAATACAGGTTGCTCTGATACTTCTGGCTTTATTTTCAAGCATTTGAATATCTGTTTGATACAAAATTTCTTTACTGAGGCTCTTAAGCACAATAAAACTCACTTATAAAAATTAAATTTTACTCAATAGTTGATCGGTATACATTTCAAGTTCTTGAGATGGGATTATAGTTTGATTGCTTCGTTCTTTTTCAAGATATGAATAATCTTCTTCAAAGTTATGATAGATAATCTGGCTTCCGGAAAAATCAAACTTAAAAGGCACATAAATTAAATTGTTTAACGCTTCCTTGACAGCTTTGCGTTTGTCTGGTGGAGTAAAGAGTAATAAGAAACCCCCACCTCCTGCTCCGGTTAACTTGCCGCCAATTGCACCAGCAGCAATAGCATTTTCATAAATTCCGTCAACATGTGGATTAGAGACATTAGAACTCAAACTACGCTTGGCCAACCATGATTCGTGCATCAGTTCTCCAAAAGCGGTAATATCATTGCTGCTATTAAGGATCGAAATACTTTCTTCTACAAGGTCTTTCATAATACGAAGTTGTCGTTTGCATGCTTCAATATCATTGACATACGTACTGGCAACATCAGCAGCGGTACGCTTTATACCGGTATAAAACAGCATCAGGTGTGAATTAAGTTCATTAAGTCGCTCTGCTGTCAAGATCACAGGCCGAATCGAGATTTCCCCATTTTTTAGAAATACAATATGGTTGAATCCACCATGCGCAGCAAGTACCTGATCCTGTGACCCTACGGTTTCTTTAATAATATTTTGCTCAATAAAAATACTTTCTTCTGCCAACTGCTGTTTGGTAGGCATATAACCTTTAAGGGCGTATAGGGCGTGAAGTAATCCAACGGTAAAAGAAGAACTTGAACCCACTCCGCTTCTGGCAGGCAGATCGCCAACGTGATGTATCTCAACACCGCGATCGGTTTTCAAAAAATTTAAAATATGACGCGCAGCAGGATGATTAATGTCGTTAATATCACTACAATTCTCAATTCTTGACCAAATAATACGAAATTTATGCTCAAAAAATGGAGGAAGATAACGACAAGTAATATAACAGTATTTATCTATAGCAGTTGCCAATATCGCCCCACCATGTTTTTGGTACCATGCTGGATAATCAGTTCCTCCACCAAAAAAAGAAATACGAAAAGGTGTTCTGCTTATAATCATTTTTCCCCCTTAGTTAGTGGATACCCTAATAGTAGTCTTTAAAAAATGTCCCGCCGCTGCATAATCTTGAGGTATTCCAATATCAAGAAAATTTCCTTTACTATGAAAACCGTAAAGCCCCTTGTTAATCCACAAGGGAAACGTCTCACGTTCCAATGAAATGTTAGTATTTACCGGTATCGATTCCAGAAAGGTATTATTTAAAAGATACACGCCCGCATTTATTAATCCCGGCCCTATTTTCTTGCTTTTTTCTTCAAAAGATGTAATTTCTCCATTCATCGACAACTGAACAGAACCGTAACGACTAACATCTGGCACCTCTGCCAGAAGCAAAGAAGCAGTTGCCTTCCTTGCGATGTGTTGATTCAGAAAATTAATAAAGTCGACTTGGTAAAATGAATCACCATTTAAAACCAACACGGGTTCCGATTTTAATAGTGGGAATGCCAGCCTAAGCGCACCTCCGGTTCCGAGAGTTGTCCGCTCCTGAGAATATAAAAGTGTAAGGCCTTTGTAATACTCGCCGAAAGTTGCTTTTACCTGTTCTCCTAAATAACCTGTACATAATACAACTTTTTTTACTCCTGCCTGGCTTAACTGATCCAAAAGGTAAGCAATAAAAGGACGGTTATTTACTTCTGCCAGAACCTTTGGTCGTCCGGATACCACCGAACGGAGGCGTGTCCCAAGCCCTCCAGCTAGAATGGCGGCTGTAATTTTCGATAATTTATTCAATAGTGTTAGTCTGTTATGTCCCGTAATGTAAATCATTCTTTCTTTAAACATTGCTATATCTACTGTTTGTAATTATTCTGTATCCTTTGATGAGTTCTTTTATTCCCATTTCAAGCGAATAGATTGTCTTAAACCCTGTCTTTTCTATTTTTTCATTTGATACTATGTAGTCTCTCTTATCAGGGTCTTCACCCACCGGCGACTCTAGATACACAAAATCAGGGACTTGTTCTTTTATCTTTACACAAAGTTCTAATTTAGATAGATTGGCATCTGATAAACCTACATTGTATGGTTCATTTTTCATGGTATCAAAATTATCTACGGCATGAATAAATGCCCTTGCAACATCACGAATATGGACGTAGTTTCGTTTAAAATGGCCTTCAAAAATCACTACAAATCTGTCCTTAACGGCCCTGTATGTAAAATCATTTACCAATAAGTCAATTCTCATCCTTGGAGACATGCCAAAAACAGTGGCCAATCTAAAACTTATGGAATTTCCTTTATCGAGTACAATCTTTTCCGCCTCTACCTTAGCCTTTCCATACAAAGAAATCGGCTTTAAAGGAGTTTCTTCAGTGCAATACACCCCTTTTTGTCCAACGCCATAACCGCTGTTTGTTGTAGGTATGATGATTCTCTGTTCTTTTGAGGAGAGTTTTGCTATGGAGGCTACCGCGTCTCTAATGGTAGTTATCGTTCCTATCTTATCTCTACTACAAAGTGGGGCACCTACTAATGCCGCTAAAGGTATAATATAATCGACTTTTTGCAGGAGTGTCTTTAAAATATCCTCATCTCTTGCATCTCCTCTTACAACATCAAAATTTTCATACGCACAACACTCAAGCAAAGAATTTTGCTGAAACATAAAATTATCTAATACCGTGACTCTATGTCCTAATTTTAATAACTCAGGAACAAGTATTGATCCCAAATATCCTGCTCCGCCAGTAACTAAAACACCGTAACGCATCGAACTATTTCTCCTGTCAGCAAATGTAAGGCTCTATATGATAGGGAACTTCCTTCAATTTACAAGTCATCTCAAAAACAAAGCATGGTTTAAGTCGTACCCAACGAGTAGTTTTGAAACAAGAAAAACTAATCAATAACAAGACTTACTCGCTTATGTAAACGAGATGGTTGTGGTAAATCGAGCAGTGCATCCGTTATATCTTGCTGGTGTGGTTGTATGGCCAATGATTTTTCCCAGATAGCCCGTGCCTTAGCGTGGTTTTCCTTCATTTTATAACACTGTCCTAAGAGATTGTAGAGCGGAATTATTTCATCTGTGTCCGTTGTTTCTGACAATATGGAGTTGATACTATGGCTTGTCTCATGGGTTTCGATAGATTTTTCCATGAAAAAAATAACGTCGTGGTATTTCTTTTTGT
>Ga0082335_1002600_pt1 | contig 33209 bp, 43 predicted proteins | sample Subgrocontami58m_FD_72375 | JGI IMG/M metagenome (GOLD analysis project Ga0082335, IMG submission 72375) | Subsurface groundwater microbial communities from S. Glens Falls, New York, USA - GMW37 contaminated, 5.8 m (SPADES assembly) (version 2) ... | reverse complement strand
TATTGACCATTATGAAAATCCTCAGGCGAATAGACAAAATATAACACAAGGACACACAAGGTTAAAATTTTTAAATGATGGTAGTAAAGTTGCAGAAGATGTAATTGTCTACGTTGATAAACTTATTGAAGATGGTAATCCTAGACCAAATTTTTTACCAGTTCCTCTTTCCTGGACTCATGATGGAAGATATATAAGAAATTTCGCACCGCATGAGGTTTGGTTTTTGGATCTTTGTCGTAAAGATAATATAGAAAATGATCAAAATCCAATTCTTGTATTAGGTGCCGGCCAAGGTATCCCTGATTATGAAGACATACATGAAGGTAATACTACGTTAAGAATTCGATTGTCCCATAAATCAGGGCAGATTAGGAATTTTCAAATTGACTTGGATTGGCATTTTGGGAACACTTTTGTTCAAGTCTTAAATTTTTTTGAAGTTTTATAACTATAAATCATTCAGCAAATTTTGGCTATAGTGGTGAGTCACTCGACCCTGAGCTCGTGGCCGAAGGGCTAGTCGAACCAGACTTTTGGGGGATATTAGCCAGACATATATTAATTAAATACGCCAGGTGGTTGGCGTATTTATAACCCTAGTTTTTTAAAACTATAATCCAAAAGTTCTCTTGCTTCATCCCTTCTGGACTGGGAACCCAACAACACTCCTATCACCTCATACCCATCTTTTCTTACTAAAGTTATCAAGGTTAATCCTGCCTCTGGGGTATAACCTGTCTTAAATCCTACTACCCCGGGGTAAGTTGTTATCAGATTAATACCTGTATACATATCATAATCTTGATGATCTTGGGTAATAGGTAAATAAATGTGCGGTGTTTCAGAGATTTCCACCACCTCTGGGAAATGTCTGATTAAATATCTGGTTAAAATTGCCAAATCATAAGCTGTGGAATATGAATTATTTGAATCTTCATCCAAACCTGTGGGGTTTACAAAATAGCTATCTTCCATCCCCAGCTGTTTTGCTTTTTTATTCATCAGTTCTATAAATTCCTTGCGATTTCCAGTAGTTTCTTCTGCCAAAACTTCTGCCGCATCATTTGCTGATATGAGAAAAATTCCATACAGAAGCTCTTTTAAAGTTAATTTTTCCTCAGCAATCAGAAGCATTTTATCCGGTTCCATATCTGCTGCTTTCTGAGAAACTTCATACTGATCATCCATACCTTTATGTTCTAGCGCAATCAAAGCTGTCATCACTTTGACCAAAGAGGCAATCGGTAGCTTAGAATTGGAATTTTTGGAAAAAAGTGCCTGACCTGTTTTACTATCTATAAATAGAGCTGCATTAGCAGTTATGCTTGGTTCATCAGTTTGGACACCTAATATACCTGAAGGAAACCAGAGATTTTCTGCCAAAACTTTTTCCTTACTTAAAAGTGGAGAAATTAATTGGACTGATTTTTTATCCAAACTTTCATTAATTATCATAAATAATACTAAAAGTGTCAGGATGGTAAATGGAGTGATTAATTTTTTCATGTAATTTTCCATATTACAAAACTTGCCCCTTGACGTCCATATCAAATTTGCTTCACAATGAAATTGTGCTAAGACGGAGCACAAAATTTGTCATGCTGCACCGTCTACTACCACTACTGTTAATCTTAAGTATACTCGTCTTTACTGCTTTCAATTTTCAATCTATAAGACGTGATCTTGTATATAAACTGAATATTTCCGGTGATCCAACCACTTCTTGCTGCAATCTGGATCAAGTTCTTAAATCTTCAGGGGATTTTGATGAAACTGCCCAAACAGCCATTTTCAATGGCCAGCAAGTCAGTTATCCCAAAACATCTTTAACTTATGGCTTCCTGCAATCCCTTACACAAACATCAAGCAGTGAGAAAGGAAATGTCCTGGGTACAACCAATGATGCAGGGGAAGAAAAATGGATTGAAGTATCCTTAGATGACCAAAAAGTGCGGGCCTGGGAAGGAAACCGTATTGTTATAGAATTTCCCATATCATCCGGCAAATGGGCCCCAACTCCCACAGGCACTTTTCATATTTGGTATAAAACCAGAAATCAAACCATGTCAGGGGGATCAAAGGAACTGGGGACTTACTATGCTCTGCCCAACGTCCCAAATAACATGTTTTTCTATCAAGGTTATGCCTTGCATGGGGCTTACTGGCATAATAACTTTGGCCAGCCGATGAGTCATGGCTGTGTCAATGCCCCGCTAAATTATGCTGCTCAAATTTTTGAATGGGCTGGACCGGTTTTACCTCCGGGAGTAAATGCACTCCGTGCAACAGCTGATAACCCCGGAACTAAAGTAGTAGTCCGCTAGGAAATATCCCTGTGGGTTTTATACATGAAGGCAGCGTCTTTGTTTAAATGTGACAATTCTTCTCCTGTTTGGTTAAATATCCCATTGCTTGTTACTTCTTTTTTTCTTTCCATCCATTTTTTAATCTCTCTTGAGACCAAATTTGCAATAGTCTCTGCTTTCTCTTTTTCAACATGAGCAGACAAACAGGCAGCAAAAATAGAAGCATATAATTTACGCTCATCAAATTCTTGTTTATGACCTTTACGTTTTACAATATGTGTCATATTACCCAAAATTAATTGTCCCATTGGCAATCAAAATTAGCAACCAACCTAAACCTATTAGCAGTAGTCCTATTGCCAACCTCATCAAACCTCTTGATTCCTGTTTCCATTTCTTTACTGCCGGAAGTTTTGTACCACCTGCAACCAAAAGCAAAATTACAATAAGCGGCATGACAAAAATAATGTTATATAGAATCAAAAGCAGTAATGCCGTAAAGTTAAAATTGGTTGATAAAATAGCAATAATAGCAAGGTATGGAGCACCTGTGCAAGGTAATTCCACACCCGCCACAAAAACTCCTGTTAGAATAACTCCCGGCACTGTGACATTTTTCGCCAAATTATGAATTTTTTTGACAAATTGCACAGGAATTCCCAAAGAAAATCCTCTGCCGTACCAAAAATAATCTTTAACCTCAACCAAACCCAATAATACTATTATTGACCCCACGGTAATTGAAATATATTCTGTCACAAAAAGAGGGATAGAGCCCAGGAAAAATAGCAGCCCCAGTCCTGCCAATAGATAAGTTGCAAAAATGGCTAAAATATAAAGCCCGCCTAAAAATAGCATTCTTCCTACTGATTTATGGCCACCTAAAATTACAGAAATCATCAGGATCAAAACCCCAATTGCACAAGGGTTAATAGAATCAATCGCAGCAGAACCTAAAATTAAACCTAAAGTTGGCAAATGAATATCAACGCCCATGGATTTCTCCTTTCTCAGCCGCTACTTTATAAAAAGTACATAATTTATCAGTTTTATCTTTAGGTCTATCGACCTCTATGATGATACAGTCCCCCGGCGGAACTTGACTAAAAGGCGAAATAATATAATCTTGGGGGTTACCAATCAATTTTTGCTGATAAAAAGAGTCTCCTTCTGTGCGATAAACAAAAATTTGCAAAATACCGGCTTGGCCGTCACACGTTTGGCCGTTTTCTACCTCAAGTAAACCATTTTCAGTAGGAATAGCCATATGATCTTGATGCAGCTGCCCACCAATTTGTTCAATAAAATGACCTATACTGGTATCGTGTCTATTTAAGATCACTCCTTCAATATGAATCCTGTCATCATTGTGTTCATGGATCACCTCTGTACCCACTTTATTGGAAAAACCTTCAGGGTCTTTAATCTCCACTTTCTGTCCACAATACCAAATTTCAAAATCAGCATGCCAATGGATGGGGCCACCTGTGACTGAAACCTGATTTAAATAAATGGTTGAACCTGCCAAGTATACTGTGGTTGCAACAGAAATTGAAGTAATTGCTCCAAATAATAAATATTTAACTTTTTCATTTGTCTTCTTTAAAAAAACAGCCACCACCGCCAAAAAAAGGAGTAAACCCAAGCCGTAGAGAGTAAAATTTAAACTGTTCGTCCTAATTACCTCCTCTAGTGAAGGTTTTGCTTGCTCTACTAGTTCCTCACTCTCATGGGCTAACACTTGAAAAAATTTCATCTATACCATTTTAATCATATGTAATACACTAAAGTAAAGGTGACTTTATGGAAAAAGTATTTAGTAAGTCTGCCGAGCAAGTTGTTTCCGATCTTCAAACTAACATTAAAAATGGCTTAAGTTCACAGGAAGCTTTAAATAGATTAACAAAATTTGGTCCCAATACTTTAAAAGAGCAGGGAGGTAAAAATGCTCTGGCTATCTTTATATCCCAGTTTACTTCCCTTTTAATTATTATTCTCTTTATAGCATCAATCATATCTTTTGCCTTAGGTCATACTTTAGATGCGAGCTTGATTATGACAATTGTAGTTTTGAACGGAATTGTTGGCTTTATCCAGGAATACAGAGTAGAAAGAACAATCAGGCAGCTTAAAAAACTCATCTCCACAGATGTTACTGTAATAAGGGATGGTAGTTTACAAAAAATCCCCAGTTCCCAACTTGTTCCAGGCGATCTAATTGTTTTGGAAGAAGGACAAAAAATATCTGCTGATATACGCTTAACTGAAAGCTATAATCTTCAGACAAATGAGGCCTCTCTAACAGGCGAGTCAACTCCTGTTTTTAAAAATCCCAGGATACTCCCGGATAAAACTATACTCGCTGAAAGAATAAATATGCTTTATTCGGGAACTATTGCAGCTTCAGGTAAAGGCATCGGAATTGTTACTGCAATTGGTATGAACACAGAAATAGGCAAAATTGCTCACCTTGTGGCAAAAGAAAAAGAAACCTTAACCCCAATGCAGCAAAAGCTCAATAATTTGGGTAAAACCATTAGCAGGATTGTTCTTTTTATAGCCTTATTTATTGGTATTGAACAATTTTTGTTTGGACAAAATATACTCAATTCTTTTATATCTGCTATAGCTTTAGCTGTAGCTGCAATTCCTGAAGGACTACCGGCTGTTGTTACTATATCTTTGGCCCTAGGTACAAAAAGATTACTTAAACAAAAATCCCTGATAAGAAATCTTCCTGCAGCAGAAACTTTAGGCTCAACGGATATTATTTGTTCTGATAAAACAGGCACTTTAACACAAGGACAGATGAAGGTTACTGAAATTTACGGAGATAATAAAGAAAAAATCTTAACTTATGGTTTACTTGCCAGTAATGCAAGAAAAAGCGGAGAGGAGATAATCGGAGACCCAACTGAAGCAGCACTGGTGAATGCTGCAATTGAAGCCGGATTTAATCAGGAAACACTACTTAAGACTCACACCAGAATCTCTGAAATACCTTTTTCATCCCAGCGGAAAATGATGTCTGTTGTAATACAAAGTGATAATATTGAGCTTTTAATTTCCAAAGGAGCAACAGAAACAATTTTACAAAAATGCACAAAAATAGAAGAAAATGGACAGGTAAGAAATTTAACAGCAGCTGATAAGAAAAAGGTCTTGTCAGCCCAAAATGATTTTGCAAACAAAGCTTTGCGAGTTTTAGCCTTAGCTTATGGCAGAGGCAAAAAAGAAGAAAACCTTACATTTTTAGGCCTGGAAGGTATGATCGACCCTCCAAGGACAGGGGTCAAGGAAGCTTTAGCTCAATGCAATAGTGCAGGCATTAGGGTTGTGATGATCACAGGTGATCATCTGCTTACAGCCCGGGCAATTGCCAAAGAGATTGGAATTGAGGGTGAAAGCTTAACAGGGGAAGATTTGGATCAACTAACAGATCAGCAATTTGAAACTAAAGTTGAACAAGTTGCAGTTTATGCCAGAGTTAACCCGGAACATAAAATCAGAATCATTAAAGCTTTAAAAGCACATGGTCATCAAGTGGCCATGACAGGAGACGGAGTTAATGATGCACCAGCTCTAAAGGCAGCCGATATTGGAATTGCCATGGGAATAACAGGCACTGATGTTTCCAAGCAGGCATCAGATATGATCCTTTTGGATGATCATTTTGCAACTATTGTTTCTGCCATCAAAGAAGGCCGGGCTATTTTTGATAACATCAGAAAATTTGTTAATTATCTTTTATCATCAAATATTATGGAAGTTTTGGTTATATCTTTGGCAGTAATTTTGGGAGGAGGACATCTTCCGCTTTTACCAATCCACTTACTTTGGATAAATTTAGTCACAGATGGTTTACCTGCAATTGCTTTGGGGGTTGATCCACCCAGAAAAAATATCATGAGCTTGAAACCTCAACTGTTTAGGGAAGAGATTACAGGAGGAAGATTTTTGGGTCCACTAATAATTATTAGCATACTATTAACCGTGGCAATTCTGTTTATATTCTTAATGTATGAAAAAGATCCAATATATGAACAAACTATGGTATTTACCTCTATTGTTGTTTATGAAATGCTTAGAATTATAACAATTAGATCAGAATATAAACTGCCATTTTTCTCAAACCCATTTTTAATTTTGGCAATAACAGGATCCCTGATACTACAGCTTTTAATTTTATATCTGCCAATCTCATTTGCAGGGGTATCCTTACAAGAGTTATTTAAAGTTACTCCGCTTCATATTAAAGACTGGATACTGATTGCAGGAATAGGTATTTTCCTATTTTTTATCATGAGAATTTTGGTTATAAAACCAATATTTAACAGGTGGGGCTTGACTCTAAACTCAAGAGTTTGATAGATTAAAAATATGGCAACTGATACAAAAGTTCATAAATGTGTTAAGTGTGGAAAGATCATAAAGCCAGGGGAGGGATTTACCCATCAAGGAGAAGTGTATTGTTGCAGTAAATGCTGCAAAATTAAAAAAACTCCTGGTGTTTGTGAATTCTGTTAACGTCTAAACCACTTCTTCATCAATACTTTAAACTTATCATGGTCTACAATTAATTCTGAAAATACTGCAAAAGGCAATGCCACAAAAAAGGCAATCCAAAATACTCTGAAGTCAATCGGTTCATTAGTCACCAGAAATATAGCAATTAAATCCTCTACCACCCCCAAGACAAGCCCGACTATAAAGAATTCCAAAAATCTGTTAAGCATAATATCAGATTAAATCACTTTTGCTACTGATGCAATCATTAAAATCCCCACTGCGTTTGAAATATATGAAATCAAAATAAATTTTGCCTCTGACATTTTAGAGATTCCTAAAAGAGAAACTCCCAGCTCATCAGGAAGGGGAGATGCGATAATGAATACTCCAATAATAGGCAGAGTCCAGGCAATGTACTTTGAATGTATTAAAGCTTTAACATGAGAAGTTGCCTCTTTACCAAAAAGCAAGCCCAATTCTTTTTGTATGTTGCTTCTGACTAATTTAAAAATCAAGTAATCTCCCATAACAGCTCCCACGCCACCAATCAAAGCAATTGCCATGGGATGTAAATTTTGAGTCATTATGGCAATCACCACTGTTGAGATAGCCACAGTAAAAGAAGATACGAAAAGCATTCCGGCTAGTAATGCTCCAATATATTCCAATGATCCTAAATTAAGTAGCCAACTTTTAAAGGTCTCATTTTGAGCCAAAATTATGGCAATAAGAACGCTGATTAAAACACCTGTTAAATAAGGATATTTCCACCTTTTCCAAAAATTCATAATACTTGTCATTGCGAGCGACCAAAGGGAGCGTGGCAATCTAACTATCAGATTGCTTCGTCGCTTCGCTCCTCGCAATGACGATTTTATACACTCTCAGCTGCCGGGCTTTGTTTTTCTCTTTTAAGAAGATAACTATATGCTGCCAAGGCTGCTCTTACCCCATCTCCTGCTGAAATGTTATTTTGTTTATAAGGATCATTGGTCACATCTCCACAAGCAAAAACCCCGGGACGGGTGGTGGTGGCATGCTGAAAATTAACCATTACTTGACCATGATCATCCAGTTGGACTAAATCTTTGACTATCTCGGAATTGGGAACAGAACCTATTTCTACAAATATTCCACCCACTTCCAAAGTTTTCTCTTGCCCATTAACTTCATACTTTAGAGCGCTCACCAAAGTCTCACCCGCTACTTCTTTTATCTTTGCGTTTAAAATAATCTCTTTTAATTTGGGGTTTTTCTGAATCTCCAAAACAGTGGCAGGATCACCCTTGAGAGCTGGACCACCATCTAAAAGATAGATTTCTGAAGCATACGGAAAAAGATCCTGTACTGCCTCAAGTCCGGCATTTCCTCCACCAACAACTGCCACCTTTTTATCCCTAAAAAGGGGTGCATCGCATGTTGAGCAATACGCAACACCTTTGCCTTCAAACTTATCCTCCCCCAAAATACCTAATTTTCTTCTTCTGGCACCTGAAGCTACAATGACTGTTTTACCCTGATAAACCCCTTTGTCAGAAGTCACCTCAAAATCACAGATTCTATCTGCATCACACTGGATAGTTTTGATAGTGACCACTTTCTCGGGACTTTTTACTTCTACCATTTCAGGGTAAGAGCGGACATGAGCTTCTAATTTCTTGGCCAGATCCAATCCTGAAATATGCACCTCTCCAATCCAGTTTTGAATATCATCTGAAATAATAGATTGGCCGCCAAAAGATTCAGTAATTAAAAGGGTCTTCAATTCTTTTCTGGCTGTATAAACTGCTGCTGCAGCCGCTGCAGGTCCTCCACCAATGATAATTACATCATACATACTATTTTGATTGTACAGGGGTTAGCGGTGACTGTCCAGACAAAACTGCAATAATATTTTTTGCAGCCAGTTCACCCATAGCAGATCTTGCTTCAATAGTTGCCGATGCTATATGGGGGGTTAAAACTACATTTGGCAAATCCACCATACCCGGAGCCCACTTAGGTTCAGTTTCTCCCACATCTAAAGCAGCTCCGGCAATGGTTTTATTCTTTAAAGCCTCAACCAAAGCGACTTCATCTACAACTGGTCCACGAGAGGTATTAACCAAATAAGCAGTTTTCTTCATCATTTTCAGTCTTTCTGCATTTATCAAATGCCTTGTGGAATCAAGCAGGGGAACGTGTACTGAAACCACATCCGATGTGGAAAGTAGTTCTTCTGGGGTTGCTTTAAATATTGCTCCAACTTTTGTCTCAAATTCCGCATTCTGTTTAATATCATAATAGACCACATTCATCCCCATAGCTTTCCCCATCTCTGCCACCCTTGAACCTATCCTTCCCAATCCCAAAACCCCCAAAATCTTACCTTTAAGTTCCATTCCTAAAAGCACCTCCGGCCCGAATTTTGCACTTTCGGTTTGAGCCAATTTATCAGCCTCCACAATTCTTCTGGTAATGGCCATAATCAGTGCAAATGTATGTTCAGCAACAGCTTCTGTTAATACATCAGGGGTGTTGGTGGCTACAATACTTCGCGACAAAAGGGCAGGGAGGTCTAAATTGTCAGTACCTACGGCATAATTGGCCACAATTTTTAAGTTGGGTCCACAAGCATTAATAAATTCCTGATCCACTTTATCAGTCAGCATACAAAGTACCCCATCAGCTCCCTGGATAAAATTTAAAAGCTCCTGCCGCTCCAACGCCCTGTCATGAGGAGATACCGTCACCTCATACCCTACCTCTTGCAGTATCTTGATCCCCTGACCCGGAATTTTTCTGGTCACTACAACTTTTGCCATAATCTTAGATTATCATATCTCTTTGACAACAATTTTAGAATTCATCTTTAATTTTTCCTGCATTTTTTCGTAAGTTAAAAGTCCGGCTTGGGGACCGATTTGTTCAACAACTGATGCCCCATTGGCTGCTCCCCAACTCATTGCCCCGCCTAAGCTTTTTCCATGAAAAAGTCCTGCTAAAACCCCTGTTGCATATGCATCTCCCGCCCCGGTCATTTCCACTAATTTTGCAGGAAAAATACCTAGATGATAAAACTTTTCTCCATCAAAACCATAAGATCCCTCTTCTCCATCTGTAATAATTACCATTCTGGGCCCTAAATCTGCAATGTTTTTTAAAAGCTTTTTAATTGGAATGTCCGTATTATCTTTACCTGTCAAAATTCTTTTTGCTTCTTCAACATTTACCATAAAAAGTTCAGTCAAAGATAGCAGTCTGGGATGTTTTTTTATCCCGGCTTGTATTTGATAAGTTCCCGGATTGTATAACAACTTACCTCCTGTTCGTTCTAAATATGATGCTAGCTCATTTTGTAAGTTAGACTCTGTAAACGATTTGGAAACTGAGGTAAAATATACCCATCTTGAAGATTCCAGATCCGGCAATTTGTACTTCCAAGCCTGGTGGTAAACTAAAATTGTCCTCTCTCCCTGAAAGTTTATCACTGTGGACAAATTAGATTCCATTCCTTTATTTACCACCACATACTGTGTGCTGACACTCTCCTTCCTTAATTTATCTTCTATTTGTTTACCCGCAGGATCTTCTCCGATATTGACATAGATAGCAGTTTTAAGTTTTAACCTTGCTCCCCCGATCGCATTATTGGCAGCATTGCCGGCAACCAGGTGAACCAGCTTATCAACCGCAATCTTATCCCCGTAATCAATGCAAAGTTTACACTGCGTTTTATCAATATTGCATTTTATTTCCGCATCATGAATTTGCACAAAATTATCAATTGTGGCGTCCCCTATGGAAATTAAATTAAACATCTACTACAGTATAGCCTGCTTTTTTAACTACCTCAATAAGATCTTTATCTTTAATTTTAACAGGATCAAATTCAACTTCACACATCTCTTTTGCATAACTTGTTTTGGATGATTTAACCCCTTCTAAGTCCTCCAGATCAAAGTCAATATTCATAGCGCAAGAGCTACAGTGCATTCCTTGTATCTGTAATTTTTTCTTTATCATATTACCTCAATCACTCCCCGATACATCCCCATGGAACATGTCCAGGTTATTTTTCCCGGATTCTGGGCTATAAAATTTACAGTTTCAGTACCTGTTGCTGGTAGTGTTTTGGTAATTCCTAATTGTGGTATCTTAAAAATTGAGGTACAGGCATAATTACCATTTGTTAATAAATTTAATCTCACTGGTATTCCTGCTTTAACCTGAATCAGATTAGGTTGGTAACCTGTAGGATTAACAGTAATATCAAATTCTTGTATGCCTGCAACCAATCTTGCTTGAGTTGTGGTGGATCCTGAGCCCTGCCCACCTGATAAATCAATGGTAATTGGAATACCTGCAAGGGTTAAGCCAGCATTTACAGTAGTTACTCCAAGATAAACTAATAAAACCGCTGCAAGTTTGAAAAAGTTTTTCTTAAAAGCATCTCCTAAAGTGGTAGTTAAAAATCCTACACCAAAAAATAGAGGAAAAGTACCAAGGGTGAAAGCTGCCATCATAGATGCACCTAAAACTGGACTCCCTGAAGAGATAGCTAAAGCCTCTATTGCCAAAGTTGTACCACAGGGAATAAAAATAGTCAGAAAACCTAAGATTGCCGGGGCAAACAAATCCTTTGACTTTGATTGATTTTTGACCATCCTTGTTAAAAAGCGGGGAGGCTGCAAGATAGCATAGCGAAAAATGGGATGGAGGTTTAACAAATCAGCAGCCACTAAAAGCATGTAAATACCTGCTAGAATCTGCATAATAATTCTTACAGCATCTGAAATAGCCAAAGCCTGCCCAAATAATCCTAAAAGAAAACCTAAACCAGTATATGCAACCAGTTTGGTTGATAAAAAGGCCAGTACCGGCAAAAGACTGTGTTTACCGCTTTTGCCTTCTTCAAGATCACCTTCTTCTCTTTCAGCTATCACAGAGGCTAAAAGCCCTCCCTGTACTGCCAGGCAAGTTAAACCTCCAACAGTTAAACCGGTAATAAAAATTGCCCAAAGATTCATAATATTAGTTTACCAAAGTAACGTAATCTGTAGTTATTACTTTTCCTTTATGCTTAAATTGAGTAAAGATTTTATAAACCCCCTTATTGGGAAAAGTAGTAGAAAATTCCAAAGTCTCTCCCGCATGAGTATGAATAAAATCTAAAGTTCCTTCCTTTAAAATGACACTGTGACCTAACGCACCTAGGTAAGTTTGCAAATCTGTGACTGGCTGACCACTCTTTTCAACTACTAAACTATAGTCTATTTCATTTCGCATCATGATTTCCGCAGGGAAGTTGTAAGTTATCTGGTACTCCCCAACAGTCTTCTTTGACTGGGTGTCAGGTACAACTGGCTGAGCTTTGTACCTACTTATATCTCCAACAGTCATATCATGGAAGACTGTAACAGGCAGTTTTTGTGGATTATCCTCCGTAGGAGTAAAATCCGGGAATAGACGATATGACCCATCAGTTGGAAAAGTAATTGAAACACTAAATTCTCCTGTTGATTCATTATAATCAGGGTGTAGATGCAAAAAATTCTGTAAATCTTTTCTGACTACAATAAAGTGCATGATCTTTTCATGAGCTATTTCGTAATTTTTTAGGATTTCTCCTTTATCATTTTTAATTTTGTAACTAAATTTGGTAGGTTGATTAGGCTTAATATTGGTGGTATCTGAAGTAATTTCAGGTTCATAGCTTCTTTGACCCTGCGTCACTGGTTGATGACCTTTGGCAGGGACATCATGTCCTCCAGCTTGTTGTAGTTCCTTTTGTGAGTTTAAGTACAGAAAACCTCCTATTATTAAGGCTATAATAGCGATAAGGGCAACAATTATAGTTCTATTCATAACGCACCTCTATTTTATCACCATCTTTCATGAAGTAATTTTCAAATTCTGTATTTTCTTGCCCATTAACTAACATTTTTACATTACCATCTACCCCATTAGTTTTATCAAACAATTTATTAGAGTTAAACTCTTTCCCCCAAAGTTGAAACCACTTGCTTAATTTTGTTTCATCCTTGGTAATAAGACCTGACATCTCCATATGCAAAACACCATCCTTATTATCAGTAGCATGAGTATGGATTGGCAAATGAACACCACCAGCACCAAAATCTGCCGGGATTTCTTGTTTTTCCCCTTTAATCAGGATAGTAAGTCTTGGATGCCAATGAATGCCTTTTCTTGATATTATTTGATCTTCAGGTACACTTACTTGTTCTTCTCTAGATAGTAAAAAAATAGCCCCAATCAGTAACAAAACAGTCATTATGGCACCTCCTATAATAACTTTGGTCTCTGTCCTCATTATGATTTTAATAAATCATCAATAGCTACCTTGAATTGGTCAAATGGGACTGCCCCGGGAATTAGCTTTGTCTTATTGGTTTTGGTATCAAGTAAAATATTTCCTGGTGTCCCAGTAATACCGGCTTTTATTCCGCCCTGGTAATCCGCTTCTACATGGGCTGCATATTTACCAGAATCCAGACAGGTTTTGAGAACAGTTGAGTTTAAGCCGACCTCTCCTGCCAGTTTTGGCAGATCATCCAAATTTAGTCCGTTATTGGAAGGAGTAACTTCAAATATTTTATCTGTCATCTTCCAGAAAGCATCTTCTCCACCCTGATCTTTGGCACATTCCACAGCTTCTGCTTCTTTATCAGCTTTGGAATGAATTTGATCTAAGGGAAAGTGTCTGTAAACCCAGGCAACAGTACCTTTGTATTCATCAACAACCTGTTTGGCAGTGGGGTGAAATCTTTTACAGAATGGACACTCCAAATCTGAGTATTCAAACAGTAAAATCCTGGCTTTTCTATCTTCTCTGACATGATCTTCAGCTTTTAATGGTTCTACTGGGCCAGCAACAGGTTCTGAAGGAAGTTGAGTAGGGGCTTGAGCTACTTGAGTTGGAGCTGTCCTGGCAGTTGTTAGGCCACCGACTTTAATAATACCTCCATGCATTAAAATTGATAGGGAGATAATAACTGCTCCTATTAAAATTGCTTTAGGTTCAGTTAAAAAAGAATTCTTGTCAGGGTCAGCCATATACTACATACTGTAGTAGCTACAATTTATTTTGTCAATAGCTAATCTTTGGGAGAATAAGTGGCCGGGGTAAAAATTCTTTTATTGCTGACGCAAAGATAGAACTCATGATCATCTTTATGATCTATGGCATAAATTGGCAGGTTGGCAATAAAAAGATAAAAAACAACTGCTAAAACAGAAGTAATCAATCTGAAACCGGATATACTAAGGGTAATTCCTGAGGATTTGGCAGTTAGAATTTTTATTCTCTGCTCAAAGCTTTGTTCGGCGGATAATCGAGCCAGAGCAAAGTTATTCCCGGGTAAGCTTATGCTTTTGATTAAGGCGTTACGGAGGACAAAAACCCCTGCATTCTTTAAAACTGCCCTGTCTGCCGCCACCTCTTGGGAGAGTAGATAATGGTTTTGTAAATCCCTAAAGACCGGCAAGAATAACAGTAACGACTGCAGTGTTTGGGTGATTAAAATTTTTAACGGATCTTTATTTTTAAGATGGTGCTTCTCATGTAAAAGCACCGCTTCTAATTCTTTTGAAGTAAGAGAATTAGCAAAGCTTTGGTTAAGACAGATTTTAGGTGATAGTAGCCCAAAGACAAAGCTACTAAAATTCCCTTCCTTTGCAACAACCAGCTTGTTTTCAATTCCTAACTTCAGGGCAATTTCTGAAATCTTTTTAGTAGAAGCAACCTTATTTCTTAAAATGCTTCTAAGGTATCTATAAGTTTTATAGATTTGAATAAGGAAAAAGGTTATGGCCATTGTCAGACTTAATAAACCTAATAAAATCATGGGTGAAAACAAAGAATGAGGAAGTGTTGCTATAAGACCCGTTATAAACAAGTTTGTTACTGACGTAATAAAATCCCTACAGGTTTCCATTAGCTTTTTTTAGTTCTTTAATAAGTTTTCTTCTTTTCTCTGCAGGTATTTTTTCTAACTCCTGGCTAAAACGGGCAATGGCAATATCTCCAAAGCTTGAAACAAAGTTTTTAATTATTTGGCGGGAGATTCTGGTTAAAAACTTATCTTTAGAAACTGCAGGCTTATATAGATAAGCCCTACCATCCTTTTTACGACCCAAAAGTCCTTTATCTACTAAACGATTCATTATAGTCATAACAGTTGTATAGGCAATTTTCCTCCTCTTTTTTAAATGCTTATACACTGACCTAACTGTAACTTTCTGAGGATTTTCCCAGACAACATCCATTATTTCTTTTTCCAACTCACCCAGAAATTGACCTGAACTACTATTCATATTACAGATTGTAGTAGTAAACTAGTATTAAAGTCAAACTTTTTATGAAAAAGAAAATAATTATCTTTGTAGCTATATTTTTTATACTCTTTTCTCTTTACCAGCTTAAAATTTCCCACTTACTGATTGGTAGATATCTATCTCCTTCGGATATTTTAACTCAGGCTGATGCAATAGTGGTGGTAAGTGGTGACAGTGACCGTATGAGACATGCAATAGACCTTTATAAACAGGGATACGCTCCAAAACTTATTCTTTCTGGTGCTGCAAGAGATGGTTTGACTTCAAATGCGCTAGCAATGTACATTGAAGCCTCTCGATCTGGAGTTCCCAATGAAGCAATAATTACAGAAGAAAAAGCATATAATACTTATGAAAATGCTATATACACTAAAGAGATTGTACTTTCTCAAGGAATGAAAAATCTTATTTTGGTTAGTTCACCTTATCACCAAAGGAGGGTATATGAAACCTTTAAAAGTGTTTTTAAAGGAACAAGTATTCAGTTACAAAATAGCCCATCATCTTATTCTAACTGGAAAACAAATAATTGGTGGGTGTCGGAACGAGAGTCACATCTTACCCAAGAAGAAGCCCTCAAAATTCTTTGGGCAAAGATCAGTGGAAATTATAAATAAGCTACTCGTGTATTACTACTCTTACACCCGGATTATCTTCTGTAGAATTAATAGCTCCAACCTCTTCTGGCATGGCAGGACCAGCCCAGGTGTACAAAAGTCCTGCCTCTTCAGGTTTTACATTAACGCAGCCGCTGCTTCTGTTTTTTATCCCAAAGTCATTATGCCAATATGCTCCGTGTATGGCATATCCTTTCCAGTTAGGGACATCTCCACCTCCCCAAAATAAAGAATAGGGGACATTCGGTAAGTTGTAATAAGTGTTAGTCCCGGGCGTACCACCCTTATATCTTTGGGATCTGACTTTTCCCCACACCCTAAATTCACCTGTAGGAGTTTCGTAGCCTAGTCTGCCTGTTGAGATAGAAAACTCATAAACTTTGTTGTTCCCTTCCCAGGCATAAAGTTTAAAATCAGATAGATCTATTTCAATCCATTTTTCAGATCCATCAGGTGCAGTATGTAACCCTAAGACCTGCCGGCCGGCAGGCAGGGCTTGAGTATTAGCTTGCTTAGCTTGAGCTAGAATACTCTCTGTTCTAAGTTTCGAGATACTTTCTACAGGCTGGTTATCAAAGACAGCTTTTTCTGCATTTTCTATAAATTCTCCATTGCTACTTAATAATTGTTTATAAAAAGCATCAGTCCCATCACCCCAACTAGGAGTATTGTCCTTAAAATTAATAATTCCAAAAACTACTATTAAGATTATTGGCAGTAAAATTTTTACCATCTACTATTTAGTGTAGTAGATATATTCAAGTCAGTCAATGATTCTTTTTTTTTTAAGATATTTGTCAAAAAAATTGATTGTTCTTTCAGAAATTTCATCCCATCCTAAATTTCTAAAATTATGATCCTGCCCTTCATATTCAAAATACTCAACTTGTTTCCCTTCCTTTTCTAAAACACTTTTAAGTTCCTTAGACCACTCAGGTTTTACTTCCTTATCATCTAACCCTTGGTGTAAACTGATTGGAGTTTGGACATATTTTAAGTAATTAATGGGCGACGTGTCTTCCAAACCAAGACTCGATGAAGCAGTAGAATTTCTTCTGCCACCATAAAAGTTAGCATTATCTGAAACTCTAGCACTGGTAGGAGCCCAAAGTACTAATGCCTTAACTTTATCTGTTACTTCTACTATTCTTAAAGAAACTTCCCCTCCCATACTATGTCCCCACATGCCGATTCTACTAGGATCAGCTTTTTCAATACTTTTTACTGAAGCAATAAGATTTAACACATCTACAGAATAATTGGGATTGTGTCCTCGTGATCCTTGAGCATCGTTTTCCGATTTCCCAAACCCCCGATAGTCAGACGCCAAAGTAAGATAGCCATGCCTTGCCAAAATATCTGCCATAGTTTGTGTGCCATCACCGCTTTGAAAAGATGACTGATTAAAATAGCCATGATTTAAAACAATAACAGGAAATGGACCGTTTCCTTGCGGAATATTCATCATTCCATAAATTTTTAAGTTATCTGAAGGATAGGAGATCTGATAGCTTGTAGAAGAATCGTTCTGAGAAAGCATTTGCTCAGTCTTAATATCTCCACCTTTAAACTCTCTTCTTCGTAGCTCTTCAATGAAACCTGGTTGGTCATTTGCTAGATTTTCGTTTGAGGCAGCATTATTTTGTTGGTTTAATAAGGTAGTACTTGTTCTCTGCCACATTACAAATCCGGCTATACCAACCATTCCTAAAATCAGCATTACAATGAGATTTCTGGAAAACATATATTAAATTTTAAATTTTTTAAGTAATAGGGAATTTGAAACCACAGATATAGAGCTTAAAGCCATAGCAGCTGAAGCAAAAATCGGGTTTAGTAAAATCCCGAAATTTGGATATAAAACACCCATAGCTACTGGTATTAATATTATATTATAGCCAAAAGCCCAAAATAAATTCATCTTGATGGTTCTCATGGTTTTTTTGGAAAGTTTTATTGCTGATACCACAGATGTTAAATCTTTATTTATCAAAGTAATTCCTGCCGACTCTATTGCCACATCAGTGCCTGTTCCCATAGCAATACCAATATCAGCTGCAGCCAAAGCCGGAGCATCATTAATCCCATCCCCCACCATGGCAACTTTTTTGCCCTCTTGCTGGATCTTTTTAACCTCTGCCTCTTTTTGATCTGGTAAGACTTCTGCTAAAACCCGTTTAATTCCTATCTTTCTGGCGATAGCATCGGCGGTTCTTTTATTATCTCCGGTTATCATTACTACTTCAATATTTATTTTTTGCAAAGCTTCTACGCCTTCCCTAGCAGTCTCCTTAACTGTATCTGCAACAGCAATCAAGCCTGCCAGCTTACCATCCATCCCAAGCATCATGACTGTTTTCCCTTCACTTTCCAATTTTTCCACCTCTTTTTCATCAACTTTTATTCCCTCTTTTTCCATCAACCTTCTGTTTCCCAAAACTACTCTTTTCCCATCCGCTAAACCCTCAACCCCATGACCCGGAATAGCCTTGAACCCTTTTACTTTTTCAAACTTCACACTTTCCGCTTCACCCTTACTGACAATTGCCTCTGCCAAAGAATGTTCTGATCCTTTCTCAAGCGATGCAGCCAGTTGCAAAACATCCCCTACTACATCTGTCACTTCTGGTTTTCCTTTGGTTAAAGTACCTGTTTTATCAAAAATCACTGTGTTTATCTTGTGAGCAGTTTCCAAACTCTGGGCATCTTTAATTAATATCCCTTTGTTTGCCCCCAGCCCTGTACCTACCATAATGGCTGTAGGGGTAGCCAAACCCATGGCACAGGGGCAGGCAATAATCAAAACTGCCACCATATTAAGCATGGCAAATAAAAATGAAGGAGCAGGTCCAATCACATACCAAACCACAAATGTGGCAATTGCCAACATTAAAACAACCGGCACAAAATAGGAGGATACTAAGTCCACCAGTCTTTGTATAGGAGCCTTACTGGCCTGGGCTTCTGCCACCAGTTTAATAATTTGCGAAAGCATGGTATCTGCTCCCACTTTAGTAGCTTTATATAAAAAAGTGCCGGTTTTATTTAAGGTAGCGCCGATCACTGTATCTCCTTTGGTTTTATCAACAGGAATACTTTCTCCTGTTATCATCGACTCATCAATTGAGGACTCTCCCTCTGTAATTTGCCCATCCACCGGTATTCTTTCTCCCGGGCGGACCCTGATAATATCCCCGATCACCACCTGATCTATAGGAATATCTATCCCTTTACCATCTCTTACTACCCTAGCTGTTTTGGCTTGCAGTCCGATTAATTTTTTAATTGCCTCTGATGTACTTGCTTTAGCTTTAGCTTCGAAATATCTACCCAATAAAATCAAACCAATGATAACGGTAGAAACATCAAAATATGGTTCCGGTTTTACTCCAATGTTTTCCAGCAGTTGAGGAAAAATGGTCACAAAGGAGGAATAGACAAATGCTACAGTAGTTCCTATAGCAACCAGCGTATCCATGTTGGCAGTCCGGTGACGCAGAGCAGGTATGGTGGCTTGATAAAAAGTTAACCCTGCCCAAAACTGTACCGGAATTGCTAAAAGTAACTGTATCCAGAAATTCTTTAGAATATTTGGTGAAAACTCCATTAGTCCCGGGAAAGAACCCCAGACAATTAAAGAACCCAATCCCAAAGCCAGAAAAACTTTATTACGGAGATTCCTTAACTCTTTTCCTTTCTCTTCTTTTTGTTGATCTTCTGTTTTCAACTCTTCATTAATTCCTGCAATGTAGCCTACATTGGCAACAGCAGATGCTAAATCATCATCAGTCACTTTTTGGGGATCATACGTCACACTTGCTGTTTCTGTTGCCAGATTAACCACACAATTAGAAACCCCTTCAACTTTACTTAAGGATTTTTCCAAAACCCGGACGCAAGATGCACAATGCATACCTTTAATTGGAAATGTCTTTCTAATTTCGCTCATTTGACTATAATTTTTCCATGGAACATATTCATTCCACAAGTAAACTTGAATTCTCCTATTTTTTCGGGAGTAATTTCAATTGTTACTTTTTGATTAAGAGGTAATTCCTTTTTGATCTTAAAATCACCCAATATAACTTCTGACAAACATTCGGTTGGATCAGTCCTTAAAAAGTTAATTTTTGTTGTCTTACCTTTAGGAATGGAGATTACCTCAGGTGAATAACCACCACTCACTTTAATATCCACTTCATCCACCACAATCACCTCCTTTTCTTTTTTCATCAAAAAAAACCAGAAAGTAAAGGATATTCCTGCTAAACCAAAAATGACTACAATAATTTTATCTATACTCATATCTTATATTACTTATGTTTATGCCTTCCGTGCATAAAAAACATCATTAACGGACAAGCTAACACTAAAAGTATCAGCAAAATGCTGTTAATATCCATTTACTCACACCTCCTTTCAGCTTACTTTGCCCATTTATTATAAAGGCTGATTGTGCCATATGTTGTTATCCAGGTTAAGCCAACTGCCGTGACAAATCCCAAAAGCAGCGATCCTAAGCCGGGATTGACTGTGGCCTTGACTGTTTCCAAATTTATGGTGTGCATCCAGGTTTGGACCACGCTAAACAGCAAATCCGGCGCAACAAATGATAGTAGCACACAAGCTATCACCCATACTGCCATCACAGCGGACGCTGCATTTGCAAAAGCTTTTGCATTTAACATTTTCTCACCTCCTTAACTTTTTCTAAACACATTCATTATTTCAGTAATTGCTTCTTTTTGCCTGCCATTTTTAATGGCATCAGAAGCACAGGTTTTTAAATGATTTTCTAATGTTAAAGCATCCGCTTCTTGTAAAGCTCTTTGAACAGCTTTAGATTGATGAATCACATCAATACAATACTCTCCACCTTCAACCATTTTGAGAACTTTTTTTAAATGTCCTTGAGCAATTTTTAATCTATGAAGAATTCGCTCTTGAGTGTCTTTAGGTCGATACATAAATAAATTATATCCCCCCTGGGGGGATATGTCAATTGTTATTGGGACTGTTGTTGAGGTTGTTGTTGATTCTGCTGATTTTGTTGCTGGTTTTGCTGTTGACCCTGCTGTCCTTGCTGTTGATTCTGCTGCTGATCACCGCCTCCATACTGGCCGGCAAATTTTGCACATTCGCCGTCTTTAGGATTAGCTTTACAATAAGACGTGCAGGAAGCTTCGTCAGTACATCCTCCCGGTCCTTTAGGCATTCCTCCGCCATATTGCCCAGCCATTTTCTGACACTCCGGATCAGAGTAATGCGACTGACAATAACTTGTACACGAATCCTTATCTTTGCACCCGCCCGGCCCATTCATGCCTCCGTATTGCTCTGCCATTTTTGCACATTCCGGGTCTGACTGATTATCAGTACAATACTGAATACAAGATTCCTTATCACTACACCCACCCGGGCCTTTAGATTCATTTGCTTGCCCTCCGTATTGTTTGCAAGTTGCATCATCCTGATGGGCCATACAATATGTTTTACATGAATCTAAGTCAGAACATCCTCCAGGACCGCTAAGGGAAACATTAATATTACGTTCCTTGGCATATTGAAGACAGACATTCTGGTTTGATGTCTGATTACAAAAAGTAGTACATTCATCCTTTGACTTACAGCCACCCGGACCGCTACCTCCATACTTTTTACTAGCTTCGGCTTCATCCTTAGATAAAAGTCCTGCAGAAACAGCAAAATCAGTGCATTCTACGCCGTGGGCGGAAATTGCACAGTAGCTATCACATGCCTCCTTTGATTTACAACCCCCTGGTGTGGCCCCTTGCGCAGCCATGGCTATAAACTTGCCAGCCTTGCCTGCTTCTATCTCACTCGGATAAAAACCAACTTTCCCTGCATAAATTGCACATTCATTAAAGTGAGCAGCATCAGTACAATAATCATCGCATTCGCTGATACCCCGACACTTTCCAGGAGTTTCTATTCCCTGTCTAAAGCCCTCGGCCACCTTGCGTGCAGCACTCAACTGCTCTTCCACCACTAACTTTTTCTTACCAACATAGTCAAGACACTCATTGGTATGGCTGCTATCGTCACAGTAACTGCTACATTCTTCCAGTGTTCTGCAACCTCCCGGAGTTCCGCCGGAACCGATTGCTTTAGTAAATGCCCGCGATATTTCAATATTACTGGGTGAGAGAAGATCATATTTATCGGCAAAATCAATACATTGGGCAATGTTTTCATCCCGGTTACAAAAATTGCGGCAATCAGATCCTATTTGACAATTGCCAAGCTCTGAAATATTAAATGATAAAACATCTGCTTTGGTAAGCTGATGCTCCATCACAAACTTCATACAGGAGGGCAGGTTGCCGTCTTTCCGACAATAAGCTCCACATTCTGCTATGCTTCCACAACTGCCAAGCTCGGCAACAGGGAATGTAATTTGGGGTGCGCCAAAAACTGTCTTAGTTCCATCCAAAGCTATGAGCAACAATGATATTACACTCAAAAGGATAAAATTCTTAAGTTTCATATTATTCAAAGGGATTTTTATACACTCCTTTAAAAGGATTTACTTTAGAAAATGGATTAGTTTCCGGAATTTTGTCCTCAAGAGGATTTTTAGTCTGATTATAAATCTGCTCACCTAATGATGTAGCTTTATTTTTATTGAATAGGTTAGGGATTTTGCCAGTGGAGACAAGGAGATAAAAACCGCCTGCAAGAAGAATAAGCAGAATGAATATGGCTCCACCTATTTTCATACTCTTAGTGTATGCAGAGCATTAGAAGAATGTCAAATCACTTAATTTTATTTCACTATCTGAATTTCTTTTACTCCCAACCTGCAATCACCCTCTCCATTGACATGACAATTTATACCCAGTATCCATTTTTGATCTAAGTTTACTGTTCCATAAACTCCGCCTTTATTTTCTTCTGTTCCCGCCTCAGTAGTAATATACTTAAGGTCTTTGCTGTATGAAAACTTAAAACCTGTTGAGTCAGTGAATTTGATTTCCTCCCCAGTATTCTCAATGGTAAATTCGCTAAATTTATATTTTTCTCTGGTATTTCCCTGTTCTATGTTTTGTCTGGTGCCTAAAACCCTGATACCCTGCCTGTCGCCATCTTCATCAATTATATAAATTGCAAATTCACTAAAATGGTAGGCCTCGGTTGTTTTGCATTTAGCCCCGTACCAGTTGATGTTTTCTCCGCAATCTTTATTGACAGTGTCCATATTTTTCAATTGCCCTTCAAAATCAGCTGTTATTTTTAACTTTACTTTCTCATTTAAGTTGACATCCAAAAGTTTGCTTCTGGGCATGGAAAAACTGGGAGCATACCACCCGCTATCAGTAAATTGGATACTATCGTTTCCGGAAGTTTCATATTGCTCCGTAGACAATTTTCCTATCTCAAATTTGTGCCCGGCCCAGGTGACCTGCTTGACATCAACCCATTTGCTGGTGCGACTACCTACTAGTACTTTAAGGTCGCCGGGAGAAACTTTGCTAACATCGGTTTCTTTTCCAGTTATAGACTTTGTAACTTGTTGGACAACGCTAGTGAAGATCCCCTTGGTAATATTTATGGTGATAAAGTAAGCCACCACAATAAATACCAAAATAAATATTAAAATTGCCACAATTTTAACTAAATGCCCCATTAATTTAACTGTACCATTTTTCCAAAAATCCACCCACCTCCAAAAACTCTAGTAAACTAGCTTCCCACTTGGAATGTGGGAATGTGTTTCACTTTGCAAATGAAAAAAATTGATATTGAGGGTCTAAAGAAAGCTTACGAGCAGCAATAACAGGATAATAAATCCTACAATTTCAACATAAATACCCCATGGTCGCTCAAATCTTTGTATACGCCTATGAAATTGAACGTGTAATAGTTTCAGCATACCTTTAGCAGATCCCCCTTTTTTCTCATAAGCTAAGTAGTTGTATAATCCTGCAACATCAGGTGAAGCTGCAGCAACACCACATATAAGCGGGAACCACAAATTGTTAGTCATTAGTATGAAGATTACCCAAAGCGTTGAAAAAAAGCTTATAAACCCCACAATATAACTCAATCTGTGTTTTAAAACCTCCGGATAACCTTTTCTTCCAGGGTAGCCAAAATGAGGCAGCATATCCATGACAAAGTGTGAAGCAAAAGCTATGGTAATTGCCAAAATAGGTTCTTTGACGGTTAATCCGATAATTGAGCCTGCAATGACATGATTAGTTATTGTCATAGCTATCAGTTTATCATTATTAATGATTGGATTTTTGACAAAATAGAGCTATGGAGTTATCTTGTCAATTTTTGAGGTTTCGTCTCTGAGGTTCCACCTCGGAGGTGGAAGTGTATTGACACCTGCGGATTTTTTACCATAGATAACATTTTCCCGCACGTGCAGAGAATTGTTATGAATTTCAAGCAAATTTTAGGACTTTCATTGTAGTGAGTCAACTTGAACCATGGGAGGAAATTACCTATTCTTTTTCCTTTATTTCTATTTCCTCTTTTCTTAAATCAAACTTTATAATAAATTTATCAAAGAACCCATATTGACCTAAAATCCCTGTTTGCTCTGCCAAATCTGCAAAAACTATGGATGTTTCAAAGGCTTCTTCCCCAATATCAAGTTTAATTTTACTTAAGATTCCTTGTACCAAATTCCCCGTTGCACTGGAAAAATATATCTTCTTAGCTTTTTTTAAATTGACTTCTAGTTTTTTAGCAATTTCAGTAGGAAAAATGGAAAAATCTGCTCCAGAATCGATAAGAGCTTCATATCGTAAAGATTTCCCTCCACTCCTCAAACTAATAGGAATAATGGGCCTAACAAGAATTTTCCTTTTGGAAAATGGCGAGGCAATAGAAGTTTTTCTATATTTAAATTTCACAACTAATATGTCCCACCTACAAAGTAAGTAGCAACTTTTGGTACTCTAAAAAATATTGGATCACTAAAACCTTTTTTCTCTGCTTTTTTGGCAGTTTCATCCAAAGTCTTGCCCGAGGAAATCACACTCACTTCATCATCCTTTAGAGCTACCCAAAGCCCTTTATATTTTTTATAAATATGTGTCCAATCAATAGCCATATGCACCAATTATACACCATTTAAAAAGCAAATTTTACACTTCGGTTTCACTCAGTGCAAGTTACTTTTGGGAGAAAATTGCCAGGTTGGTGGTACAATTAGTTTATGTTCCATATCCATGAGGATTATTTAAGATCCGGATTGTTTGGTATTCAGGATGGGTTAGTTTCTACAACAGGGGTAGTGGTGGGAATCTCAACAGGAGTTGAGGACAAAGCAATAATTATTTTGGCATCTTTAGTTACAGTTGCAGTTGAAGCCTCATCTATGGCTGCTGGTCAATACTCTTCTGAAAAAGCAGTCCACCAGATGGATAAAACAGGCAAACATACAGATAGTCTAATGATTGGATCACTAATTATGTTTTTTGGATACCTTTTAGGGGGAATCGTTCCTATAATTCCTACTATTCTATTTAATCAGCCTCAAGCAAGAATTATTGCTATTATCTCAGCTTTTGTGGGACTTTTTATCTTAGGATATGTTAAGGGACATATAGTAGGACACAAACCCCTAAGATCAGCAGCCGAGCTTTTTATCATTGGAGCAATCGCAACAAGTATCGGCTTGGTAGTAGGATATCTCTTCCGTGTTTAAACGACCTATTCGTATTTACTGGATAAAAATTGACATTCCGGAAAAGAGATACAACCATATTTGATGATTTTGGCCATGGCAGAGAGTCTTTTGCCTAAAATCCTGGCAATTTTTTTATCAGCTTCTAAAATCTCCTTATCTCCTTTGTGTCCGGAAACATAAACTGCCCCATAAGGGGAGCCTGCATCAAAATCTGATCCCTCCCCTTGGATTGGATAAGGAACGCCTATTGGTAACATCCCTAAATTAAGCATTGGGATCATTAAAGAAAGCAGCGCTGCTTCTTCTCCTCCATGCATACTGCCGGATGAGGTAAAAAAAGCGGCCGGTTTTCCCACCATTGTACCTTTGATAAAAACAGGGGATAGTTGATCAATGAATTGTTTAAGTTGTGAAGCAAAGCTGCCAAAATGAACAGGTGTGCCAAAAGCTACTCCATCCGCAGATATCATGTCTTCAATTAAAGCAACAGGAATATTGGCAAAAGATTCTTTCATCTTTTTCAACTCAGGTTTACTTTCAAAAACACTCTCTGGTATCAGTTCTGGAACTTGTTTTATTTCAACTTCTGCTCCATCAATCTCTTTAGCACCCTCAGCTATATATTTGGCAAGCTCAGCAGTATGCCCGGTGAATGAATAAAATAAAACTAAAATTTTGAAATTTGTCTCCATCACGATTTTTTGGAAAAAGAAATAACTAAGACCCTCATTAATAAAACAAAGAGTACAAACAAGGCTGAGATAAGACTGATAGAAGCCATCCCGTATTTCCAGCTATCAGGGCTAAACCATCCTTGATAACCCATAATTACCACATGTAATAATACAAAAAAATATGCCAAATAACCAAACCTCTGAACAAGTTTCCACTGATCGGGATGCATTTGTTTTTCAACCGGTGGCAAAGAAGTAATTGAGATTGCAGAAAATATTAAAAAAGATAAGATCCCAAAAAGAATTGATGATTCTCCTACTAAATTAAACTTTCCGCTTTCTAGATAAAATTTAGAATAGTTAGCAGGGTTTAGCAAAACAAGCGACATCAAAGCATGAATAGAAGCAACAGCAAAACCAATTACACCAAGGTGTTTTCTTAAATAAAGACTCGAAGTAAGCTTACCTGGCCAAATACGTACCAGAGGTCCAAGTAAAAATGATAGTCCTATTAAAATAGTGGCTGATAAAGCAATTGCCTTATTAGCAATAAAAAGCGGGAGATTGTCAAATGATACACTTCTCACTATATTGTAACGAATAATTGCATAAGCTAAGCTTAATAAGAAAACAGTCAAAACTATAGTTGAAGTTTTTCTCCAGTTGACAGTGGTGGATTGATTCATAAGTTTACTATAGCATAGATAAAGGGTTCAGCTATATTTGTCTACTCTTTCTTTCAACCAAACAACTGACGCTGCTAGAAGCTGGGTTAACATAGAAAAGATAAAAGAAAATAAAAAAATGAAACCAGCTGCCAAAGAGGTTATCACTTCACTACATAATCCACACCCCATTATTTTCCTTTCATCCTTAAAACATGGGTAACACCTTTAGTAATTGCTTCAACAGTTAAACCAAACTTTTCTAAGAGCTCATTTGGTTCACCGGACTCACCAAATCTATCCTCAACCCCAATAATCTTAATAGGTACCGGGAAATTTTGAGAAACTACCTCAGCTACAGCAGAACCTAAACCTCCATGAATTTGATGTTCCTCTACTGTTACAATGGCTCCACAATCTTCTGCAGCCTTCAGTATAGTATCCTTATCTAAAGGCTTAATTGTGTGACAATTTATTACTCGAACACTAATTTTGTACTCTTTTAACTGATTAGCAGCCTGTAAGGCTCTGTAGACCATTTGTCCGCAAGCAATTATAGCTACATCTTTGCCCTCATAAAAAATCTCAGCTTTACCAATTACAAATGGTGTTTGTTCGGTTGTGATAACAGGAACTTTTTCTCTTGAGAGCCTTACATAACAAGGTTGTGGATGATGAGCTATGGCTAGTGTGGCTTTTCTTGCTTCAATTGCATCTGCCGGACAAATTACCACCATATTAGGTAAGGCACGGGTAATTGCCATATCTTCTAAAGCCTGATGTGTGGCCCCATCCGGACCAACGGAAATTCCCGCATGAGAACCGATTATTTTAACTGGTTGATTGTTATAACAAATAGTAGTTCTAATTTGTTCCCAATTCCTGCCCGGGGAAAACATGGCGTAAGAGGTAATAAAAGGAATCTTACCTATTGCTGCCATACCAGAAGCTACTGTAGCTAAATTTTGTTCAGCCACCCCCATTTCTACAAATCTATCCGGGAACTTTTTAGCAAAATCCAAAGTTCTCGTAGACTCTGTTAAATCTGCACAAAGTGCTACCACATTTTTATTCTCCTCCCCTGCTAAAACTAACCCTTCCCCATAACCATTCCGGGAAGGCACCTGCTCAATATCACCGTCAAACAACTTTGGATTTAAATTTACGTTATTCATGTTCACTTTTAATTTTTCCTTGTAGAGTTCTTAGTTCATGTAAGGCTAGTTTTGCTTCCTCTGAATTTGGTGGTTTACCATGCCATTCAAACTTATTTTCCATAAAATCTACTCCTTTTCCTGGGATGGTGTGAGCGATAATTAAGGTTGGTTTTTCAAAGATTGCTTTGGCCTGATTACAAGCATCAATAATTTCTTCTATATTATGCCCATCAATTTCCAAAACATGCCAACCAAAAGCCTCATATTTTTCTTTCAAGGGTTCAAGCGGCATAATATTTTCAGTAAATCCATCAATTTGAATATTGTTCCTATCCATAATTGCAGTCAGGTTATGCAATTTATATTTACCAGCAAAAAGAACCGCTTCCCAGGTATTACCAGCATCTTGTTCTCCATCAGACATCAAGCAAAAAACCCGTCTTTTGGAATCATCCATTCTTAAAGCCAAAGCCATGCCACAAGCCTGGGATAAACCAGAACCTAGTGGACCTGAGGTAGTTTCTATTCCGGGTAAAGCACCCCTATGAGGATGTCCTTGCAGCCTTGTACCTAACTTTCTTAAAGAATTTAGCTCAGAAATAGGGAAATATCCAACGTGAGCTAAAGTAGCATATAAAACAGGACAGATATGCCCGTTAGATAAAACCAGCATATCTCTTTCATCCCAATCCCATCTTTTCGGGTCATGTTTTAAAATATGAAAATACAAAACAGTGAAAATATCAGTCATGCCTAAAGGCCCTGCAGAATGCCCTGATCCTGCCTCTAAAAGCATCTTGATAATATCCTGACGGATTAAATTAGCCTTTTCTTCTAATTTATGAATGTCCTGGATATTTTGAAACATAAGTTATATACTAAGCTCTCCCCTGGTAGTTTTCAAATGCTTATGCTCTCCCCTTCTTAATTCTTCTTCAAATGCTACGATTGCCTCCAAAACTTGCTCTGGTGATGAAACAATTTTATAAACCTTCTGCTCTTCTTTGGTCAATATCATATTATCCTCAAAAGCTTTAATAATATTCTTCCAAAAATCTCCGTATAAAATTAGCGGTTTATGATGACCAAAATATAGCTTGGCAATTCCCCATGCCATTCCAAATTCTGAAATAGTACCAGTCCCACCATTAAAGATTACATAAACTTGACCCTCTCCCAAAAGAGTCAAGGTTCTTTCAACATAGTTTTTTGTTTTTATTTCAACATCAAATAAATTTTTAGGATCTCTACCTTCATAATGCATCATCATTTCAGCATGAAATGTCACACCTATTACTTTTCCGCCTCCTATTTTTGCCCCCATAGTGGCAGCCCTCATTACTCCTGGCCCTCCTCCATTAACCATAATATATCCTGCTTCAGCTAAAGTTTTACAAACCTCATATGCGTCCTTTGCTACCTGACTATTATCTTTGGCATGAGCAGAACCAAAAATAGTAACTTGATCTATTGATTTTGCTTTATACTTATTCACCAATTTCCTCCCAAATCCTTTCTAAATTTTCATCAATATTTCCTTTTAAAAGGAAAGAGCCTACAATCATGAAATCTACACCAGCTTTCATAATTTCTCTGACATTTAAATCTTTAACAGATCCATCCACACCAACTCTGATGGGCCAATTCCTGGATTTAATCTGCCTGACTTTGTCTAGAGCCTCTGATATAAATGGCTGCCCCTGGAATCCCGGCACAATTGTCATAATTAATACTACATCTATTTTATCAACAAACAGCTCTATTTTTTCAATTGGCGTCTCGTTGTTTATAGCCAACCCTACCTCTAAACCCTTGTTCCTTATGTATTCTATACAATCATTAGTATCATCTTTTGCTTCTATGTGGAAAATTATCCTTTCAAATCCTGCCTTAACTAATTTATCAACCCATTCCAAAGGATGTAATACCATAAGATGAGCTTCTTTCGTAAAATCTGCGGGAAATTTTGAGATTACTTCAGGTCCTATGGTCTTATTTTGAACAAAAATATTATCCGCGAAGTCAATATGTACCCAACCCTCCTTTAAGACCTCGGATTTGGATAATTTGGCTAAATCGTTTTGGTATTGCTCCTCAGAGGTAGAAAGAATGGCCGGAATTATTTGAACCATTATAATTTCTTTTCAATTTCTTTAATTTTCTCAATTCTTCTTACATGTCTGTCTTCTCTGGAAAAAGGTGTATCTAAAAATAATTTAACTGCTTCGCAGGCTTCCTCTTCCGTTAAAAATCTTGCGCCCAAGGATAAGATATTTGAATCATTGTGCTCTCTTGTAAGCTTTGGCATCATGTTTTGTCCGCCATAATACACAGCTACCCTGACATTTGGGAATTTATTGGCAACTATTGCTTCCCCCTGCCCTGATCCTCCAAAAATTATTGCTTTATTTTCAGGATTTTCTGACACAGCTTCTGCAGCTTTTGATATGAAATCCGGGTAGTCATCATCTTTATCAAATTCATATGCTCCACAATCTTCTACCTCATATCCTTCTTTCTTTAAAAACTCTTTAACTTTTGTCTTTAACTCAAACCCGGCATGATCTGTTGCTAAATATACTTTCATATTCCTAGTGTATTCGCAAGCTTCTGCTTATCAAAACCTAAAATTGTAACTTGAGACCCGTCTTCTTTAGTTATCACTGTAAAGGGTACTCCCATTTGATTAGAAATCTTAACCATATCCTCCGCAGCCTTTGCATCCTGATCAACAAAGATATTTTCATATTTTATCCCTTTTGAATCAAAATACTCTTTTTCCAATTTACAATATGGACATGTAGTTGTAGTGTAAATTTGAATTTTCAAAAACCCCTCCTTCTGTTTATATTCCATTGTACCATGATCTATTTTGTACTACTTGACCCAACTTAAGGGGTTTGATATAAGTGATAGCGCTTACTGAAAAGTAGGTTCTCAAGAAAACTCGCCATGCGCGAGTTTTTTTGTGGTATAATATATTTGTTCTTTCGGGGTTATTGTGTCTCGCCTCGATTCGAGTCGAAGCGGGAAGTCAAAATCGGTGGTAAACTCCACGACCACGTACCGTATGGTACATGGACGAACTGGTGTGATTCCAGTAGCGACCGTAAAGTCGGGATGAAAGAAAGAATATGAAAAAATTATTAAGTTTTGGTCCTCTATTTATAATTATTGCAGCTCTTCTTTGGAGCTTTGATGGAGTTTTGCGAAGAGGTCTTTATACGCTTCCTCCATCTGTTGTAGTTTTCTATGAACATTTACTTGGCATAGGATTTCTAATTTTACTTTTACCTAAATGGGCGCCGGATCTTAAAAAGATGACTAAGAAGGAATGGGTAGCCATCAGCGTAGTGGCGCTTTTTTCCGGAGCATTGGGGACAATTTTTTATACTGCAGCACTCGGTAAAGTAAACTATATTCAATTTTCCGTGGTGGTTTTACTGCAACAACTTCAACCAATTTGGGCAATTTCTGCAGCAGCAATACTGCTTAAGGAAAAAATTAATAAAAATTTTCTTATTTGGGCAATTCTTGCTTTAGTTTCTGCTTATTTTATAACCTTTAAGGATTTAACAGTAAACCTGGCAACCGGAGGTGGCACTATCATAGCGGCAATACTTGCTCTATCTGCAGGATTTTTATGGGGTTCTTCCACAGCTATCTCTAAATATGTTTTAAATAAAGTATCTTTCCTAACAGCCACTGCTTTAAGATTTATTTTGGCCCCTATCTTTGCTTTCGGCTTTATTGCCACCAGTAATCAGATTCCTGCTCTTTTTACTTTAACTCAACCACAATGGATCAGCCTTTTGCTAATTACCCTCTCCACAGGAATGGTTGCACTAGGAATATATTATTACGGATTGAAAAAAACTCCAGCAAGGGTGACCACCATTTGTGAACTGGTTTGGCCAGCATCAGCAATTTTTATTGATTATTTTTATTTCCAAAAAGGGTTATCAACAACTCAACTTTTGGGAGTTTTTGTACTTCTTTTTGCAATCTATAAGGTTACCCAGTTCAGAAAATAATTACTTTGTTAGATCATCCTAAACTATCCAGTCGAAGAAAAATTTTAAACCTATCAGTCAGTCTAACTCTGCTGGCACTGGTTGACTATGTGGGAAATTATTATGCTAATATTTAGTCAAGAGTAATTAGTTTCTTTTAGAAATACTTCTTCGAGCTGATTCCTGAGCTTTAGTGAGAGCTTCTTCCACTGAATAACCAAGCACAGCAAGCAGCAGGATTGTTTCTTGACCTGTATCAACTTGTTCCCCTAATGCAACTACAATAGAGGGTAGTCCTTGAGTCCGGCAAAGTATCTCCATTAGCATTCTTTCTTCAGGCAAGGATCTTATATTCAATCTTTTAACTCTTTCAGGAACTGTAATAGCAGCAACTTTATTAGGTAACGAGGTTACATCTTTGGCGATGTCAGTGGAGAAAAATCCATAGCTCATACTTCCATTTGACTCAGGGTATAATGAAAAAAATCCATAGAAATGTGTCGGAATATCTCTCACTGTTTCAGCTAGGGATACATTGGTAACATCTATTCCAGATCTGGGTCCTTTTATAAACTTTATTGTACTGTCTGCGTATCTACTTGCGAGTTCGCTCATATTAGGTATGTATTTTAGCACTAATTTAAGTAAAATTCAAACTATAGGTTGGAGTTTGCTTTTTGCTGAGCATACCGGTCTGCCCCCGTTTAGTCATTATAGCCGAATGAGATGCCTAGGGTTATAGTCTGTAAAAATTGAGCATGTCGGTCAAGACCTTTTCTGACATATAGTCCCGAACCAACATTGTCTTGTCTCCAATTTATCCTAAGGATTTAAGATAATAATAGATAAGTTCAAGATAGCCGCAAAACTAACCCAGGCCAAATAGGGAATTAGAAGCCACCCGGCTACTTTGGATAACTGCATAAAGTTTGTAATTGTCAAAAAGATGGCAAACCACAAAAAAATTATTCCAACAAAAGCCGCGGTTGGAGATTTTAGACCAAAGAAAAGTATCGACCAAAGTACATTTAGCGCCAACTGAACGAAAAAGATACTTAAGCCTAGACGCCTTTCTTTAATATTAGTTTTAGTGTCCCAAAAAATATAAAGCGAAGCCCCCATCATTAAGTAAAGTAACGTCCAAACCGGTCCAAAGACCCAATTTGGAGGACTAAAAAATGGTTTATTTAAAGTTACATACCAGGTATCAATTGCTCCAATTGTGAACGCCGAGCCTACTGCGGCAGCCAAGAAACAAACA
>Ga0082335_1002599_pt1 | contig 33225 bp, 19 predicted proteins | sample Subgrocontami58m_FD_72375 | JGI IMG/M metagenome (GOLD analysis project Ga0082335, IMG submission 72375) | Subsurface groundwater microbial communities from S. Glens Falls, New York, USA - GMW37 contaminated, 5.8 m (SPADES assembly) (version 2) ... | reverse complement strand
CGCCTCATCTCATTTCCTCCACTCGATTCGCGCCTGTTTTCGCTCGAGGTCGATCCACACCGAGGCGTGCGCGAACTCGCGAGTCGCGGTCAACCCCTGCCACGCCGCGTCCGCGCGCGGGGGGCCGAGCGGCCGTTCGAGTTCGGGATACGCGTCGAGCCCACCCATCGTTTCGGTGTAACCCCAAGCGTAGCAGAAATACGATCCGCGCTGCGCGCCGATCAGGAAGCAGCCGAGCGGGAACGTGATCCGTGCACGCGCGAGTTCCAGCAGCTCGCGGTGCGGCCGTTTCATCATGTCCGCATCCAGCCAGGTGAACCCGGGCCAGCCTTTCAGCGCAACGAACTTTCCCTTGCGCGCGGCGAGCGCCATCGTGTCCAGATCCGCCTTGAGGTCGTACGGGTCGCGCGCGGTGAAGGCATCGAAGTGCTCGATCATCACGCCGTCGATCCCCTCCCAGTCCAGCAGTTCGACGTTCTTCCCCGCGCGCGTGCCGTTCGCCAGGAGAATCTTTTCCCGGCCCAGCTTCCGCTTGGTCAGCGCCATCATTTCGCGGATGCCCTCCGCCACGGCGCGCGCCTTGGTTTCGCCCAGCGACTTCGCCAGCGCAGGCGCCAGCGCCTGCTGGAGCGCGTCGGCAAACAATCCGTCGAGCGGACCCCGGCGCATCGCCGCGGCCACCACCTCCGACCACCATTCGCGAAAAGCGGGATTCGATGGGTCCGGCCGCGGCGTGCCGGAGGGGTGCGTGACAACCTCGCCCGCAGCCGACCGCAGCGTCCACTCCGGGCGGAAGGTTTGGTACGACTCGTAGCCGGGCCAGTTGATGAACGCGTTGAGGTAAAACAGCACCTTGATCCGCGGATTGCGCTGCTTGAGCCGCCGCGCCGTGTCGGCAATGCCCGCCTCGGTGCCGCCGTGCGCCGAAGCGCCGTGGCCCTTTTCCAGGGTCACGAAGTCGCTGTGGGCCGCGATGAAGTCGAGTTCGGCCTCGGTCATGTCGGCGCCGCGCTTGCCAAAGTGAATGTTCACCGGCACGCGGTCCCAACTGAAATCCGCGAACGGATCGGTGGCGGCGCGCGCGGTGGCGGCGAAGGCGCAACCCAACGCGACGCCGACGGCGCGGAGGATAATGCAACGACCAATAGCGGGAGAACGGGTGGCCAATTGCCTGCGCCCGTGCGGCGGAGGGCTGGAACCGCCGCGTGCGCAGGGGCCTGACGGATCGCCCGGGCTGTCGGTTGCGCAAGGCGTCATTCGACCGGCGTGAGGATGAGGCCGGCGATTCGCACGCCCGCGCCGCCGGTGTCGAGCGGCCGCAGTTGGAGGGCGTGCGCGCCCGGCTGGCGCAAATCGACCACGCCCGCGCGGTAGAGTCGGAAGCGCGGGAACTCGCCCGACCAGAGCGCGCGCTTGGCGCGCTCACCGGTGTCGATCAACGGCAAGGTGCGGACGTTGTCATCCACCTTCAGTTCCCATTCCGAATAGTCACCCTTCTCCGTCGCACTGTACTCGACATCGACGTAGAACCGCCCCGGTTGCAGCGTGCGAAACGCCCACGACGCGCTGCCGCCGGGCACCCTCCACTCGCCGAGCGAGTCGACATGCTTCCAGTCGCCGAATTTTTCCATCCAGCGGACTTTCTTCGGCGTGCAGCCGGTGGCCTGCGCGGTCGTCGCGTCGAGCCGGCTCACCGTGCCGTTGAGCACATATTGGTCCCGCGTGGCCTCGACTGGGCCGCTCACTTCGACCGCCACGACCGGAATCAGCGCGTGCGGCCGCAGCGGCGGGACGTGCAGCACGAGCGCATCCGCGGCTGACTCCGTCCGCACATTCGCGCCGCCGTCCATCAATCGTGCGCTGCGCACCGTCGCCTTCGTCATGCCGGGTACGATGAGCCGTCCGTCGGCGGGCCACTGGAACACGTGCAGGAAAAGCGTGCCGTCGCGCGCGGTGCACTCGCCCCAGGGCAACGGCGCGAGCGGCGTCGGCTGCGCGCCGTGAATCGCCTGCTCATGGGCCGCCACCCAGCGGCCGACCTCACGGAGCGTGTCCGCCGCGGGCGCCGGAATTCGTCCGCTGCCGTCGGGACCGACGTTCAGCATGTAGGTGCCGCCGCGGCTCACCACGCGGACCAGCCGCTCGGCGACTTCGCGCGCACTCTTCCAATTCTGATCCGCAAACGAAAACGCCCACGAGTCGTTGGTCGTGTCGATCGATTCCCAGAGTCCCGGGCGCGGCAGCCGCGGAATCTCCTGATCGCCGAGCGTCTCGTAGTCACCGAGCCCGTTGCCGATTCGGCTGTTCACGAGGCACGGCGGCTGCAGCCGGTGCACCAGATCGACGAGGCTCGTCGATTCCTCGCGCGTGATTGGTCCCGGGGTATCGAACCAAATCGCCGCGATCGGCCCGTAGTTGCGCAGCAGTTCCTCGACCTGCGGAATCGCCTTGGTGTGCAGGTAGCGTCGGAAATCGCGGTTCGCGGGCACCGGGTCCCAGCGGTTGCCCTCCGCGTCCGGCTCGTGCCAGTCCTGCGTTTGGGAGTAGTAGAAACCCAGCCGCAGCCCTTCGGCGGCGCACGCGGCGGCGAGTTCCTGCAACGGATCGCGTTTGAACGGCGTCGCATCGACGATGTTGAATGGGCTCGCCTGCGACTTGAACATCGCGAACCCCTCGTGATGTTTCGCGGTGATGATGATGTGCCGCATGCCGGCGGCCTTCGCGAGCAACACCCATTCGCGGGCGTTGAAAGCGGTGGGGTTGAACTGGTCGGCCACCCTGGCGTAATCCGCCGCCGGGATTTTCGCGCGATTCATCACCCACTCGGAAATGCCATAGTAGTTCTTTCCGTTCCACCGTCCGCCGAGTTCGGAGAACAGGCCCCAGTGGATGAACATCGCGAAACGCGAATCCTTCAGCCATGCGCCGCGCGTGGCGGACTGCTGCGCGTGGTCGGTGCCCTCCCTCTCGGCAGAGGCAGCCTCGAGCGGGTTCGAGGTCTTTTGCTGCGCCCTGAGCCCGCTCGTCACTCCGAGGGCGAGTGCGAGGAGGAACCGGCTGGAGAATCGATTCATGGTGATCAGGCCGTCATCGGCGAAGATGTTCGTAACGGGGCGACTGGCGTCCGTCAAAACTTCCGGGCGCCGCTCCACCCTGCGGTCTCCAGTTCACCCGCGAGCGGAAACCGCCAGGCTTTCGCCTCCCGCCGGGTGCAAAGCGCTCCCGCGTTCCGTTGCGAGGGTCGGCAGGCGAATTCACCTCAAAACGTCAGCGTGGTCGTGAGCAGGAAATTCCGCGGCCGGCGCAACTCCCAGCGAATCGGGATCAGCGCGTTGGTGCGCCCGACCACGCCCTCGGTGTCGTAATCACGACCGACCATTCGCGGCTCCGTCCAGTTGAACAGGTTTTCCGCATTGAGCTGCACGCGCAGCCCGAACCGTTGCCGCAGCCGGCGCTCGTACGCGAGCATTCCGCCGACGTCCCAGTAGTCGTCGCCCGGCAGCGGCTGGTTCACCCGGATGACGCCCGTGGGCGCCCCGCTGTTGTCCAGCGTGCGCTGGTAGCCGACGATGCTCGCGCTGCGCCAGCGGAAGTTGCCACCGAGCGACCAGCCCTTCAGCCGGCCCTCGGTGAAGACGTGCGTGACCAGCCCGTTCGCCGCGTATTTGCCGTTCCGATTCGTCGTCGCGCCCTCGGTCGCGCGGTCGTCGAGGTAGGTCCGCTCGGCTGTCGCGGTCTGTTGTTCGAGGTAAAGCGCGTCGGTCGCGGCCTGCGCGCGCGCCGCGGGATTCGCCGGATCGAGGTCGAAGAACGTCGATCGCTGGCCCGCTTCGACCTTGCGCAGCTCGCTCGCAAACTTCCGCCACGTCTCCAGCCCTTGCAACGGCGAGCTCGCGCCGAGGTACGCGCCGAGCGAGGCCAGGTGCGGGCCGAGCACGTTTTCGTTCTGGCTGGCGGTGAGCGCGACGCGCCAGCGCGGCGACGGATTGAAAATCAGGCTCAGCTCGTACCCTTTGGCCTCGTAGCTCCAGGTGTCGCTCACGTTGGTCGTATCCGCCGGATAAACACCAGCCGGCGGCAAACCGGTGAAGTGCGAGTCGCCCAGATCCTTGTAGTTGGTCCGCAGCCGCGTGAAGATGTTCTTGATCGCGGTGGTGTACGCATTGGCATTGCGCGCCTGATCGGCCGCGCTGGTCTTGAACTGCGTCAGCCCGACTGACAGCTTGCCGTTCAACCCGTAGAAACGCACGCCGTAGTCCTGCGTCTGGCCGATGGAATTCGGAGCCGGCTCACCCTGGAAATTCACCCATGAGGCGTTGCCGACCGGGCTGAAGTTGCTCGAACGATTGGCGGTGAGCGAAACCCAGGGGAACGCGTGGTACACCGCGCCGTACGTGCGCGAGAGGCCGGAGGCGGTCACCGTCGGCGTCGTATTGAGCGGCACATCGCGCGAGAGGTTGTAGAATCGCCGCAACGGATCCGTGGCCGCGCCGGCGACGGCCGGATCGATGAACTCGCGCATCGTCGCCGCGCCGTAGCTCTTGGTGTGATCGCGGCGATAGCCGAGCACGGTCACGAGGTGGTTCGCGAACCACTTCGCCTGCCAGCCCAGCGACAGCGCGTCGTCGGTCGACCGCGCCTTCGCCGGGTTGATGAACGGCCGCAGGGCGAAGTTCACCGGCGCCGTGTCGTTCGCATTCGCGCCGATGGTCTGGCGGTAACCGTTGAGCTCGTTCAGGCGCTTCGTGATTTGGAACTGATCCGGGATCGTCGGCACGGCCCCGTTCACGAAGTAGACGCGCGTGCGCAGGATGTTCTGGGCCGCGAGCGCATCGTTGCTCCAGCCCGCGCCCGCGCGGCCCACCGTGGCAAGGTTCAAGTAGCGCATGATGTCCTGATCGGAATCGCTGCGCGTCGTCTGGCCGAGCGCGCTGAGGCTGTTTTCCCCCAGCCAGCGATGAAGTTTCTGGAGGCTGAATTCGTAGGAAAGCGTGCCCCGCAATTCGCGCAGCCGGCCGAGTTGGTCGCGATACTGCCCTTGGGTCTCGGCGTACGGCACGAGGTAGCCGGGGTTGAGGGTGCCGTCGGGCAGGTAACGGTCGACGTCCATCTTTACCCAGTTGAGCTGGTCGGGTGAAAACGACCGCGCGTCGCGCGCCACATTCGCGCCAAGTTCGAGGTAGAGCCGGTCCGCCAGCTTCTGCTCGACGATCACCTGCGTCCACCGCCCGTGCTCCCGCTGCTCCGGATCCCGGCGCGTGCCGCCGGAAAGGTTCGCGTCACGGGAAAGCCCATACAATGCCCACGGATCCGCGGCGTGGAATCCCTGCTGCGCCGTCACACCCCCAAACGTGTTGGCCCGGACCTGCGATTGAAAACGCATGTTCACGAGCGGATTCGGCAGCGGCAGCCCGACGACCCACGTCGGGGCATGCGCGGCGAACTGCGTGATTGCGGTCAGCGGATTGAAGTCGGCCTGTGCATCGACCAAGCCGTCCTCGTCGCTCACCCCCGGTGCCACCGGCACGCGCCGGCCGCTGGCGTCGAGGTACGTGCGATTCGCCGCGGTCCAGGCCAGTCCGCCGGGAACGAACTGGACCGTGGGCCGGCCCTTCGCGAGCCACTGCAGAATCCCGCCGTCGAACTGCCACATCAGCGGCACGATGTTGCGGTTGATGCTGTAGTGCTCGTGGTTCGCCCGAATCGTCGTGCCGGCGAACGGTCTCGCGGTCACGCCGAGCGTGACGCGATCCTGCTGGCGGCCCTCGTTGCGCCGAAACTCGCGCTTGTCGTCGTGCAGCAGGTTGAGCCGCAGCGCGAGGCGGTCGGGGAACAGCGGCTGGTTGTGGTCGAGCGCCACGCGACGGGAGCTCCAGCGATCGGATTGCGCCTGCACCTGCGTCCTTCGCGTCTGCAGCATGGCGCGCTTGGTCGTGGTGACGGCCACGCCCTGCGGGCTGCCGACGCCGATCAACAGGGCGTTGGGCCCGAGCGCGAGGGTCACGCGCTCGAGGTTGTAGTTGTCGTTGGGTTCGAGCGCGCCGAAGAAATCGTGCGAGATATCCTGACCGCCGGCGTTGGTGACGAAACCACGGATCGAATAGTTCTGGCCGCTGCCGTAGCGCAACGTGGTGCCCGCGGCGCGGTTCGAGTCGCTGTTGTCGCCCTCGACCGTATCGACGCTCGGCGTGTAGAGCAGCGCCTTGTCGAGCGACGAAGCGGCGAGGTCCTGGAGGAATTCCGGCGTGAGCACGGTGAGCGAGGCGCCGACGTCGCGCAGGTCGGTGCGCATCCGGGTGCCGGCGAGGGTTTCGCGCGCGGCGTAACCGGTGTCAGAGTCGGAGTTCACGACGAACGGCGAGAGCGCAACGACGTCGTTCGCCGGTGTCGTGGCAGGCGCACGGGCCGCGGCTTGGCCGCGGGCGAACTGGATTGTCAGTCCGGCGACGATCGCGATCGCCAGAACAGGGGGTAGTTTGTTCTTCACGAACAGCGGGAGTGGACTGCCCCAGCTTCAGATTCCTGCGCGGAATGGCGAGCCCGCGCTGCAACCCGCGAAGGATGCAGCCACTCACCTTCACCTTTTTCGTCTTGCGAACCCGGCGCGTGCCATTGCGACCCGGCTTCCGGCCGGCTTGGCTTCCGGTCGGCGCAGCTAGTCAGTCAGCTTGCCCGGCTCGACCCCGAGCACCTTGGCGGCCGCCGCCTTGTCACCGCGGCACGCGTGCAGCACCATGTCGACATACTGCTTCTGCTGGCCGGCGAGGTACTCCGCCAGCGTCGGCCAGTGCTTGAGCTCGCGCAATCGCAGCGGCAATTGCTGCGACGTCACAACGCGGGTCTCCGTGGTCGCGGCGATTTTCGTCACCAGTTGCTGCAGCTCGGTCAGGTTGCCGGGCCAGTGGTACGCCGCCATCACCGCCATCGCGTCGTCGGTGAACTCAATCAGACTGGTGTCGAACAGCGGATTGGTCGCCTGCGTGGCGTAATGCTTCACGAGCAGCGGAATGTCGTCCGTGCGCTCGCGCAGCGGCGGCATCTGCACCGGCAACGACGCCACGCGATAGAACAGCTCGTCGTGGAACTTGCCCTCGTCGACGAGTTTTTCGAGGTCCTCGCTCGTCGTGCAAATCAGCCGGAAGCCGTGCGCGGTGTTGCGCAGGACGCTGACGAGTTCCTTCTGCACCGGCTCGTTCAGGCACTGGAGGTGCTGCAAGTAAAGCGTGCCGCCCTTCGCCTGCTTGACCCACGCCCCGCCTTCGCCGTTTTGGCCGAGGAGCCCGATGCGAAAATTCGCCTCGGACGTCAGCGCGCAGTCGATTCGCACCAAGCCGGTCTCCGGCGCGCCGCTGGCCACGTGGAGAATCTCGGCCACCGAGCTCTTGCCCGTGCCGTTCTCGCCGATCAACAGGACGGGCGTGCGCACGGTCGCGAGCTTCTTCACCTGCGCGACGAGCTTGGTGAGCTTCGTGCTCTTGCCCACGAGCCGGCTGTCGATATCCGCCGGCTTCGCGCCTTGGACGACGCCGGCCGCCGCCCGCTCGGCCTGGAATTTCCTGAATTCGAGCCCGCGCCGCAGCGTCGCGATCAATTCATCGACGCGAAACGGCTTCTGCAGGTAGTCGAACGCGCCGTACTTCAACGCCTGCACCGCGCTTTCGGTCGAGGCGTACGCCGTCATGATGATCACGACGGCGGTGGGATCGTAGATTTTCAGCTGCTTGAGCAGCGTGATCCCGTCCATCGGCTTCATGTCGATGTCCGCCAGCACGAGATCGTACTTCTCCGCCTTGTAGCGCACGAGCGCCTTCTCGCCGTCGGTCGCAAACGAGGTGGCGAATCCCGTAGGCTGAATCACGGCCTCGAGCATCTCGTGAATCGAGACGAGGTCGTCGACGATAAGGACAGAAGGCATGAAGCTGAAAGACGGAGCCGCGTACGTTCCGGAATCCGGAGCGCGATGTCAACGGAGCGGACTCCGCGTCGGTTAATTCAAGCCGCCCGCCACGGCGCCCAGCTGGAAGATCGGCAGGAACATCGCCATGACGATGCCGCCGACCACCACGCCGAGGAAAACGATGAGCATCGGTTCGATCAGCGAAGTGAGCGCCGACACGGTCGCTTCGCACTCCACGTCGTAGAAGTCCGCGATCTTGTTCATCATGCCGTCGACGTTGCCGGTGGACTCACCCGCCTTCACCATGTGCTTCATCATCGGCGGGAAAAACGCGTTCGCGGCCAGCACTTCGGAAACCTGTCCGCCCTGGCTGACGTGCTTGGCGATTTCCTCGCAAGCATCCTCGACCTGCACCTTGCCGCTGGCGGCGGAGACGATTTCGAGCGTGCGCAGAATCGGCACGCCCGAACGAATGAGCGTGGCGTACGTGCGGCAGAAGCGGGAGAGCGCGATTTTGTGGATCAGATTGCCGAAGATCGGCGCCTTCACGAGCATGGTGTCCTTGGTCCGGCGACCGTTGGGGGTCGCGACAAACTTGCCCCCCAGGAACCAGGTGGCGTACGCGCCGAGGCCGATGGCCCACCACCACGTTTTCAGGAAGTTGCTGAGGTCGATCAGAAACTGCGTCGGCGCGGGCAGCTTCGCCCCGAAGTCCGCGAACATCGCCGCGAACACCGGAATCACGAAAATCAGCAGCACGTTGACCAGCGCGACCGCCAGGCCGATGACGGCGATGGGGTACGTCATGGCCGACTTCACTTTTTTCGTCAGCTTGACCGTCGATTCGAAGTAGCCGGCAACCTTCATCAAGATTTCCGCCAGGCCGCCGGACGCTTCACCCGCCTCCACCATCGAGGTGAACAGGGTGTTGAACGAATTGGGAAACTTCCGAACCGCCGAGGAAAAGGAATTACCTTGGGAGATGTCGGCGCGGACGTCGCGAATCACGATGCGGAAAACGGGATCTTCCGTCTGGTCCTGCAACGCTTCCAAGCACTGCACCAGCGGCAGGCCCGCTTGCAGCAGGGACGCGATTTGCTGGGTGAACAGCGCCAGTTCGCCGAGGGGTAGCTTGTAGGTTTTGGCTTTCTTCTCGAGCGCCTTCTGTTTGGCGAGCGCTTGCGCCGCCATGACGCCGCCGGTTTTTTTCTGGGGTGCCGAACGTCCAGCTTGGGCCGGGCCGGATGCGGCCGATGTGAGCAGTGCCATAGAACGGCAGACAAATGTACGCGCCCCGGACTCGCAACCCCGTTTTCAGTCGGCGCCCGGTAAAAACCCGGTGAGAAATACGTATTTTCCGAAGCCGCAGGCAAGTCGCCAGTTGCGGCGGAGCGCCCCGCCGGCATCACGGGTAGCCTCCACCCGCGTCGTCGAGCTGATCGGTCTCCGCCTCGCGGGCGACTGATCCGGCGGAACCGCCGGCGTAATCCGGTCGCAGGGTGAGCGCGCGGCGCCATTGTCTCCTCCACTGCAGTGTCGCCGGCTTTCGGATACTCGCGGCTGAAGTTCGAGCCCGGGCCATCCGTATTGCCAATCCAGCACGGGCGTCACTCGTCGGCCGGCAAAATCCAGATGTTGCGAAAGCGAACCGGGCTTCCGCCGGCTCGCCGCGCGCTGCGGGTTGCAGCGGCAGCCAGAACTCGAGGTGCAGACGGAAGCCGGCGAAGTCTTTCCGCGTCTCCAAGTCCACCGCGCCCACTTCCCAGGCACCATCCGGCAGGATCGCCCAATCCGGTGATCCACCGCCGGCCCGCTGCCAGTTTTCGCCGAACGATCCGTCATAGAGCCGGACGGCCTCTGCCGGCGGGCCGCGAGGTGGGAGCGATTGCCGTTGCCGGCGCAGTTCGATCACTCCGTTCAGCTCGGAACTCGCGAACGTGCCGACCACCCGGTCGTCGGCGATTTCGCCGCCGAGATCGTAGGCCGCCTCGTCCGTGCCGGACGCCATCTCATAACGCCCGCGAAAGCGCAGCTTCCCATCCGCGCGGGCACCTTGGATCTGGTAACGCGAACCGTGCTCGCCCATGCGCACCCAAAGCGAATACGCGTCTCCGCCCAGCGGCACCACCTGCATCACGAAAGGCCCCTTCTCCCCACTGTCGGCGCGAAACGATCCGCTCCACGTGCCCATGAATGGATCACCCGTCACGCCCGGCGCCGGCCTGACGATGTTCGGCGCTTCCGCCGCACCGAGCGCACAAACCAGCAGCGCGAGCAGAAGTGCGGCCGGCGCACTTGGTCGGTTCTGCCCGGCCCCCGTCATTTCTCGTAGAACCAGCTGAGCGGCAGCACGCGCACCTTGTTCGCCCGCGCCTCCGGGCCGAGACCGAGTTTGCGCACGAACTCGTCGTAATCCATGCCGTAGGTCTGCGTGATCACTTCCTTGTCGCCGGGGGTCGAGACACCATACGTGATCACTGCCTTGCCCTCGACGAACGTGCAACTCGGGTAACTGACGCGCAGCGGGCCAGGCGCCCGCAAATAGCGTTTCCGATCGAGCGGCTGGCGAGCGGGGCCCATCAACCGCGCCTGCGGCGGATCGTCCTCGAGGCGGGTCGTGTCGTCCAGCGATTCGAGGTTCTTGAAGTTCTTCCACGTCTCGCCGCCGTCGCTGCTGATCGCGCAGCTCAGGCGGTGACGGTAGAGTCCCTCCACGTCCTCCAGCGCCGAAATCTGATTCCAGATTGCGAGCAGATCGCTGCTCCCGGGAATGCGCCGCAGACTGCACGGCGCGGCCGAAGCCATGAGCGACGCCGGCCGCGCTTCGAACCACGTCCTGCCCTGATCGGTCGAATAAGAGCGGTAAAGGCGGCCGAGGTTCGTCCGCACCAGCATCAACAGGCGTCCGTCGGCGAGTTCCGCGACCGCCGGCTCGAACGCCGGGAAGTTTCCACGCATCCCCTGATCCAGCGAGACAAAGACCTCGTTGTCGCTGCGGTGCCATGTCTTCCCTTCGTCGTCGGAATAAAAGACATAGCTGTAGGAAACCCAATGAATCCAGCCGTTGGAATACTCGCCGCCCCCACGCTTCACCACCGGCTTGCGCGGCGTCAGTTTCGGGCCTTCCAGCATCGTGTAGACTGCGACCAAGATGCGGCCGCTCGCGAGCACGATGGCGCGGTCGTTGGTGATCGCGACCTTCTCGTTTTCCGCGTGAATCCGCACGGGCTGCGACCAGGTTTTCCCCTCGTCGCGCGAGACGTGAAAGAACTGCTCCTCCGCGCCCGCAATCACCACGCCCAGCGCGCCCGATTTCAACCGGACCAGATTCGGGCTGCCCAACCCGCCGGTCATCGGCCGGCCGTCGTCGAGCTTCAGCGCGGACGGCTCGCTCCATGTCCGGCCGCCGTCGGCCGACCAGTTGCCCTGAATCGGAGCGTAAGGTTTCGCTCTCGTCCCGCGGCACCACAGCCACAGGAGCCGGCCGTCCTGCAATGCAATCACGCCGCCGTCGCTGGGGCTGCGCGCGACCGTGGTCAGCGGCACGACGACATCGACCTCCCCCGGCGCGGCCAGAGCAGGAGCGGCCGCCAGAAGCACGGCCAGCCTACGAGTGAGGTTCTTGAATCTCATAAAATCAGTGCGGCTCGCGGTTCCCCCGGAAATGCTCGAGCCAGCCATGCCGGCCCGAGGCGGCGGGCGTTGCCGCGCGGCGGTTACGGTTTCGCCGGCTCGTAGGCTGCCTTGAGCTGCGGATTCGCCGCCGGCTCCTTGCCGCCGTAAAACCATTTCAGCGGCAGCACGCGCAGCACCTGGTTGTAGGACTCGGCACTGACGAGCTGCGCCTTCGCCGGATCTTCCGCGAAGCGCCCGTAGGTGTGGGCCACGAGCACGCGGTCCTTCAGCACGAGCACGGAGGGATACGATGTGCGGATCCACGACTCGGAGTCCCCGAGGAAATTCGGGTCGCGCTCCGGTGCCGGATGCCCGGGTCTGAAATGATACTGCGCCGGACGCACGGCACGCAGCGGCCCCGGCTCCACCCGCGTGCCCGGCAGGAGCGAGGACACGTTTTGAAAAAACTCCCACACGCTGCCGCCGTTGCGGCTGATGGCACAGGAGACGCGCGTACGGTTCAGGCCGCGCATCACCTCCTCGTCGCTTTCCTGGTTCCACACGATGAGCAGGTGGCCGGTCGGCAGGCGGCGAATCTGCGCGGGCGTCTCGGTGGCCGCGAGCGCGGTCGGCACCGGCCGCGTCCACGTCGTGCCGTTGTCGCTCGACCACGCCTGATAGAGGCGGTTGAGCGAGCTGCGCATGATCATCAGCAGGCGGCCCGGCGCCACTTCGGCGACGGAGGGCTCGTTCACCTTGTCGTAATTCGTGCTCCAGTCGTGGAGAATGTAGAGCAGGCCGTCCTGGTTGCGCTGCCACGTGCGGCCGTCGTCGTCGGAGTAAACGACATAGACGCCCATGAAGCGTGGATCGCGAAAGTGCGCGCCGGTGCTCACCCATTGGTTCTTCACGAGCCGGCCTTCGGCGGGAACCTCGGCGTTGTCCGGACCGACGCGCTGGCCAAACGCCGCGTAGACCGGCAGCACGATGCGGCCCGCCGCGGTGCGCAGCGCGACGTCTTGCAGGCAATGCGTCTGCAAGCCGGCGGGCGAGGCGCGGACCGGCTCCTGCCACGTCTGGCCGCCGTCCTCCGAGCGCCAGAACGCGATGTGGTTGCTCATCGCTTTTTCCTCCGGGGTCGCGGCGCCGGCATCCTGCCGCATCGCGGCGAGCCCGACGCCCCGGCCGGCGAGCTTCACGAGGCACGCGCCGCCGCCGCCCACGGGGTTGCCCTTGACGTCCTTGAACGTCGTGGACTTCGCCCACGAGAGCCCGCCGTCGCTCGACATGGTGAAACTCGTTCCGGCGGCGTGCAGGATGCGGCCGCCCTCGAGTTCGACGAACGTCGAGCCGTGACCAAACTTCGTGAAGTGTGTCGCGAGCGCTTCCTCCGGACGCGTCATCGAGACGAGGGGTGGATTCTCCGCGCGCGCAAGCAGGAGGAAAAGAATCGCTGCCAGCGGCAGCAAACGGCGGAGCGTGGCCATGCGAAGGGGAAATTGCGCGCGAGCGGCCGCGCGCGGTTTGTCACGGTTTCGCCGGCGCGCCGGTGTTCTTGAACTGCGGGTTCGGCGCCGGCTGTTTGCCGCCGTAGAACCAGGTCAGCGGAAGCACCTTTTGCTTCTGGTTGATCTTCTTTCCCGGTTTTTGCGAGCTCACGACCAACTGCGCCTGGTCCGGCACTTCCTCGTAGGCGCCGTAAGTGTAGGCGACGATGACGCGGTCCTTCATCACGAAGACCGACGGATAGGCCCAGCGGCCGTGCGCCTCGACCGACTGCACAAACTTCGGATCGCGGGCGGGGGCGGGCTGACCCGGGGCGAGATAGACCTCCGCCGGCCGCACCGGATGAATCGGACCGGGTTCGACTCGCGCGCCGGGCAGCGCCGACTCGATGTTCTGGAAAAACTCCCACACGCTTCCACCGTTGCGGCTGATCGCGGAGGAAAGCCGCAGGCGGTTGCAGCCGCGCCTGACCTCCTCTTCGCTCTCCTGATTCCAGACGATGAGGAGGTGCCCATTCGGCAGGCGGCGGATTTGCGCGGGGGTGGTCGTGGCGGCGAGCGAAGTCGGCTGCGGACGGGTCCAGGTCTCGCCGTTGTCGTTCGACCACGCTTGGAAAAGCCGGCCGAGGCCGTTGCGCAGGATCACGAGCAGACGGCCCGGGGAGACCTCGGCCACGGAGGGCTCGGAGACGAAATTGTAGTTCGCATTTGCCTCGAGCAGGATGAGGAGATCGCCGTCGCGGTTGCGCTGCCACGTGCGGCCGTCGTCGTCCGAGTAATAAACGGCGACCGTCGAGAAATGCGGATCGAAGAAGTGCGCCGACGTGGAGACCCACTGGTTGTCGACGAGCTTTCCGTCGAACGGCGGCGGTCCGCCATCCGGGCCGACGGGTTGGCCGATGTAATTGTCGACCGGCAAAATGATCCGGCCCGAGGAGGTCCGCAGCATCACGTCCTGCAGGCACGCGGTGCCCGACTCGGGGGAGGTGATGCGCACCGGCGGGAGCCAGGTCCTGCCCTGATCCTCCGAGCGCCAGAACACGCAATGCGCACCGGGCCGCGCGCCGCCGGCCGGGCCGAATTTCTGCTGCGGATCGAACCGGTAGCACGCGAGGCCGATCCCACGGCCGGAGAGCCGCACGAGGCTCGTGCCACCGCCGCCAACGGGATCGCCGTTGGTGTCCTTCATCTGATATGGCGGCGACCACGTGAGGCCGCCGTCGTCCGAAGTCGAGAACCGCAGGTTCGCCGCCTGCAGGATCCGTCCGCCCTCGAGCTCAACGAACGTCGACGAGTGATAGAAGTCCGTGAGGTGAACCGCGAGCACCTCCTGCGCCCGTGTCATCGGGACGTCGGGGTCGGAACGCGGCGGCGCGCCCGCGACGCCGGCGGAAAACAGCGCGCTCAAACTCGCGGCGACCGCCGCACGCCAGCGGCGAGGGATCGATCTCCGGTGCCGCATCAAAACTCGCCCCGGATGCCTACGACCGCCTTCGGGCCGGCCGCCAGCGTCTGCCGATCCCTGGCGTACTCGGGGGTCTTCGCATTGAACTGCCTTACCCCGATGATGGAATCCTTGTCGTTGAAATCCAACCAGGTGGCATAAACCTCGAGGTGCTTGCCGATGCGGTACTCGACGCTGGCCTGGTAGCTGAGGTTGGCGCGCGACCAGTCATAGATGTCCGGCTGAATCCGCAACGGCCCGCGGAGTTCTTCGCGGTACGTGCTGCTGAACCGGACGGCGTAACGCGGCCGGACGAAGTTGACGCCCCAGCTGATGTTCGATGGGAAGAACCCGGAGAAATCGGCGGTGCGGGAGCCGGAGAGCTCGCGCTTGGTCCAGTTGGCGAACACTTGGAAGCCCTGCGCCCAGCCGGGGAGGAAGGTCAGGTTCTGTTTGTACGCGATTTCAATTCCCTTCATCGTCGCATCGCCGCCGTTACCCAAGGTCGAGATTTCGTAGATCGTATTCGCGTCACCACCGGAGATGCCGTACTGGTCCAGCAACTCGGGCGTCGCATTCTGAATCGTCGTGGTGAAGAAGTTGACGATGTCCTTCTGGAAGACGCTCACCGAGGCCGTCACGCCCTTGAAGAGGTAAGACTCGAGCGAGAGGTCGTAGCTGGTCGCCGACCACGGTTCCAGGCCGGTATTGTTGACCGAGATCCGCCCGCTCGTGCTGCTGGAGACGTCGGGGATGCTCACCGATGGAACAATCTGCGTAATCGGCGGACGGCCGACGGTCTTGGCATAGCCAGCGCGCAGCACCAAGTCGTCCCGGAAGTTGAAGGTGACGTTGAGGCTGGGATAGTAGCCGTCGTAGGAACGCTCGGCGTGAGAACCGCGCTCCACGTACCGGAGGTAGGCCCGCTGCAGGGGGTCCGTGGTGATCAAGGTCGGCTGACCGGACGCATTCTTCGCGACCTTGCCGGTCGCATCCTTCACATATTGTGCCGTCGGGTCGTTGAGCGCGCCCCACCCCTCGTCATCGGTCCGCTCGTAGCGCACGCCACCGACCAGCCAAAGGCGGTTCTTGAAGAGCCGGGTGTCGACCCGGACGAACGCCGCCGAAATGGTCTCCTCGAGCTTGCGGGAGTTGTTGACCCGGTTGGTGTGGGTCGCCGCCAGGTCCTGGGCGAAGTATTCCGGGTGGTCCAGGAACAGTTGTTGGAGCTTTACCGGACTAATCCACATCACGGGCGCTCCGGCATAGACCGGCCCCTGGGAGGAGTAGGGCACGTCGATCAGGTCGTAGTTGCGAGCGGTCCGGACGGCCGCGGTCTCACCCGGGCGGAAGTTGTAGGTGCGCGCCCCCGCGTTGGCGCCCTTGCTGTTGTAGGGTTGGATCATGCCGCCAACCTTGGCGCTAATCGGAATCTGCGCGTCCCAGTCGCGCCCGAGGTCAAACTTGTATTCGCTCTTGTCGGAATGAAAGGCGGGATAGGTGGTGCCGACGGACGAAATCTCCAGGTTGCGTCCGTCGCGAAGATCCACCACGACGCCCGAGCGGTTCACCGCCGTTACGGATTGCGGCTTGGTCCTTTCGACGGGATCGGCGGCGGTGTTGATGCCGGCCGCGTCGATGCGCAGGTTGGGCAACGAGGCGTTCATGGTATACATGAAGCCGTTGTTGGTGCTGCCGTAGAAGGAGCGTGAATACGAGTCGCTCATGCTCGCATTGAGCCTCCAGACGTTGCCCTTGTGCTCGTATTTGACCAGCGCGAGGCGCGAGTCGCTGTCGAGCCGGAGGGCGGACATGGTCTGCGCGACGTTGCCGTTGCCGGCCGCGGCTCCCGTGACGGTGTTGGGTCCGCCGGTGGCGCCACCCCCGAACTGCAGGCGCAAACCCTGCTCATATTGCGAGGAGACCCGATCCCGGTAGTGGAGGCTCGCGCTCACCAGATCCCTCGGGGTGATCTTCCAATCCACGCCGACCCGGGCATTCTTGGTGGTTTGGTGGACCGGCGTCCACGTGGAGTTAATCGCGTCCATATGGTAGTCGGATTGATTCCAGGTCGAAATCGAGCCGTCCTGCCGCTGCATGGTATCCTGCTGGGAGACGTTGACCGTGATGGCCAGCTTGTCCTTGAGCGGATGGGCGTAGTTGAATTCGAACGACGGCAGCAGCGTGCGCTCGCTCAGCCCGGGGAGCGGACCGTGGAGCTTGTCCCAGCTCGTCCCCAAATCGGTGAACCAGGCAGTGAAGACGTTGTACCGAAACTCCGGCCGGGTCCGCTCGAATCCGCTCCGGCTGATCACATTGATGGTGCCGCCAAGGTTGGCCGGCATGTCGGGCGTCGGCACCTTGGTAACCTCGATGCGCGAGATGTTGTTGACCGGAACCACGTTCAATCCGGCCGCTCGCGTCTGCCCGGTCAGCACGCCCGTGACTTCAGCGCCATCGATGGTGATGATGCCCATGTCACCCGGCAGGGCACGCACGCTGCTCGTGCCGCCCGCGCCCGGGATAAACCGCAGGAAATAGGCGAGCGAATCGTCGAAGCCCTTCGGGTATTCGTCGAAGGCGACCACATTCTTGATGTTCGGCGCCTGCCGCTGCTCGTTCAGGGCGAGCGTCTGCGCGCTGATTTCGCGATCGGCGATCACGGTGAATTCCGCCATCTTGATCACGTCCTGCTGCTCCGCCGTGGCGCGCGCAAGCTCGACATCCCGCCGCACGCTTTGTCCGGCCGCCACGTCGACGGTCACGGTGGCTTCTTTCAGTCCGAGGTAGGAAACACGCAGGCGAACCGGTCCGGCCGGGACGTTCGCCAAAAGAAAATCACCGTCCCCGCCCGTGACCGTCTCGCGGTTGGTGCCTTCGATCGCCACGCGGACGTTCGGAAGGTAGGCGCCGGTCACGGTGCTCAACACGCGTCCTTCGATCGAACCGGTGCCCGTCTGGGCGTCCGCCGCCGGAGCCACGCAGAGCATCAGGCTGGTGACCACCGCGGCCAGGGGCAGCCACCGTAATCTTGGACAAAACCGGGCGCATGGGCCGGCGACGGCGAGAAATCGCGCGGGCAACGAACCGACGACCGGCGGCGCGCCGCGCGAGCGGAACGGGGAGGAGAGCCGAGCTGAGTGGTTCATGGATTGCTTGGGTTTCGGTTTTTGGGGGATGGCTTGTCGGCCGGAGAAAAACGGCCGACCACGTTCAGGAACCTACACAAGAAATCCCCATCCGTCCTCGCGCCGCCGAGGTGAATTTGCTGGTCACAATGATTGCCCAGCGCCGCACGCCATCCCCTCGGCGTGGTTGCAATCCGCGGGCGGCGGACACGTCCGGCTCGCGGCGCTCCCTTGCGCGAAGGCCTCCGCCAACGCCCGGAGAAAATCGATTATCCGGCCGCCCACCGCTGGGCGCTCTTGCCGAGGAGGTCCCACTTCGCCCGCATCGGCCGATCGAGCCTCCGGGCGGCTTCGTCGTCTCCGACGATCTTTTCGGTTGTGGGATCCCATTGAATGGCGCGCCCGCCACGAATCGTAATGTCGGTGAGCAGGCTGACTGTATCCGATCGGATCGCCGCCTCCAGCGAACTGATCGGGGTCTGGCGGCTGCGGATGCAGTCGATGAAGTTCCGCGCCTGCGAAGCCGTGCGCGTCAGGCGGATTTCGTTCTCGCCGACTTCATGGGTCTGCAGCGCCCGATTGCTCGCGTAAAGGGCGGTGCGATCGACGGACACCCAGCCCTTGGTGCCGACGAAGTGCACGCCTTCTTCGCGGAAGAATTTCCGCCGCGCGCGCACGACCGGCTCCGCGATGCGTTTGCCCATGAAACGCACCTGAATGCCCCGCGGATACTCGAGCCGCATATCCCAGGACTCGATCGTGTTCCACAGACTGCCCGCAGGCGGAAGGATGCCCGAGCCTTCGCACCGCCGCGGACCGGAGTGATCCAGGTCGAGGCCCCAATGCACGATGTCGATCGGATGCGCGCCCCAGCCAGCGATGAACCCCAGCGAGTAATCGTAAATGTGGTAGCCGCCGTATTTCGTGCACCGGTCGGCCGTGTAAGGCTGCATCGGCGCCGGACCGATCCAGCGGTCGTAGTCGAACTCGGGCGGCGGCGCCAGCGGCTCCTTCGAGCCGTAGGACACGGACGCCTGGCGCAACTGGTCCGACAGGTCGGGGCACCACGCGAGCACTTCGCGCACCTCGCCGATGTAGCCGTTGCGCACCAGTTCGCACGCGCGGCGAAACTGGTGCATTGAGCCGCGCTGCTGCGTACCGTACTGCACGACCGTTTTTTTCTGCGCGACGAGCTGGCGCAGCTGCTGCGACCACGTGAGCGCGAGGCTCAGCGGCTTCTCGACGTAAACGTCCTTGCCGGCCAGCGCCGCCGCGTAGGCGAGCGGCACGTGCCAGTGATCCTGCGTGCTGATGATCACCCCGTCGATGTCAGGCCGGGCGAGCACTTCGCGAAAGTCCGCGACCGGCTCGCACACCTTCATGCCGTGAAACTCGTTGATCAACCCGGCGACCTGCTCGCGTTTCTGCCGGTAGCAGTCGCACGCCACGATCACGCGCGCATCGGCGAGCTCCCGCACGAAATCGCTCATGACGTTCGAGCGGCCGCGCGAGCCGCAGCCGATCGCGGCGAGACGCACGTGATTGCTCGGCGCGTTCTGGCCCGCGAGCCGCCGCGGCAGAATAAGCGGCGCGGCGGCCACGGCAGCGTGGGCGAGAAAGCGCCGGCGAGTGATGGAACGGGAGTTCATGGCGAAGCGGGGTTGGGGATCTTGCCGGTCGCGGCGTAGCGCGCGAATTCGGCGTCAAGCACGTCGGCGGGTGGCGGAGCGGTGTCGATGCGCACGAGGTAGCGCAACGTGAGCGGATGCTCCGGTGTGAGATCGAAGGGTGCGTCGTTCAGGAACGCCGCGTTGAGATACCAGAACGGCGAAAAGGGTGCGCCGCCGCGGCTCTGCCGCAGCACGAAATACCACGGCGTCGGGTGTCGCGGATTCTCCGGATGATCGAACATCGCGAGGCTTGCCGACTGCCCGTCGACGCGCCCCACCATCGCCGCCCACCGCGCGGGCTGGCGCTGCGCGGCGGCGCCGCTCTGGCCGTTGGCGTTGTGGAGTTCCACCTCCGTCAGGAAGCGATCGCCGCGGAACGAGAGCCCGGCGTAACCGCCGTAGTCCTTGCCGTCCGGCGCGCCGGGCGGCGGCGTACGATCCAAGCGCAATGGCCGTCGCGCACGCGAAGTTTGTTCCCATCCGATCCGGTAGCTGCCGTCGTCGTCGCGCGGCAGCTCGATCGTCAGACCGATGACATCGTCCATCACCACGACCTCGTTTTTGTCCCGCGGAAAATACTCGAGCGTGAGGCGCACATGCGCGCCGGTGTCGTCGAGCCGGACGATTTCGCGTTTCGCGATTCTCGTCACGCCCGCCGATCGTCCGCCGGGCTGATCCTCCTCCCAGTAGTTCACGCGATCGATGAACTTCCAGGCATGCCACAGCCCGTAATGCCAGTGGTGATCCGGCGGAGCGATTTGCGTGAGGCAACTGCCATCGGCCGTCTGCAGCGGGTGAAAATAGGGTTTCGTCAGCCCGGCGGCGAAATTGAGCTGCCACACGATGCCGCACGGCCCTACCAGCGCGAGCGACTTGTTTTCCACCTGCTCCCAGCGATAGCGCCGGGGCCCCTTGGCCGGCGCGGCTTTCGTCGCCGCTGGTTTTCCCTCGGCCGCGATGGCGGCGGCGGCCTGCGAGTTGAAGACGAATGCCGCGGGACGCATCATGAGGTGCCGGCCGGACTCAACGCTTCTTCAGGATTCCCCGCAAGTGCCGGATCGAGCGCTCCGCCTGCTCGATCGTGCCGCACTCGACGCTCAACACGATTTCGCGCCGGCAGCGCGCGCAGATCGCGATCACTTTCGCCCAATCGATCACGCCGTCGCCGCAGGCGCATCCGACCGGCGTGCCGGTGACCTTGCCGCGCTCCGCGCCGGACTGCTCCACGGAGATGTCCTTCGCGTGCAGGTGCACGAGCCGTCCGGCCACGCGCGCGAGCCATTGGTAGGGATCGTGGCCGCAGAGGTAGCTGTTGCCCGTGTCGAAATTGATCCCCAGCGCGGGCGACTTCACCAGGTTGAAGATGCGATCCAGCCCGTCCGGGCTCCGCGAGTATTGCTGGTGCGGCTCGAGGCCGATCGCGATGCCGTGCGTCTCCGCGACTTTCGTCGCCTCGCCCAGCGTGTAACGCATCAGCACGTGATCCTCCGCCTTGGTCGTCCACGCCGGCTTGGGGCCCTCGTCAGTGTTGACCACCGGCGCGCCGCACTCGGCGGCGAAACGGATCGCCTGCTTCAAATACTCCACGCTGATCTCCGGCTTGCACAGCGGCGTATGCGTGCTGAAACCAGACAGCTTCACGCGCGCGGCCTGGCACGCCCGGCGCACGCGATAGGGATCGTCGAGCATCGACACGCTGTGAAAGTAGCCCGCTTCGCTCAACAGCTCGCGGCCCCAGTGCACCATCGGCTCCACATACTCGTAGCCGAGTTCGGCGGCCTTGTTCACCGCCCACTCGAAATTCTTGTCCGCATGGCGGACGAATTCCAGGTTGATGCCGATTTTGACGTTCTTCATGGCGTTGGGGAGTTGCGCGCAACGGCGCGGCGGTGGCACGTCGGTCGGAGCACGCGCCCTGGAGGCCTGCCAGCCAAGCACCGGCGGCCACCGCGGGCCCAGCCCGATGAACTGGGCAATTCAAATGAGCAGTGCTCGATGGTTCCCGGCCCGCGGCACTGGTTGCCATGCTCGCGACGATCTCAAACACTGCTTCGCGCCCGTCCCCCGCCCGTGAAACTTCCGCTCCCGCTTGTCCCTCACGCAATCCTCCGCGCCCCTCGCGCAACTTTCGGGTGGTGCGTGCTGCCGTTGCTGGTGGTCAGCGGCGCCCCAGCCGCCACGGACGGTACCTCCAGCGCGGACTTCGCCACGTTTCGCGTCTCCAAGCTCACCTGCGTGATCGGCAACAACGCGGCGGCGCCCGACCATCGCGCCGGGTACAACGGCATCTTCAGCCTCACCACGCCGGGCGCGAACGAGTCAGCGTTCGTGCCCGCGTTTTCCGGCCTGAACCTCGAGCATTACTTCGATGCCCGCCAGGCGCGCGGCAACCAGCAGGTGGTTTTCGAACCCCGTCATGCGCCAATGCAATTTCGGCGACTGGGGCCGACGAAGGCGGAACTCGTCCAGCCGGCGACGCCCGTATTCGGTGTCGAGAGCAGCACGGTCTTCGAGTTGAAAGAGCCTTACTACATCGATGTCTCTTATCGCGGGACACCCCGCAAGGGCGGCTTCGAAGGCGGTTTCCTCGGCGTGTTCTGGGCCTCCTACATCAACGCGCCGCTCGACAAGAGCATCTATTTTCTGGACGGCAGCTCGACGCTGGCGGCGCCGCGCTGGGTGCAGTTCGCGACGCAGGCGCACGGCCGCGACAGCACGGTGCGGGCGGCCGACGACAAGCTGGAGCTGGCGATGGGCGAGGATCCGCGGAGCCTGTTTCGCAACTTTTCGCCGCTGCGCTACGGCGCGCCGTTTTTCTACGGGCGTTTCCATGACCAGGTGCTCATCTACATTTTTCGCCCAAATCCTCATCTGCGTTTCGCGCACTCTCCGACCGGCGGCTCGCGCACCGCGGCCGGCGACGACTCGAATCCCGCGTGGGATTTCCAGCTCGTGATGCCCGAGGCCGAAGCGATGCGCGGCCTGCATCTCGAAATGCGTATCGTCTACAAACCGTGGGCCGGACGCGAAGACGTGCTGCGCGAAGTCAGGTCTTGGCTGAACGACGCGCCGTCGAAGTAGGCTCCAACGCGTGACCTTGCGGCGGTATTAGTGCTGCGCCTCGAGCGTTCGATCGAGGAATGCGACGAACTGTGCCCAATCGTAGGCCGTGATATCGTGCGGTCCCGTGCGCACGTGATAGCCGATGCGCTGCCCGATCGGCGTGTCGGGCGGCGGCATGACCTCGGTGCCCAATCCCGCCAGCCCGAACAGCGCATAGGCCGGCGCGGCATTGACTGCGCCGAGAAATTCGCCGCGCGGATCGGCGCCAAGGTCGAGCGTCGCGCTCGCGACATAGAGCGGCCGGGGAGCGGCCAGCGCGAGCAACATGTGCTGGTCGACCGGCCGGGCCTCGGGTCGCCCCGCGAATGTCGCGTAGTTATCGCAATACCAAAATACATTCACCCGCACGGAATCGGCGATCGTCTCGCCGAAATTTCGCCGGCCGAGCGCGGCACCACCCTCACCGCTGTCGTTCGAAATCACGGCCGCGAACCGTTCATCCTGCGCTCCCGCCCACAGCGCTGTTTTCCCGTGACGCGAGTGACCGAAGACCGCGACGCGACGTCCATCGATCGCGGGCACGGTCTGGAGATAATCCAGCGCGCGGCTCAGTCCCCAGGCCCAGACGCCGATCGCGCCCCATTCGTCGGGCGCGCGCTTGGCTCGACCTTGTTGTTTGAGCAGATATCCGCGCAAACCGTCGCGCCAGCCGTCGGGATGATCCGGCTCGAGATCGCCGTAGTAATAGGTCGCCACCGCGTAGCCACGGCGCAAAGCGACGGCGAGGGGCCAACGCGACGCGTGGCTCCCGCGCGTAGCCTCGGTCTGGCGGTTGTTCACGATGCCGAGTTCCCGCGTAGGCCGCATCCATTGATCGGTCAGCGGCAGGGTCGGATCGGGCTCCACGGTCGCGAGTCCATAGTAATTCAAACCCAGCAGCGCTGGTGCCGGGCCGCGCGCCGCATTCGGCACGTAGCACATCAGCGTCATCTTCGGCGCGGCCGGATCGTCAAAAAAACGCAGTTCGACGATGGTGCGTGTAGCGAGGCCGTCCACCGCATCGCGTTTGGTCGCGAGGACCCGCGCGCGCAGCTTCACCGGAATCAAGGGCGTGCGGCCGTAGGTGCTCGTGGCGAAGTCGTTGAGCAGTTCGGCCCGGCGGACGTTGCGCCAGAGCGTCGGCTCGGTGATCCGGCGCCCATCCTTGGTTACCAGCAACTCCGGCAGCACATAAGAACCGACCTTGCTCTCATCGGTGTTGCGCGGTGAAGGCGCCGAGGCGGCACCCCACGCGCTCGGCGTGGCCAGCGTGAGGGCAAGCGTGAAGAGCGGGGCACGGGAGATTATTTTCATCATTGGGACGATGGCGGTTCGGAGTCGCGAAGCTCACTCGAACCAGAACGAATACAGCTTCGCCCGATTCATCCAAATGTGCAGCCGCACGGCCCGGCCGTCGAGCGCGCCGAGTTCGGCGCCGTCTTTCCACGCCATCGTGGCGTTGACCGAGTCGCCGTGAAAATCCTGCGCCTGCTCATAGTTCCTCCCCTCGATCCAGTCGCCGTCGTTCACTCCGTCGCCACGCCGCAGCGCCACGCGGATGAAGCCGCCGGGCTCGGTCTGGGCATTGAGGTGCAGTTTGCCGCCGGGGAGCAGCAGCGGCTTCGTCAGCACGTAGCCTTCCTTGGGTGCGTCGAGCGACACGAAGCCGTCCTGCCGCAGCGTCGCCAGCCCCATGCCCGAACCACGACCCGCCTTGACGTGTTGGGTGACGTGCCGCGCCTCGTTGCCGGAGTAGAGCAGCGATATCGTGCCGTCCTTTTCATAGAGCCCCTGATGAACGTAGACCATCCCCGCGTCGAATTCGCCCGGCACGCCGGTTTCCAGGAAGATCGGCCGGCGCGGGTGCCGCTCCCAGTGCCGCCCGTCGCGGCTCCATACCAGCTCGATGTCGAGTTCGTGTGACTTCGGGCCGTTGCGCACCGGCCCATTGTAGCTGGGGTCGTCCATGTACAGGTAGAAATTCTGGAGAAACCCGAGATACATCCCTTGATAAGGGACGACAACGAGCGAGTAGAACATCGTCGCCGTGTCGGCTTCGTCGGGAAAGAGAATCGTTTCCGGCTGCATCCACGTGATCAGATCCTTGCTCTCCGAATAAGCCACCCGCCGGATCTGGCCGGCGTTCACCGAGGGCCGGCGATACATCATGAACACGTCGCGCTCGGGATTGTAGACGATGTTGTTGTGCGTGTCGGTGCGACCGCGGATGACCGGATTCTCCGGCTGATCCTTCCAACGGAGGCCGTCATCGCTCCACATGATGCGCACTTCCATGCCATGCGTCGTGCCGGGGGCAGGCGGATTGCGCGCGACCGAGCAAAGCATCGCGAACCGGCCCCGCGCGCGCAGCCGGGGCGGCACCTCAATCACGCTCACGGCTTCGTAGGTGAAACCTTTTTTCGCGTTGATCACATTGTTGGCCCGGCTCCCATCGTAATCCACGATGCCCAGCGCCGGCGCCGTCCAGCGGCGCAGATCGTCCGATTCGTAGTAGGTCTGGAAAATCGAAAGATCCTCCTTGGTCCGCTTCGTATCCCACGAGCACGCCCACAAACGGAATTTTCCACTCGTCGGGTCGTGGAAAAAACAGCTTCCGAAATGCACCTTCGAAAACTGCGGCTCGCCCGGCAGCACCGGATTCTTCCCGTATTTCGTGGGCGGATGAATGGTCCGCTCGACGCCCCACGCATCGTCGATCACCTGCCGGTCGAACATCAACTGCCGCACGCCGCCGACGCGAATCGGCGCCGTCGGCGCGATCGCATAGGAGCCTTCGATCAGAAACTGTCGCGCCTTGAAGTTGAAGTAAGGCGGATGGCTTTCCGGCTGCGCGGTCTGCGCCGCGAGCAACGCCGGCGCCAGCCATGCGCCGATCGCGGCGGCGATTCGTGGGAGCGAGCGGTGGTTCATGCTTTGAAAATGGCCGGGGCGCGTCGCGTCATTCGAACCAGAACGAATAAAGCTTCGCCTTGTTCAGCCAGAAGTGCAGCCGGACGGCTCGCCCCTCGAGGGCATCGAGGCTCGCGCCCTGCGTCCACGCCAGCGTCGCGTCGGTGGAGTCGCCGTTGAAGTCGCGCGCCTGCTCGTAATTCCAGCCATCGATCCAGTCGCCGTCCTTGTCGCCGTCGCCGCGGCGCAGCGCCACCCGGATGAAGCCGCCCGGCTCCGTCTGCGCGTTGACGTGCAGCTTGCCGCCGGGAAGCCGCAACGGTTTCGTGAGCACGTACCCGTCGCGCGCGGCATCGAGCGAGACGAAGCCGTCGCGGCGCAGCGTGGCGAGGCAGAGGTTGATGCTCTTGGATTGCTTCAGCAGCTCGAGCCGGGTCGCCACGGGATCACCACGATAGTAGAGGTAGATCCGGTCGCCGCGCTCCACGAGCCCGGCATATGGCATGATGATGCCGGCGTCATAGGCGCCGACCATGCCGTTGCCCAGGAAGATCGGCCGCTCGGCGTGGCGGTGCCACTGGCGGCCGTCGCGGCTCCAAGCGAGTTGCACGTCCATTTGTAGCAGCTTCGGCTTCGGCACGTCCGGCGCGTCGAACGGCGGCACGAGCCACTGATAGAAAAGGCTGAGCAGGCCGAGATAAACGCCCTGGTATTTCTGCACCGTGAGACCGTGAAACATCGGCGGGTCCAGCTCGTCCGGGTAGAGGATCGTTTCGGGCTGCGTCCACGCGACGAGATCCGTGCTCTCGGAGTACGCCTGGATGCGCACCTGGTTCGAGTTCACGGTCGCGAAACGATACATCATGAACACGTCGCGCTCCGGGTTGTAGGCGAAGTTGTTGAACGTGTCGCTGCGTCCGCGGAAGACCGGATTCTCCGGCTGGTCCTGCCAGTGCACGCCGTCGTCGCTCCACGCGACGCGCTGCTCGAGCGCGTGCGTCTGGCCGGGCAGCGGTCTTTCGCGACTGTAACCATACAACATGATGAACCGGCCCTTCGCGCGCAGCCGGGCCGGCGCCGGGATCACGCTCGGCGCGCCGTAAATGACACCCTTCGCGCCCTGAATGAGATTGTTCTCACGGCTGCCGTTGAATTCGACGATGCCCAGCTTCGGCGCGATCCAACGGATGCCGTCCTCGGACTCGAAGTAAGCCTGCACCTGATCGAAATCGTATTTGCGCCGGCCGATGTTCCAGATCTCGGTCCAGAGCCGGAACCGCCCCAGCGCCGGATCGAACATCACCGTCCCCTGGCTGCCCGGTCCCGACACGCCCTGCTGCCCTTCGAGCACCGGGTTCCGGGCATATTTCTCGGGCGAGTGAATGGTGCGCCGGCAACCCCAGGCATCGCTGACGACGTGGTTGTCGATCAACAATTGCCGCTCGTGTCCCACCGGGACCGGCTGGCTCGGGATGATGCGATACGAGCCTTCGATCAACAGTTGGCGCGCCTGGGCGTTGAAGTATGGCGGGACGGGTGGCTCCGCCGCACCCAGCATCACCGCAAGAGCAACGACCAGCAGCACCGCTGCCCGCGTGCCCTTTGTCATCGAAGGTGAGCGCAACGTCCGCATTACTCGAACCAGAACGAATACAGTTTCGCCTTGTTCAGCCAAAAATGCAGCCGGACGGCGCGGCCCTTGAGCTCATCCAGATATTCGCTCTTGGACCACGTCATGATCGCATTTGTGGCGTCGCCCTTGAAATCCTTCGCCTGCCCGTAATTCCAGCCGTCGATCCAATCGCCGTCGTTCACGCCGTCGCCGCGGCGCAACGCCACGCGGATGAACCCGCCCGGCTCCGTCTGCGCATTGAGGTGCAGTTTGCCGCCGGTGATCAGCAGCGGCTTCGTGAGCACGTAGCCTTCCTTCGGCGCGTCGAGCGACACGAAGCCATCCCTGCGCAGGCGCAGCAGGCCGAGCCCGGTTCCTTTGTGGCTTTTCACCTCCTCGTTGAGGTGCAGCGCCGGAGTGCCGGTGTAGTAGAGCGAGATCCCGTCGGCGTCCTCATGGATCGCCTGCTGGAGGCCCACCATCCCGGCATCGAATTCGCCCGGCACGCCCGTCGCCAGAAACGTCGGCCGGTTCGGATGCCGCTCCCAGTGAAATCCGTCGCGGCTCCACGCCAGCTCGCAGTCGAGTTGATGCGACTTCGGCCCGTTGCGCACCGGCCCCGCATAGTTTGGATCGTCGGTGTAGAGATAAAAATCCTGGAGAAACCCGAGGTAAATTCCCTGATGCCGCACGACAACCAGCGTGTAGAACATCGACGCCGCGTCCGCCTCGTCCGGAAACAGGATCGTCTCCGGCTGCGTCCACGTGACGAGGTCGCGGCTCTCCGAGTAGGCGATGCGCCGGATCTGGTTCGCGTTGACGGTGGACCGCCGATACATCATGAATACGTCGCGCTCGGGATTGTAGACCATGTTGTCGAATGTGTCCGACCGCCCGCGGACCACCGGATTCTCCGCCTGATCCTTCCAGCGCAGCCCGTCCTCGCTCCACGCGATGCGCACCTCCATGCCGTGGGTCTCGCCGGGGCGATTCTTTTCCGTGGCCTGCAGGAACAGCGCCGCATACCGGCCGCGCGCCCGCAACCGCGGCGGCACTTCCACCACGCTCGGTCCGCCGAAGAGCACGCCGTTCTGCGCGCGGATCACGTTGTTCTTCGTCGAGCCGTCCAGCTCGACCAGATGGAGCTCCGGCGCCGTCCACTTCCTGCCATCGAGCGATTCGAAATAGGCCCAGTATTCCGACCTCGCGTATTTCGCCCGGCGCAAGTCCCACGAGCGCGTCCACAGCCGGAAGCGATTCGTCGGCGGATCAAAAAGAATCGTCGTGCCGTCGTGCACCGGACCGAAGCCGATTTGTCCCGGCACGAGCGGATTGCCCTGGAAGCGCTCGGGCGGGTGCACGGTGCGCGCGACGCCCCAGGCATGGTCGATTACGGCGCGATCGAACATCAATTGCCGCACGTGCCCCACCTCAATCGGGGCGAGCGGCGCGATCGAGTAGGAGCCTTCGATCAGAAATTGCCGCGCCTTGAAATTGAAATACGGCGGGTGGCTCTCGCCCGCGTCCGATGGCGAAGGCGGCATCTGCGCCCGCACCGTTCCGGTCGCGGTTGAAATCAACAGAAGAGAAAGCATCGCACCGCGTGACACCCAAAGAGAACGAAGAGTCTGTCTTGTCCGTGCCCTTGGTTCCCTTCGTTGCCTTCTGTTCAAATGCATTGGGGATTGGTTCGCTTGCGGCTGCGCCGCGCTGGGTTGATCCGTGAAATCCGTGGTTGGCGTGGTTAGAGGCGTTGCCTCGCTGGGCCTCCTTCAGCGGACGATCACCTCGAGCTCCTCCATGTAGGGAACCGCCGCGCGTTTCGCCGCGGTGTGAACGATGATGCCGAGCGCATTGTCGCCCCGGAAGTGTGTGCAGTGCGAGAGTTGAAGCTCGAACTGCATGCCCGGCAGCCCGAGCGCCGCGGCGTCGAGCCGGCTCGCGCGCACGTTCGCCGCCGACACCGGCCAGCCGTTCAGATCGAACTCGACGACATCCGCCGGCTCGAGGTGAAAAACACGGAAGCGCACGAGCGCGTTCACCGCGCTTCCGTCGCGGCCATCCGCCATGCGAAACCGATATGCTTTGCGGATGCCGACCTCATCCGCCGGGAACTGCAGAATCTGCGTCGAGAGCGTGCCGAGCGGGCTCTGGCCCTGGCCATACCAGGCGTAGTTGCGGTTCGGCGGCGCGGGAATCGTGGCCCACTTGAACAGCGGCAGATAATGGTAGTAACGCTCCTCGCGCGCGAGGGCCGGCCGGTCGAGCGCGGCGTTCATCCACGACCACAGCCGCTCCCACTGCACGCGCGCCTGCTCCTGCGTCAGCCGCAGCTTGCCGCCGCCCGTGCCCATCTTCGTGCACACGTTCCAGAAACCGATGCCGTCCGCTCCCCACGCATAGTAGTTGGCGGCGGCCGCGCGCGCCTCCGGCGGCGTCATCAGCATGCCGGAGTAGGAGTCGCGAAACTGGCCGGGCCCGCGGCCGGTGATCTTGGGCGGGCCACTCCACGTGCCGCCGATCATGTCGCCCATCGACACCAGCAGTTGCGTGCGCCCCCGCGTGAACCGCGCAAACTCATCCACCGCGAGCTGCGGGTTGGACTCGTTGAACGTGCTCGCAATCAGGTAATCAATCCAGCCGTTGCGCACCCAAGTCTCCGCGTCGACGCCTGCGAGCCAGCACTCGCGGATGCCCTCCGGCACGCGCACGCCGAGGATCGGCCGCTTCGCGCCGCGGCGCGCCGCCGCCTCATCGAGCGCGGCGCGCACCTGGCCGACAAACGCCGTCATGATCGGCGCCTTCGCCGCGCCCTCGTGGCGTGGAAAATGTTTTCCCCAACGCATGAAGTTCAGCTCGAGCCCGTCGAGCTCGGGCCGCTCCGCGAGCTCGCGGATAATCGCCAGCCGGTGCTCGCGCACTTCGCGGATGGAGTAGTCCATCGCCGTCTCGTTGTCGCGCCCATCCGGCTGCCGGATCACCCACTGCGGATGATCGATGGTGAAACGCGGGCAAAGCGGATCCTCGAACGCGAGCCGCCGGTGGTGCGTGTCGGACATGCGCACCCCCGCCAGCACCTCGATGCCGCGCGGTCGCAAGGTCTGCGCGACGACCCGCAGCACATCGGTGCCCTCGCGCCGCAGCGAACGGATCGAGAGCGTCATGGCGCGATCAATCTCCAGTTTCATCCTGGTCAAATCATCGCCGAAGCGCTCGCCGTAAACCTCGCCGGCTTTCGAGTCATACAGGCAGATGTCGGGCAGCGCCGCGTCCTGCACATACGTGGTAATCGGGACGTGCGACGTTTCGCGCGTGACCCACTCGCGCAGGAAGTCGGCCGTGCCCGTCGCCGGCGCCTCATACATACTTTGCGTATCGGCCGCGTAGGCAGTCCGCGGCCGCACCGGCGCCGGCGCGGCCGCCAGGGCTGCGCCACCCAGCGCCGCGCACCAAACGATCAGGCGCGAAATGACGGCGAAATTTCCAAGCCGGAACGTTGCAGTTGAGCCTCGATTCACAACCGAAGTGTCGCGGCCTGAACGGTGGACGGCGACCTCCGGGCGCCGTCTGACCAGATACGTGGGAAGAACGCGCCCGGAGGTCGCGTTCCACCTCGATCCGATTGCATGCTTCCGGCTAAGCGTGGTCATCATCGGTGGGCGAGAACGGGCTTCGCAGTCATTGGAATTGGGAGGGAGTCCGCACGTCGTGTGGAGGCGACTCCCGTCTCCAGCGAAAGCACATCCGGCGCGTCCGAACCAACTCAATCCGCTGGTCATGAGTCCTGTCCACCGCAAGACTCTCGCCTCGCTCGTCCCGGCTCCACCCGATTCCCCCGTTCGCCCCATGCACACCGCGCATCGCTCCGCCCCGTTCGGGCTCGCCGCCGGTCTCCTCGCCTTCAATTTCACCGTCGCCGCGTCGGACGACGACCGGCACTGGGTTGACACCGGCGTCGCTTTTCGCGCGGGCATGCTGGGCAATTCCGGTCAGAACCTCTACGTCAACCGCCACGGCGCGCTCGAGACCATCCGCCGCTACGATCTCGACGGCAACGGCCACCTCGATCTCGTTTTCAACAGCACGCACGACACCTACAACGCGCTGCCCGCCACGCTGGCCCGCAGCGGTCGCGACCGGAACCTCGCGCTCACCGAGCTCGGCGTCGATGGCAGCAGCCGCGCGCTCGCGGCCGACTTGAATCGCGACGGCCTCACCGATCTCGTGTTCATGCCGAACAAGCAAAACGTCCAGCAGCAGCGCAGTTCGCTTCTCATCGCGTGGGGCGGCGCGGACGGCTGGAGCGCGCAGCGGCTCGCGCGGCAGTTGCCCGTCAACGGCGTCACCAGCGTCGCCGTCGGCGATCTCAACGGCGACGGCTGGCCCGACCTGCTCGCGCTCAACAGCGAAGGCTGGCTCTTTGGCCAGCCGCGCGGCCGCATCCTGCGCATCTACTGGGGCGGACCGGAGGGATTCCTCCTCACGAAATTCCACGACCTTGGCGTGCCCGACGCGATCGAAGTCGCCACGGGCGCATTCGGTGCGCGCGGCGAATTCAAAGCCGCCGTGCTGACGGCATCGGGGGCCGTCCATCTCCTCACGCCCGCCGCCGCTGGTGAGGTCCCCCGGCTCGCCCGCAGCATCGAGCTGCCCGCGACCGATGCGCAGGGGGCGCGAGTGAAGCCGCAGTGCCTCGCGGTTCAACCCGCGCGCGACGGCGGTGGTGACCAGCTGCTCGTCGGCACCGATGCGAGCGTCCTTTTTCTCGTCGACCCCAACGGATCGCGCGACGAAATCAGAATCATTCCGGCTGCGCCCGCCACGCACCTCACGCTCGGCCGGCTCGACGACGACGAGTGGCCGGACCTGATGCTGACGAATCTCAAGCTCGTCTTTCCCGATCCCACTCAACCGGGCGCATCGACGGTGACGATTCTCTGGGGCGCCGCGAACAGTTGGTCCGCGGAGCGCAGCACAACGCTCGCGATCCCGAACGCGGCCGCCGCCGTGGTCGCGGACCTCGATGCCGACGGCCACGGCGATCTGCTCGTCGCCGTCCACCAAGGCCGAGAATCCACCAAGGCTTCCTCCCCTGTCTTCTTCGGCGACGGCAGCCGACGATTGCCGGTGAATTCCACCGCCGTGTCGACCGAAGGCGCGACCGATGTCGCCGTCGCCCGCCTCACGCCGACGACCGCGCCCGCCGCCATCTTCGCCAACAGCCAGCGCCGCACGCGCGACGACGCCGTGCCGCTGCGCGTTTACTGGGGCGCAGCGGACGGCTTCTCGACCCGGGCGATGACCGACATCCCGAATCTCAGCGGCTACAAATCGAGCGCATCCGATCTGAATGGCGACGGCTTCGTCGACCTCGTCGTGATCAACGGCGCCGACGTGACCGAGGAGATCGCCGCGCGCGCGCCGGACTCCGGCATCAACATTTATTGGGGCGGCCCCGCCGGCTCGATCCACGGCCCGGGCCCCACGCACTTCGATCCGGCGCGGCGGCAGGTGTTGCACGAGAAACATCTCGGCTCGATCAACGTCGCCGATCTCAATGGCGACGGCTTCCTCGATCTCGTGCTCGGGGCGTTCGAGTCGGCGGACAGGCCCGACACCGATCTCGTGATCTACTTCGGCTCGGCGAACGGTTTCACGCCCGAGCACCGCCAGGCCCTGCGTGGGCCCGGCCGCTCGATCGGTTGCTTGATCGCCGACTTCAATCGCGACGGGCACCTCGACATCGTCGTCGGCTCCTACCGCACCAATCAGGTCATCACCTATTGGGGCTCGCCGGCCGGCTTCAGCACGGACCGCCGCAGTTCCCTGCCCTACCCCGCGCCCATCGATCTCGAAGCCGCCGATCTGAACAACGATGGCTGGCTCGATCTGCTCGTCGCGAGCTACGAGGACTCGGTCGCGCACACGCACGACACGGGCTCGACGATTTTCTGGGGTCGCGTGGAGGGGTGGCATCAATCCAACTCGCAGTGGCTGCCTGGCATGACGCCGCTCGGCCTCGCGGTCGCCGACCTCGACGGCGACGGCTGGCTCGACCTCGTGTCGCCGCACTATCATGGCGAGCTTTCGCGCGAGCGGCTGCCCTCGTATATCTTCTGGGGCTCGCCGCGCGGCTTCGCGCCGCTCAACCGCACGGCGCTCACCGTCGACTCCGCCTCGGAAGTGGTCATCGCCGACTTCAACGGCGACGGCAAACCCGACCTCGCGTTCGCCGCCCACTCGCTCGATCCGGGACACGTGCTGGAGTCGCCGATCTTCTTCAACGACGGCCGCCGCTTCCAGTCCCCCCCCGTGCAATACCTGCCCGCGATCGGCCCGCCC
>Ga0082335_1002597_pt1 | contig 33238 bp, 28 predicted proteins | sample Subgrocontami58m_FD_72375 | JGI IMG/M metagenome (GOLD analysis project Ga0082335, IMG submission 72375) | Subsurface groundwater microbial communities from S. Glens Falls, New York, USA - GMW37 contaminated, 5.8 m (SPADES assembly) (version 2) ... | reverse complement strand
GAATTTTTTGGGAGCCAAATAAGCGGTAAAGCCCTCCTGGCCGAGGTGGCTTACGAGCTGTCGAGCCTCCGTATCCATGTCCGTTTCTTTTCTGGTGCCCGAAAGGAGGTTTCTCTCCACCCAAGAGCGGACCTGGCGGCGCAAGAGTAAATGCTCTTGGTTAAAAAAGAAATCCATTTTGGCTCCACTGATTCAGAGCTATCATACTGTTGTAAGCCATGAAACTCTCCTCCACATTCGATTCTAAATTTTTGGTTTTAGACTTCGTCGTGAGCTCAGTCGAACGATTAAATCCAAAATAGAAAACTTATACCATCACTGCGCCGCCGTCGATGTTGATCGCCTGCCCGGTGATTCCCGCCGCGGATTTAGCGGCCAGCATGACGGCCAGCTCGGCCACCTCTTCGGGGGCAATCAACCGGTTCTGTGGTGAACTGCCTTTAAAGAGCCCGAGCGCCTCCTCCAGCTTCTTGCCTCTTTTCTCGGCCAGCAGCCTGGCGTTGTTGAGTGTCATTTCCGTCTCGACATAGCCGGGGCAGATAGCGTTGACCGTCACGCCCGCTCTTGCCATCTCTATGGCCAGCGCCCTGGTAAGCCCTAACACCGCGTGTTTGGAAGTCGTGTAAGCGGAGGTGTGGGAGTAGGCTACCTTGGCGACGATGGAGGCGATATTGATGATCCGACCCCACTTCGCGGCGATCATCTCAGGAAGAAATACCTTGCAGCAATTGTATGTGCCGGTGAGATTGACTCTCAACACCTCCTCCCAGAGACTATCTGGCATCTCCAAAAAACCCGCCGCAGGCGCCACTCCTGCATTGTTGATCAAGATCTGGACTGCGCCAGGCAGATTTGTAACCTTGCCTTTAAGGGCTTCTACGTCTTGCTTGTCGGTTACATCACAAGCGAGGGGAAGGGCTTTGCCTCCCAGGCGATGGATTTCTTCCGCTACTGCATCGAGGGTTGCTTGGGTGCGACCGGTGACCACCACGTGACTTCCTTGAGCGGCGAAGGCGAGGGCGATGGCGCGACCGATACCGCGGCTGCCTCCTGTAACCAGGACGATTTTTCCTCCCAATCCCTGATCCTTGCTCACTCCTCTTCCGCTCCTTTCTGCGCTGCCGGTGTCGCAATGCGCTTTAACCTTTCAGAATATTCCTTCAGTTGTTTCTCCACCAGGCCGTTGATCGATGAGGCAGGGTAATGGCCTTCGCTGTCCCTCTGTCCGGCCGGGACGCCGGTCAGAACCTCGATCCCCTCGTCAATGCTACCCACCGCATAGATGCGAAATTTTCCTTGCTCCACGGCTTCGACGACATCGCGGCGCAGCATCAGGTTTCTGACGTTGGAGCGGGGAATGAGAACGCCCTGCTCTCCGGTCAGTTCTTTAAGCCGGCAAACGTCGAAGAAGCCCTCGATCTTCCGATTGATTCCGCCGATCGCCTGGATATCCCCATTTTGATTCACCGAGCCGGTTACGGCAATACCCTGGTGAATAGGGATGCCGGAAAGGCCGGAGAGAATGGCATAGAGCTCTGTCGAGGAGGCGCTGTCCCCATCGATCCCTTCGTAGGACTGTTCGAAACAGAGGCTGGCAGAGAGGGAGAGGGGGCGATCCTGGGCGTATTTGGCTCCCAGGTAGCCGCTCAGTATGAGGACTCCCTTGTCGTGAGTCTTTCCGCTCAACTTGGCTTCTCTTTCAATGTTGATGATCCCGCTGCGCCCCAAGAAAGTCTTGGCCGTGATCCGGGAAGGTTTGCCGAAGCTGAAATCCCCCATCTGATAAATGGCCAAGCCGTTGACCTGTCCCACGACGCTTCCACTGAGCGCCACCAGCAGGGTTCCTTGGGCGACCATCTCTTGAATTTTCTTCTCTACGAGATTTAAGCGAAAGGCTTTTTCCTCCAGCGCCTTCTCCACGTGCCCGCCCGTAACCAAGTCGCTTCCCGCCTTTTCTGCCCAGTAGTTGGACTCGATCAGCACATCGACAATATCGCTAAAGCGGGTGGAGAGTTTTTTTTGGTCCTCCACCAATCTCGCCCCATATTCGATGACCCCGGCAACGCCGCTGGGATCAAAGTGGCGGAGTCCTTCGCGCTGACAACAGGCGCTGATGAAACAGGCATAGGCCACAACATTGTCTTTGGTCCGGTCGATCTCAAAGTCGAAGTCCGCCTTGACCTTGAAGGTCTCACGGAAATCAGGGTCCATGGTCGAGAGATAGTGATAGAGGAACGGCTCTCCGATCATGATCACCTTGGTATCGGTAGGAATCGGGTCGGGTCTTAATCCCTGCGGAGGTAGCCAGCCAAAAAATGTGGCCGGCTCTTCGATGCGCAGCTCGCGGTTCTTGATCACCCTTTTCAGCGCTTCCCACACCCCAGGATTGGCCAGCACGTCGCGGTCGTAAAGGACCAGGTAACCGCCGTTGGCGCGAATCATTGAGCCGGCCTTGATCATCGTAAAATCGGTAACGTAACCTCCCATGATCGGCCGCTTTTCCACCACGCCAAAGAGGTTGTGATAAGTCGGGTTGGTCTCGATCACAATCGGCGGTCCCTGGGTATCGCTGTTGTCTACGAAGACATTGACCCGGTAGGGGAGGAAGGGGTCCGTAGGGGGCTCGCTCGGTTGCAACAGGGAGAGCGGGCCGAGCGCCTGGGCCCCATCGCCGCCCTTGAAGCGGTGCAGGTTCTTTAGAATATGGTCTCGTACCGCATCGAGGTAACTGATCACCTTGGGGTAACCTTGATATTTTTCCTTGAGATCGGATAAGGGGATACGCACCAAGGATTCCCCCGCCTGCTGTTCCAAGGTCTCAAGCTGAGCGGTGATTTGCTGCTCTAATCTTTTTCCTTCTCGAAGGGCTTCCTCTACTTTCTTTTCAATTTCGCTCCGCTTCTCTTCCAACTCTTTCTTCTCTTCCGGAGAAAGGGCCAGATACTCCTCCTCCTGCATCGGTTTCCCATTTTTCAGAGGGATCAGGGCCATACCGGAATGTGAAAATCTCAAGGCGAAGCCATCTTTTCTCGCCTCTTCCACTAAGGATTCCATCAGCTCCTGCTGCTGTTTTTGGGTCCTTTCGGTATTGGCCTGGCGCTGCCGGGCAAACTCCTCGCTCTCAAAGGTCTTCTTGGCCTCGCGCTGTAGGGTCTGGACTAAGACTTCCATGTCTTTTTTTAGGATCTTGCCCCAGCCACGGCGGATATTTAGGGCTTGAGGTCGATCAGGATCGCTGAAATTGTAGACATAACACCAGTCCTCTGGAAACGGAGAGTCTTCCTCAGGCGGGGTCTTTTCGGCTGTAACCTTTTTCAGGAAGGCCTTGATGATCGTGGTTTTTCCGGTTCCGGTAAGGCCGGTGACAAAGATATTGAAGCCCGGTTTATTGACTCCCAGGCCGAATTCGATGGCGCGCATGGCCCTTTCCTGCCCGACGAAGTCCTCCAATGGAGTCATGTCCTTGGTACAGGCAAAGGGCAAAACGGATTGATCACAACGCCATGCAAGCCGTTCTAGTGGGACCTGAAAAAGGGATGCCATCTATTTCTCCTCACAATCTTTGATAAGACATAGAATATTGCCTCAGTGATCCCAGGTCAACTGCTTTATCCACTATTGCCCCCTCAGGGAACTCCGTCTATAATCAGCCCGATGTCTCGAAGACTGTTGGGATTTCTTTTAAGTGTCTATTTCCTGGCCGGGTGCGGCTCCTATCAGCCTCCCAAAGCCCCATTCCTTCAGCCAATCGGCGAGGACCCAGAGGTAAGAATTAGTCGGGAATTCCGCCGGGAGGCGAAGAAGAGCCTCAAGCTGGTTCAGAACATTGAGGTTGAGCGCTACGTCAACCAGTTAGGTCAGAGGCTCCTTTCCGTTATGGGGCCGCGGCCCTTCGAATACCTTTTTTTTGTGGTGGAGAATTCCCAACTGAACGCTTTTGCGGTCCCGGGTGGATCCATTTACGTGCATACAGGCCTCCTGGAGCGGATCAGGAGTACGGATGAGCTCGCAGGTGTCTTGGGCCACGAGATTATCCACGTGAAAGGACATCATATGTCCCGCATGTCCGGCCCTGATCCTTCAAGCCTGTTAGCGCTCCTTGGACTTTTTCTCGGGGGTAGCAGTCATGCACAAGCAGCCTTGGCTTTGGGCCAGGCCTTGGCTTTAACGCGCCAGCTCGCCTATAGCCGTCAGCTCGAACAGGAGGCGGACACGCTGGGGGTCAAATATATGGCTGAAGCGGGCTATGAACCGAAGGCGGCTCTGGTCTTTCTGAAGATTATCGATCAGGAGAGAGTATTAAACCCGATAGAAGTCCCTCCCTACCTGATGACTCACCCGGTGAGTCAAGAGCGTATCGCCAATGTAGAGGGGGTGATTCGATCTCTTGATCTGAAACGGCCGAAATCGGAGCTTCCCGACCCGCTCAAAAAGATTCAGACCATACTGCGATTGGAGCGGCGTGAATCGGATGCTGTGATAGCTGAATATGAAAAGCAGCTCAGTCAAAATCCCGAAAGCTCAGAGGCCATGCATCTCCTGGGAGTGGCCCATTATTACAACGGGAGATGGGCGAAGGCTCGCGACTATTACGAACGGGCAAAGGCTGTCAACCCCAAGAGCCCGGGGATCGATCGAGACTTGGGCCGGGTTTATACCCAGCTCGGAGAATTTCGTCTGGCTCATTTGGCTTTTGAGCGCGCGCTGGCTACCGAGCCTAACGAGACTCTTAACTATCTTTTCCAGGGGGAACTGTACGATAAGGAGTCGAAGCTTCCCGAGGCTGTGGATGCTTACCTGCGAGCCGCCAAACTCTCGCCTGCGTGGGCCGTGCCGGCGCGCCGCTTGGGAGAGGCGTATGGAAAGATGAACCGCCTGGGTGATGCCTATTACTACCTAGGCCGTTCCCATCTGTTGTCGGATGAAGACGAGATGGCGATTGCCGCTCTGGAGCGGGCGCTAAAGTACGCCGGAATAACCACGCCTCGAGGGGAAATCATCAAAGAGGAGCTTGATGTTATAAGGGCGAGAAAAAGATAGCCTTATTCTCGGCTGCCAAGGGGGAAAGAGTAGACCTTACCTTTAGCCGGCCTTGCGGTCTTGAGCTCCCGCTTCAATAGAAAGTCTCTCAGGTAGTCTGGATCGAATTCCAACAGGTCACAGATGTTGTTGAAGGAAAAGAGCCAATCTGTGCCTTTATCCCCGATCCACTCCAGGGCGTTTTGATAGAGTTCCCTGCTGGAACTGCTCCTCACCTCCCGATACTTTTCCAGACATTCTACCGCGTCCTTGAGGATGGCGAGCATAAGTCTCTTTTCTCCCTCAAGCTGACGGGACAATCCCCCGTTGCCGTAGAATTGGGAGGGTAGGAAGGTATCCGGCTCCAGAATTCTTGCTAGAAAATCGTCGTACATATATGGACCTTCGATTAGGAACTAAGAATCGGTATAAATATCACAAAACTCCTGATATTTCAAGGAAAACCTTCGCGACTACCGGAAGGAGGGATCTGGCAAAAAAACTCAATGTATTTAACGAGTTAGAGAGGCTAAAGCCCGCCCATAAATCCAGCCAGCCTGGCCTTGGCAATATAATGATCCCAGATTTTCTGGATAACCGGCATGCGCCTGCGTCCCGTCGATACGCGCTGGAGCTCGTCGTCGGTATAATAACGGATCGGTCCTAGCAGCGAGGCATAATAGAGCCTCGTAGCGCTCTCCTCTAAGTCAATGCAGGCGGCAAATGTCCACTCAATCGAATTGCCTACGACGATAGAACCGTGGCCGCGCAGAATCGCTGCGTCGGCGGGACCAAGGGTCCGGGCGACTGCGTCCCCTTGCTCGTTGGTGTGGATAAGGGCAGGGTCTTGATAGACGGGAATGGGACCTGGGCCGAATAGGGCCCCCGGGTTAGAAGCAGGAATAAGAGGCCGATCAGCCATGCTCAAGACCACCACCATGCGGTTATGGAGATGAGCAACGCTTTGAACGTCGTCCCGCGCGCGGTAGGTGCGGATGTGCATGGGCAGTTCAGAAGGGGGATTCCACTTTCCCTCCACCCGTTTGCCGTCCCGGTCTACGGTGACGATATCATCGGGTGTAACTTCGGCGCGGCTCACAGGATGACCGTGGATCAAAAACCGGTCCGTCCCGGGTATCCTCACGCTGATATGTCCGCTGTAATCAACCAACTCGGCGACAAAAAGCATCCGGCACGCCATCGCCACCTTTATCTTGAGTTCATCGATCTGTGTCACTGAGTTTCTCCTTTCTTTTAAGCTGAAGATAGAGGATAGATGATCGATCCTCTATTCTCAATCCTCGATCCTCAGAGACCTCTTGCCCCGTTACAAAAGAAATGATTATTAAGGAAGGAAGCTAAAGAGTTTTTATGGCTACCAATAGCGCTGAAGGCATCCGTTGGGATCTGAGCGATCTGTTTTCTTCTCGCGATGATCCGCGGATTGAGGCGATGCTTAAGGACTGCCTGGGAAGAGCGGAGAGCTTCGCCAATCTTTTCCGCGGAACCATTAACACCGCTGCCGGACCAAACCCGGAACATCTCCTTCAAGGGCTTAATAAATTGGAAGAGATCGAAGAATCGCTAAGCCGGGTGGCCAATTATTCCAGCCTGCTCTATGCGGCGGACTCCTTAAAACCCGAATATCAGGACCTGGAGCAGAAAGTTGAGCAGCGGGTGACAGAGGTGAAAAACCTCCTGCTTTTTTTCGAGCTCGAATGGTTGGGTCTGGGTGACGACGTGGTGAAGCGCCTGGTAGGCCATCCAACGTTAAAGTCCTACGGCCATTATTTGGAAAATCTGCGCCGCTCCCGCCCTCACAGACTCTCCGAACCGGAAGAGAAAATCGTTAATGAGAAGGACAACACAGGCAGAAACGCCTTTGGGCGCCTTTTTTCCGAGATTACCTCATCCCTGAGCTTCTCGCTGGAACAAGAGGGAAAGGTAAATGAGCTAACCCTGAGCGAGCTCCTTGCCCTATTGCACCAGCCCGATCGGCAGCTGAGAAAGAGCGCCTGGGAAACGCTTTTTCAGGGGCTTTCCCGGCATGAGCAGATCCTCACCTTCATCTATGACACGCTCATTCAAGATCACCTGACAATGGACCGTCTGCGCCATTACTCTGATCCCATGAGAGAGCGCCACCTCTCCAACGAGATTGATGCGGAGGCCGTGAGCCAAATGATGGCGGTGACCGAGGCGAATTATAGTATCGCTCACGACTACTTCCGCTTTAAAGCGAAGCTTCTCAAGCTTCCGCACCTCGCGCTTTATGACCAATACGCGCCCGTAGGAAGAGAGTTCACCCCTTTTCCCTTTGCTCAGGCCCAGCAGGTCATCCTGGAGGCCTTTGAGGTCTTCGCGCCGGCTTTCCGCGCCATTGCGACCGAATTTTTTGCCAAGTGTTGGATTGACGCGGAAATACGCAAAGGCAAACGGGGTGGTGCCTTCTGCGCCTCCCCCTCTCCGCGGCTTCATCCCTATATCCTCTGCAACTATACCGATAACCTGAGAGACGTTATGACCGTGGCGCATGAGCTGGGCCATGGCCTCCATGGTTGCCTCAGCCGCAAGCAGAGTTTTTTGAACTACGATACGCCGCTCACAACCGCTGAGACCGCGTCGGTTTTCGGGGAGATGCTGGTGTTCGACTATCTGGTAGAGCGCCAAACCGATCCCCAAGTACAGATCGCTCTCATCGCCGGCAAGATCGAAGACGCCTTCGCCACGGTCTATCGCCAGAATGTTCTCACCCGCTTTGAGCAGGCGGCTTTCTCGAAACGCCGGGCTGGTCGGTTGACCCCTCAGGCCATCGGGGATCTATGGGTTGGGGCAAACGCAAGGTATTACGGGGATGCGGTGGAGATGCCCGAGGGGTATCGCTGGGGGTGGTCCTACATTCCTCACTTCATCCACAGTCGATTTTACTGCTACAGCTACATATTCGGCGAGCTTCTGGTCCTTTCCCTCTATCGGATGTATCGGGAAGAGGGAAAGAGTTTTGTCCCGAAATATCTCGCTTTGCTTGAGGCTGGGGGATCGGATAGCCCGGAGGCGCTGCTCAAGCCATTAGGCGTCGACATTCACGATCCGAAGTTTTGGCAGAAGGGGTTCGATGAGATCCGCGAGCTGGTCCAGAGGGTCGAGAAGCTGGCCGACAAGATCAACGGATAGTTCTCCCCATTGATTTTAAAGGTGGAGAGGAAATTTTTGAGTTTTCAGTGGCCGTGCCTGAAAAAGAACTTCCTGTCTTTAAAGATTTTGGTTGACTATTTTGTCACCGCGCTATAGAATCCTAACATGGAATTCGGCACATGGCTACGACAGTTAAGGAGAAAGAAAGGGTTAGGGATAAAAGCCTTGGCCAAAGAAGTAAAAGTAGACCACTCGTATCTTTCTAGGATCGAAGCCGCTCGCGTTCGCCCATCCGAGCAAATCATTCGCAAACTCGCCAAAGCACTCGACCACGATGAAGCCGAGCTGATGATTCTAGGCAACCGAATCCCACCAAGGTGGCGATCGGCAATCAAGAAGGCTCCCCAGGAGACGGCATCTCTTATTCGAGAGTCACTAGAGGAGTATGGAATAGGCACTTCCGCTAGTGGGAAAAAATCTCCGATTCCCTCTAACGGGGAGAGATTGAGTGAGCTTGCTGCTCAAGAAACGAGCTTTAAGCCCAAGCGCAAGTCTCCGGATGGAATCCCCACCAACAACCTTACTTTTAGCTCACACGTGGGGACTAATGATGAGGTGTTTCCGAGAATCCTATCACTTTACGTTGCCCTAGGGAGCACAGTGGCAGATGTAACCTATGGCAGAGGAGTTTTCTGGAAATTGGTGCCAAAAGATCAGTATCGCGTACTGGCAACGGACATAGAGACGGGAGTCGATTGTAGGTCCTTGTCCTATAAGGATAAGTCGATTGACTGCGTAGTGTTAGATCCGCCATATATGCATACTCCCGGAGGCACGGCACACGTTGGGCACCAGAACTACGAGGGATACTACAGGAATAATAGCGCAAGGAACGGCTCTGAGAAGAAATATCACGAAGCCGTTTTGGATTTGTATTTTGCGGCGGGCACTGAAGCCGGGCGCGTGTTAAAAAACGATGGTATTTTCATTGTCAAATGTGCTGATGAAGTTTGTGCGAACCAACAGCGGCTGACTCATGTGGAGCTTATTAACGAGTACGCTAAAAACGGGTTTGTTGTAGAGGATCTTTTTGTTCTTGTGAGGCAAAATCGTCCGGGCGTCAGTCGAATAATTAAGCAGGTGCATGCCCGCAAGAATCATTCGTACTTCCTCGTGTTTCGCAAATCATCAGGAAAAACTAGGTGGATGGGTCCAAGACTTTCATCGGCCAGCCGCTAAATCTTCGACCTCCTCAAAGAACTTCGAGAAAGCTACAATCGGCATCGGCGGATTTCCTTTGGTAAGTTCGCTGTAGCGAGAGGGAATGTCGAAATAATAGAAGCGATGCATTGGGGCAATGAAGCGATGGTAAAGAACCCACTGCTTCGGGACGCAGATTTCGATAACCTCCCTGTTCTTGTGGTCCAACTTAGTCTCCGTCAGGCAGATGAGTATACCCTTAAATGTACCAAAACCGTGGACTCCATCCAGCACCCGTTGATGCGCGAAGACCTGGATGACTCTTTCTCTCGTTGATGTCTTTACGGGAATGTGGAATTTAGGCTTGGCCGGACCAAGGTCAAAGATAAAATCAGTCGGAAGTGTGCTCGCTTCATCCTCAAGATGCAGAACCTCCACCTGAGTCCGTGGGTTCACACCAAAAGAACGCGCAATTAGGTGGCCTATCAAACACTCAAAAAATGTCGCAGGGGTCTTTTGGTCCCTAGTTTTGAGGAGGTCGGAAGCACAACAGTATGCGATGGCAATAGTATAGAGGAGGCGAGTCCGGTCGGGCAACGGCAATTTGGTTAACGATCCATCTACAAAAGAATTCAATTTATTGCGAACTCTTGGGTCAAAAAGCTCCAAGTTCACAGCACGGGAGAACTTTTCCCCTCTCCGCAACGAGAAGGAAAAATATCTCTTTCCTGGCACTTTTGAGACCAGAGCTATTTGTTTGCAGTCAGATAACAGAAAATCCAGGGCTTTTGTCGTTAGTTCTGCCAGGAGCGTGCCCACGTCGTCCGCCTTGGCATCCCGGTGGACTAATTCTTTGAGCTGTTCGTAGTCCTTGGATAGGTTAGTAAGAATCCGATTTTTACTGGGGCTCATATTGCTGAGGTTCCTGACCTTTCCTTCCCCCAATTAGTTTAACCCGCCTCTTACTCCAAGCCGGAAGAAATGTCCAGCTCTGTCCGGAAGCCGCCCCGAAGTTGACGTAACGCTACCTTATCGGATACTTTCCGGCCTCGATAGGGCGGAGCGGGCGAGTCTGCTTGCGTGTGGTAACCGCTAAAAGCCGGTGAAGGGGGGCGGCAGGCGCGGTTGGCGGGCAAATTGGAGTTCGCGGCGGTTGACCCTAAAAATTCCATCATTCAGATTTTGGGATCGTAACCTGGTAATGGGCGTTGACCTTAGCTACTTCCATCGCGCACCTCGTTTCGTAATAATGTAACGGTAGAGGGTCCCACCGTGGATGTCAAGAAAACCCAAAATAAGACCCAATCTCTTTCGAGCCAGGGGGGTCCTACTCGGCGGAGCCGACCTCTTCAGCTTCGAATCCAAGTGCCTTGTAGGTCTTAAGACGCCTGAAATGCATTTTACTCAGAATCGGCATCTTTGCATCAAAATAGTCATAGACCCTGACGCTGCTTTTGCCTCGGTAATTTCTTAACGCTCTGCCAACGTATTGAACAATTTTCCCCTTAAAAGAGACAGGAAACGCAAGAAAGAGAGTGTCGATTCTCGGGCAGTCGAACCCCTCGCCTAAGTATTGTCCGGTAGCGATTACAAGCAGTTCTTTTTGCGGAGATGTATTCTCGATGCTCTTCAAAATGGAGGCTCGCTGTTTTTTGCCGAGCGCTCCGGTCAAGAGGAAAGGAATCTTCCCTCTTTGAATCAATCTATCCGCAAACAATTGACAATGCTCCTTCCAGTGGCTGAGAAGTAAACATTGCCGGCCTTGGTCTAAAGCCCGAATGATGTCCTCTTCAATCAAAGCATTTCGTCCTTCATCCTTGACCAGGCTACGAAAAACGTCCTGGATTGAGGGGCTCTCATCGGTTGGAAGAGTGAACGATGTTGCTCGAACATTCAACTTCAGGGAAAAATCCGTCGGAGCATCCTCCATTTTGTGACGTACCGGCCCGCATTGCATGGTGATAATGCTCTGGAGACCGTCCCGGCGGTAGGGTGTCGCGGTGAGCCCCAGGATGTAGCGGATCGGAGCCTTTCTGATACAGCCTTCGAAAGTAAAAGCCGGCAAATGGTGGCACTCGTCCACGATGATGAGTCCGTAGTCTGCGTAGAAAGTTTCTAAATCGGGAATGCTCTTTAAACTCTGAATCATGGCTACATCCACAATCCCACTTCGGCGATTTCTTCCACCTCCCACCTGGCCGATTTGCTGCGAGGGAAGGTCCAACAGTGCCGTCAACTGGACTCGCCACTGTTCCAAGATCGGCTTGCGATGGGACAGGATAAGTGTCGGCAGACTTCGCTTGGCTACTATAAGACATCCCATCACGGTTTTTCCGGCTCCGGGTGGAGCTACTAAAACCCCCATCTCGTGTTTGAGCAAATTCTGAACAGCCTGCTCTTGCGACGGCGTCAATGAACCCAAGAACTTAAGAGATAACTTCTCGGGTACGGGCCGCTGGTCGATAATCGAAACCTTGCTCCCAGCCTCCTTAGCCGCCTGCCGAATATCTTCCAGAATCCCTCGAGGCAGGTGGATGTGATAAACGTCTTCTTCGTAACATCGGACGAACCTCGGAATTTGGAAAGTAGAAAGACGCAATTTCTGGCGCTCGTAGAACTTGGGATTGTGGAAAGATGCCAGGTGTTTGATCTGGGAAAGCATCCATGGCGGAATGCCGGATTTTTCCAGGCTTACCGTGGCTCCTAAGGTGCATCGGATTCGATCAGGCGCAGGATACTTGTGACGGATCAAAGGAGAGGCCACTCCAGGAGTGCCCGGCCCAACTGCCACTGGTGGTATTTTTTCAAGCAAAGCCTCCAGATGGGTTGGACCAAGTCGTTCGATGCGACTTAGAAAAGTCCATTGGTCCGGATAGGGAGGTAATTCCGGGTCTTCGGAATTAATGAATTCGGTATTTCTCTGGGCTCTACTTTTTTTCTGAAGAGGCAAAGCGATAAGATTCCCGAAGCCCCCGCCAGGGACGAAATCCTGGTTAGGGAAAAACCGATCGTAGCTCGCGAGATCCATATCTCCGCGCATGTCCATCGTTTCTCTTAGAAGTCTCATCCCTAATTGCCTGGCCAAGATCGCTGACACCGGAGAGGAAAAGAAGATCCAGACGTGGCCACCTCTCCCTGAACGCGATCGTTCAAGATAAGCCGGCACCCCAAACCGCTTGCAGACATTCAGAAAAGCCGAGCTGTCTAAGACCCAACCCTCCTTGTCGAAATCACACGCCAAAAACCAGCAAGTATTGTCTTTTAGCAGCGGGTAGCACCCGATCACTTTCTCTCCCGTTAGGTGATCATGAATTACTTGATCGGTTAGAGGTAGATATTTCTTTGGTTTGCCTTTTCCCGAGTTCCACGGGTCCTCTACGGCCGGAGAATATCCCTTTTTGCCACTCCGTTCATTGGTCCAGAAAACGGCATAGACATCTTCTCTCCCTCTAAAGAGATTTCGGAATAATGCGATTTTCTCCTGAGTCGAAGAATCGGCAGTCAGCAGGGAACCCGCTTTAACACTCGGTCGCTGTTCCTCTGACCTCGCATGATAGTTGCGTGTCGGCTCGACCACAGGTACGCCCGACAGCCTGCGAAGCTCAGCGTTTTCCTTGCGGAGTCGCTCCAACTCGCGGCGCATCTCTTCTAACTGAAGATGCACTTCTTCGGGTTTATCAGTACCGCTCAAGGTACACTTCCTAAGGCAACGCCGGATAGATGCATCCCAAAAACGATGCTTCGGCAAACGCTAGCACATTAGTGAGTGATAAGGGAATATCGGCGGGTATCGACGAAGGAGTGTCAGGGGTTGGATGTCCTGTAAATTCTGTTATTAAAAAGATCCTTGAACACTTGGGTCTCTGGGAGGATTCCCACGCGCCGCCGAGCAGGGGCCCTCCAAAAGCAAATTCCTATCATTTATTCATGCAGCCTCTACATTGACTTTTAGCTTCAGTCCCCCCTGATTGACGATGTCCTGGAGAGCGAGAGCCACAAAGCTCCGCTCTGAATGCCCCAGTATTCTGGCAAACTTCGCGGCGCGCTCCGGACTCACAAATTTACGCCCTTTCTCGATGTCACACAGGTGCTGCCTAGAGATACCGAGCTTCGCGGCAAACTCGATCTGAGACATCTCCTCAGCCTGGCGCATCGCCTCGATCAGTCCGCCGAACGTTAGCTCGCCGACCAGGCTTTCCAAGAACTTCATAGCATCGCTTTTCTTCTTAGTACGCATGGGGATGTACCTTTAAATCATCCTAAACGCCGGGGGCATCACCTCATCGACTCCCTTTCCCGTCCAGTGCCACTTGGGCACGCTGGCCCAGACTTCTTCGCCCTTAGCCTGGACTTTATCCAAGAGTTCCTCTTCGTTGAGCCTGAGATACTTCCCGTTATCGACGAGAATCTCTCCATCCACGATCACCGTTCGCACGTCCCGGCTGACGGCGGTTTCCACCACGGCCTTGATCGGATCGCGCACGGCGCCGAAGGCGATATCCTTGAGATTGATGATTGCGATGTCCGCCTTGGCTCCCTTCTGCAGCCGGCCTAAGTCGTCTCTGCCCACTAGCTTCGCGCCGCCGAGTGTCACCGCGTTGAAGACATCTCTGGGATGGCCGGCGATGAAGCTCTTCTCCGCCACACGGGAGCAGAGCGAGGCATAACGCATATCTGAGATAATATCCTTGGGAAAGGTGTCTGTGCCTATCCCCATATTGATCCCCGCCTTTAGATACTTATCAAAGGATTCCATCACGATGCCCAGTTTCAAGTATTTTAACGGGCTGTAGGCCACTGATGCGCCGGAATCGGCGATAATCTTAAGGTCGTCTCCGTAGGGATAGGCGAGCCAGCTATGGCCGCTTATGAAGATACAGTGCGAGAGCGAAACCTCCGGGTCGAGGAAACCGATCTTGTGGAGCAGCTCAATCGGTGTGCAGCGATGCAGGCGCATCACGGTGTGGAATTCGAACAGGTTGATCGTGGCGTGAATTTGCACGCGCACGCCGATCTCCTTGGCGGCCTTGCGGGTCTCTTTGAGAAGCTCCGGCGTGCAGGTATCCACGTGGCCTGGAAACAGCATGGTGTTCACGCGCCCGTTGCACGCGCCGTTAAATTTCTTGGCGAACTCGACGGCCCTTTTCAACCCTTCGCTTCCCCGCTCATCGTTCCAATCGTATTCCAGCCGCCCTTCGCGGTCCTGGAAGAAATTGACGTTTTTGTAGCTTGGTCCCGTGTAACAGCGGATTCCGACCTCATCCACCATCGCGACATAAGGCTCAGGATTCGTGCCGGGACCACCGATCTCCAGTGTCGTCGTAACGCCGCTCTTCAGCACATGGATGAGCGAGAAGCGCTGGCCGACGTCTATGTCTTTCAGATGAGCGTGCCTGGCCCCCTCTCTGGTAGGGGCGCCGTGGGCCAGATAGTTTGACGCAAAGTAGTCCACCTTATTCGCATCGTTCAGCAGATAATCGCTCGCGTTGCCGCCCGAGTGAAAATGGGTGTCGATAAGGCCGGGGGAGACGAGACAACCCTTGGCGTCGATCTTCTTGTCTACCGGCTCGGTGTACTGCTTGCCGACAAAAAGAACTCGATCCCGTTCGAAGGCCACCACGCCATCCCTAATGACCTCGTGCTCCCGGCCGTTAAAACCAACCACATATCCGCCTTGGATGAGGGTTTTCATGACTTTGTCCTTTCACTACTTGTAAATTCCATGCCGTGCCCAATGCAGGTAATGTTCTACGCCGCGATAGGCATCGAATTCCGGCGTGAAACCGGTCTCGTCATGAATCCGGGAGATGTCAACACAGGTGTTGATGTCCATGGGAGTTTTGGTCGAGGTCAGGGGACCCGGCCCGTCTCCCAAGTGGATTTCGATATCCGGGAGGAGCTTTTTGATCGCCTCGGCAAACTCTCCGATGCTTGTAAGCTTGCCGTATCCGAGGTTGTAGATTCGGTGATGCAAGCTTTGGGCTTTTAATAACAGGCTGAGCGCCCGGGCTGCATCCTTGACATAAATGAAGTCGTGGGCCTCCTCCGGATCGTAATTTTCCAGGGCAATCGGCTTGCCCTTTACCGCCCCCTCTACCATGAGCCCGGGGAGGTTTAGGATACCCCGGTAAAGAGGCCCGTAAACACGGGTGAGGCGAACCGACACGGCCTCCATGCCGTATTCTTTGCCGTACATAAGACAGAGGATTTCCCCCGCCTTTTTTGTCCCAGGAATAAATCGGTCCGAGGTGATAAATAATTTTTCTTCCTCCTTGAAAGGGGTAGTATCCGTCATCCCCTGGTAGACCGCTTCAGAACTGATGAAGATTACTCGCTTGATCCCCGCCCGCTGCGTTGCTTCGAGTACGTTGATCGTTCCGGTGATGTTCACGTGCATCGCCTGGTAGAGGGGCGTATTGCCCTTTTCGGAGCGGATGGCGGCATGAACGACGCTTTTTACGCTAAAATCATGGATGGCCCGGGAGATGTTCTCGAAGGAGGTTATGTCCAAAGGTGTGATCTTAAGATTTTTGTCCACAAAGGGAGCGAGAAGGGGAGGGACTTCGAGGTTGCGGTTGCTGGTAAGGAGGACTCTTTCTCCGGCGTCGCATAGGAGTTTTGCCAAGTTCGCTCCAAAAAAACCCAGTCCACCTGTGATCATGATCATGGCAGGTTTCTCAGAGAATCGTACAGCGCTCCAGGGAAATACAGTTCACAGGACAATCAGTTCATCTCCGGTTTTGTTGAGCCGTTGGTTCCCCTTTTCCGTGATGAGATAGGTCTCTCCCCAAAGGAGCGAGCTTCTCCCCAAAACCGGCCAGGGATGAACGATAAAAACCATACCTGGAGTAATTTCAGTTTCATTCTTCGGTGTCGGCCGATCCTCGACCATGTCGATGCCGACGATGTGGCCGTAAATCGGCGTGGCCTCGAAGCCCATGCTTTTGACATGATCTTCCATCACGCTCATCGGTTTTGAAACCTTAAAGCCGGGCCTCAAATACGGGAGGGCCTTCTTAATCGCTTCAACTGAAACCCGATGCAGCTTCACCAAATCCTCGGAAGGCTTCCCCAGGGAGACGGCCCGGGCTAGCTGAGTCCAGTAGCCTCCGTAACAGGCCGTGATCTCGACGAAAATCATTCCCTTTTTCGCGAGCTTTTTCCCCGAGGGGGCATAGCCGTTGGTCTTGGGACCTTGAGAAATAATGTTGAAACTTTTTTCCACGCCGTGACTCTTGAGCACGCAGTCTATCCCGGCAATCACTTCCCACTCCGTTTTTCCCGGCTTGATATATTTAAGCCCCTGTTTAAATGCCAGGTCTACCAGCAAGGCCGACCTCTTAACCAGGCGAATGGCTTCAGGACTCCGATACTGGCGCAGACTCTTTAGCTCCGATCCGAAATCAGTGAGCGTAAAGTCAGGAAAAGCGTTCTTGATCTGTTGGTGCCACAAGAGAGGAAACCTATCCAAGCCATCGGCCCCGACCCTAGCCTGAACCAAATCTTTCTCTCTGATAATATCCAAAAGGCTTTGGAGAAAGTTGGAACTCAATCTCACGTCCTTAATCCAGGAGAATTGCTTGGCCCTGTCGGCCTGAAATCTGGACTCCGCAAGCAAAATGGGCTCCTGCCCTTCGTTTTTAAAGAAGACTAAGACCAGGGGGATGTTGACGTTTGGAAAATCGGTGAGGAAACGAAAACTCGCCCCGTCCCCGCGCACGGCGCTGGAGCCCCTCATAATCGCGGCATCGAGGCCTTGCTCCGCCATCTCCTGTCGCACCGCTTGATATCGGGCCTCTTTTTCCTTGTTGGAAAGAAACATGACGTGTCCCTCCACATTCCATCGTTTCTACACGTTGAACCGAAAGTGAATGATATCCCCGTCCTGGACCACGTAGTCTTTCCCCTCCAACCGTAGTTTCCCCGCCTCACGGCACTTCGCTTCGCTTCCGAGCGCGATAAATTCTTCGTAGGGGACGACCTCCGCGCGGATAAAGCCGCGCTCAATATCACTGTGGATCTTTCCCGCCGCTTTTCTTGCCGTGGTTCCCCTCTTGATGGTCCAGGCGCGGACCTCGTCTTTTCCCGTAGTAAGAAAGCTGATCAGATCGAGAAGTTGGTAAGAGGCGCGGATAAAGCGGGCGCGCGCCGGCTCTTCGATGCCAATCTCTTTTAGAAAGGCATCGCGATCCGCCTCGTTTAGCTGGGCAATTTCCATTTCTACCTTCCCGGCCAGGGCTAAGCTCTGGATTCCTCGGCGTCGGAGTTCCTCCTCGTAGGCAGGCAGCGGAGGTTGCCCCGCCCGCTCATCAGAAGTGTTAAAAAGCGCCAGCAGCGGCTTCCGGCTGAGAAAACCGAAGCCCGCGAGAAGACTCTCTTCGTCCGGATTGAGAGAAAGATTTCTCAGCCCCTCTTCGTTCTCTAAAGCCTTGTGGCAGCGCTCGAGGAGCGGCAATTCCTGTTCCTTTCCCTTCTCTTTTTTCAATCGGCCGAGGCGGTTCTCCACCATTACGAGATCGGCGAAGGTCATCTCGGCTAAAAGATCGTTAAGCTCTTTTAAAGGATCCGCCTGAGCGTCGAAATCGCGCAGCACAAGGGCGATCGCCTCGACCTCGCGCATCTGGCTGAGGAGGTCGCTGCTTGCTTTGAGATCGTCTTTTCCTTGATTCGCCGGAAAGTCGGTGAAGCGGATCTCGGCATAGGTAGTCTTCTTTGGCTGGAAGATCTCCGACAGCCGATCGATGCGTTGATCCGGGACCTTGATCACGCCTAAATGGATCTCGGCCTTGTTGCCACCCGGGTATCCCCCCACCTGGGCCTCCAGCCCGGTGAGCATATTAAAAATCGTCGTCTTCCCTGAGCCGCGCCGTCCGATCAATCCTACTTTCATTATTCACACACCTATGGCTGGCTACTGGGATATCCTCGATAAGAACTGTGCCTCGCCGTATTCCTCAAGGGCCAAGCTCTTAAGGCCGCTCTTTTCGTAGGTTTCTCCTAGCAGCAAGTGGACCGCGGGCTCATCAGGGTCCACCCTGACAGCTTCCACCAACACCTCTCTGGCCTCGTAAACAAGACCTTGCGCCAGCAAGAAATTTGCCTTTAGGATTGCCAGGGTGGTCTTGGAGATTCCTCCCGCGGCGTCCAGAGATTTGAGCTGTTCCTGGATGGGTCTGGCCTCTTCAGGGGAGAGGAGCGTGAAGCGCGCCTTCTCCGCCGGGAAGCCCTTTTTCTCAATCGACCAGGAATATTCCACTCCCGGTTTTAAGCGGGGCGCGGATGAGGGATATTTAATCTGTGTGAGGGCGATATTCTCTGCCGTCCAGACCACCCCCTCAGGACCGTAAACCCGTAGCGTGCCAGGCTGCATCCCCATGCCCATCCATTTGAAGGTCGGCGACTCCGCTATCAGTTTGGTTTCGCGTGGCGCTATCAACGTCGGAGGGTGCTTGCCTCCCCGGACTGCCAAAGGAATATAAGTAGGAGGTTTTTTCTTCCCTAGAAGAAGACTTGCCACTTGTCTCATCCCGGCGCCGGATTGGCCCGTCTTTGCCTCGGGCGGCTTGATTGCGAAGGGCGAGTTTTTTTCGTCGATGGTCACTGTTTTCATCCCTTCGGTAAAGAGAATCACCAGGGAGGCATCCTTAGAAACCACAACTTGGGTCCCCGCGTAGAGAGACTGAAGCGGCGCGGGTTTTTCCGGCGCCTTCTTCCCTGGGGGCCTGATCTGGATATCGCCGCGGTTGAGCTTTAGCTCCGTGATGACCGCCACAGCTTCCTGCGATTGAGCCCGTGACATGGGCGGCATGGAGACGAGGAGCAGCATGGTAAGGAACACCATCCGAGCCAAATATCTTTTCATGAGAATAACCCTCCCTGGCTTGTGTTAATGTAGTAAAGCTGCGGAAATTATCAAGGAAGCTGAGTCACACTCTTGATGTGACGCCGGTCACATAAAGCCACTCTCATTCAGGGGACCGGTTCAGGTCCCAGGACCTCAAAGACCTCGACCGGTTTATCTCTTCCCTTGACCTTCACTTCGCCGCAGCGTCGCACGTTAAATTTTTCGTTTACAGCTTCCAGGGTCTCGCGCGTGATCAGGATACCGGTAGAAAATTCTTTGTTCAATCCCTCAACCCGTGAAGACGTGTTGACCGTATCTCCGGTAAACGTGAACTTCTTTCTCCCCTCGGATCCTATAATCCCCGCTATAACCTCTCCTGTATGAATCCCCACACCTATCCGGATCGGCTGGTAGCCTCGATTCTTCCATTCCTCATTGAGACGTGCGAGCCCCTCCTGGACCTCCAGGGCGGTCTCGACCGCGTCCATGGCATGGTCTGGATTATTCTTGGTCGCGCCGAAAACCGCCATTACGGCGTCCCCTATGAAGTCGTTAATCATGCCACGGTGCCGTGAGATAACCCGGGTCATCATGGCAAAAAGCTCGTTTAGAATGCCAACCACTTTTTCCGGCGGCGAGCCTTCGCAGAGGGTCGTATAGTCCCTGATATCGGTGAAAAAAACGCTGACCACTCTCTTTTGGCCGCTAAGACTCTCCTCCTGCTGCACGATCTGATCCGCGACCTCGCGGTCGACGTACTGTCCCAGGGACTTGCGGATATGCTTCCTCTCCAGGAGATCGCCCACGAGGCCGCCGAGCCGGATGGCCAAAAGGGGTGTCACGAAATCCACCCAGATTCCCAGGCGGGCGAAGGCGAGGTAGCTGAGCGGGATCAAAAGGAGCGGAATCGCGACAAAGCCAAGGATGGTTACCATGACCGGCCTAAAAAGGGAGAGAAGGACGCTGATAACGAGGGCGAACAGCAGCGATAGCGACAGAGCCACCCATCTTTGGGCCGCCAGGATCTGTGACCGGGAGAGAATCGTGTGGATGATATTGGCATGAATCTCCACGCCGCTCATCAAACCTTGAGGCGTGGGGAAGAAATCTCGGCTTTCCCCAAAAGTTGCTCCGATCAGGACAATCTTTCCGCGAAAAGGATTGTCGGCTGCGAGGGAGAGATTCTGTTTTGACAGGGAGGCTACGGGATCGCTGGGAATGGCCATGAAACTTCCCTGGGCGCCGGCGAAATTGATCTTCCAGATATCGTCGAAGCGGAAAGAAAGGGGGGTCATCTGCGGCAGAAGGCGTCCCTGGAATTTATCCCATTCGGGAAGGAGCAGGGCTATCTCTTCCTCTTGATTGAGCGCCTCTTCCAGGCGGGCAGAGTCATATCCCGCGTAGCGAGCCAGAACAGCAAGGGCTAAAGAAGGAAGCACCTTGCCGTCCGCGCCCCTTACGGCAAGCGGCATCTGGCGTACGAAGCCGTCCGGATCTATCGGGGCATTCGCAAAACCGGCCACCGGGTTAAGTTTCGGACTGAAAAAGGAGGTGCGGGAGTAAAGGACCTTTCCATCATCCTCTTTTTCCGGTCGAATCAAATAAACCGGCACGACCTTGGTTACCCCGTTCTCCGAGGCCGCCTGAATAGCTTTTAACAGAAGCTCGTCTTCTCGCGGGTTGGTTTTCACCTTGAGCTCGATATCCATGGCAATGACCTTGGCCCCGCTCTTGGCCAGGACCTCGATGATGCTTGCCAGGTAAGAGCGAGGCAGGGGTTGTTTTTCCTCTAGATTGCGGAAGGCCCGATCGTCAATATGGACTAGAATAATTTCAGGAGACTTGATCTGTCCGCGCACCCAGAGGAGAAGATCCAGCGCCTTGGCCTCAAAACCCTCAAGGTAGCCCATGGTGGAAGCCAGAGAGGTGAGCAGGCTGACAGAGAGGGCGAGAACGAGGGACTTGAAGAAGCGCCTCTTTCTTCTTTTGAAAACCTCAATGATCCTCATTTTTTCAGTGAACCCTTCTAAACCGGCCATTCTTCCAGCCGATAGGCCTGATCCCAGAACAGAAACTCGTAGCGGCTGCTCAAGAGAAATTGGGAGCGCATGACCCTTTTCTCGTCACCTTTGGCGTTCGCCCCTAACTGATTCAGCAAATGGATCTGTTCTCGCACAGGCTTCCAAAACTCTTCCGATGCGTAGGTCTCAATCCACTCACGGTAGATCTTAGGGCTCTTGGGGCGATTCTTGTAGAGCCTCTTCCCCACCTCTCCGTAGATCCAATAGCAGGGTAGAACCGCCGCGACGATCTCTCCCAAACTCCCGCCGCGCGCTACCGCCTGCAGATGTCTGGTATAGGCTTCGGTAATCGGTCCTTTGGGCGCATTGTCGAGCTGCTTCCGGGAAAAACCCAGACTCCTGCCAAAGGTAGCATGAAAACTCCTCTCGACCTCGACGGCGATCAAGGCGTGACGGGTAAAGATTTCCAATGTTTTAAGATCAGGCGACTTGGATCCGCCTAAACAGAGGACCTGGGCGAAGTCGAGAAGGTAGAGGTAGTCCTGGAGGATGAAGTAGGTGAAGCGGTCCATGGGCAGAGTGCCGGCATGGAGCTCATTCAAAAAAGGGTGGCTGTAAATCGCACGCCAGATGGAATCCGTCTGGTGTTTTAGCTGATCGCTGAACGGCCCTGCCACTTTACGTTGCCTGCTTTGTCCTTTTCGCTTGCGGAGCGAAATAGGCTGTCAAATTACGACCCTTCTTGCAGTTTGCACAAATTCTTTCTATAACATAGCCGCGATATCTTGTCACCCTAACGGCGGCACAGGGAGAGTTGCAGCACGAGAGAGAAAGGAAGAGCGATGAAGAAAAAGATCCGCATGCGTCTCAACGGGAAGAAGGTCGAAGTGGAAATACCCACCAACCGTCTTTTGATCGATTGCTTGCGTTATGATCTAGGACTGACCGGCACCAAGGAGGGATGCAGTGTCGGCGTCTGTGGCGCCTGCACGGTGTTGATGGACGGGGAGATGATCAGTTCCTGCCTTGCGCTGGCGGTATTCGCCGACGGTCACGAGATCACGACCGTCGAGGGACTGGCTAAAAACGGAGAGCTCCATCCGGTACAGAAGAGCTTCATCCAGTACGGCGGTTTCCAGTGCGGGATCTGCACCCCTGGCCAGGTGGTAGCGGCCAAGGCCCTGCTGGATGAAATTCCCAAGCCCAGCGAGGAGCAGATCAAAGAATGGATGATGGGCAACCTCTGCCGCTGCACCGGTTACTACAAGATCATTGAATCGATCCAGAAAGCACACCAATTCGCCAAATAAGGATAAACTCATGATACCCTTTGAATACCGCACCCCTAAGAGCCTCAAAGAAGTTCACCAAGAGCTAAAAGAATTCGGCGCCGACGCCAAACTGATCGCCGGTGGCACGGCGCTCGTGATCATGATGAGGCAGCGCCTCGTGCGTCCATCTTCCCTGATCAGTTTACGCATGGTGCGTGGCCTGAACGGAATCGCCGAGAAGGACGGCGCGCTGCGTATTGGCGGTCTGGCGACTCACCGCGAAGTGGAGACTTCTCCTCTAGTGCGTCGGCGAGTGCCGCTCCTGGCTGAAACCTACCGGCACGTCGCCACGATTCGGGTGCGCAATATGGCAACGGTGGGTGGAGGACTAGCGCATGCCGATCCCAACCAGGACCCGCCTCCTACCTTGATGGTCTTAGGAGCGACCCTGAAGGCGAGTTCGGCCGACGGGAGCCGGGTCATTCCGCTGGAGGAATTTTTCACCGACTACTACGAGACCGTGCTGAAGCCCGATGAGATCATCACCGAGGTCTCTGTCCCTCGATTACCGGCGAACAGCGGTGGCGCCTTTGTCAAATTTCTCCCGCGGACTGCCGATGACTATGCTACGGTTTCTGCCGCGGCTGTGGTCATTTTGGACCGGGCCAGGAAGATTTTTACCGACGTCCGCATTGCCTTAGGAAGCGTTGGGACAACGGTGCTCCGCGCGCGCGAGGCCGAGGCGGTTTTGCGGGGACAGCCGGTCAAGCGTGAGGCGCTGCGCGAAGCCGCGGAAAAGGTCAGGCAGGCTGTCGATCCCGTAAGCGATTTCCGCGGCTCAGCCGCCTATAAGAAAGAGATGGCCGTAGTTTTTGTCCGCCGCGCCCTGGAAATGGCCCTAGACAACCTACCCAAGAAAAGCAAGGCAAGGCGGAGTCCAAAGGCGTCAAGAAGGAGGAACAAGTGAAGTTCAATCAACGTGTGGTGATCCCCATGGCGCGCGAGCCTCTGTGGGACTTTTTAATGGATGTGCCCAAAGTGGCCCGCTCGCTTCCCGGAGTGGAAACGGTCAGCCAGATCGACGACACCACCTACCAGGGGACTCTGAAAGTGCGCGTGGGTCCTATCTCTCTCAACCTGCAGGGAAAGATTATTATGGAGCAGCGCGACCGGGGAAGCTGGCGGGCAGCGCTGAGGGCGGAGGCGAGCGACCGGATGGTCGCCGGGGCGGTCAAGGGCAAAACCACCATGGAACTTAAGGAGATTGGCCCCAAAGAGACCGAACTTTTAGTCGAGACCGATGTTAACATCCTCGGCAAGATCGGTGAGTTTGGCCAGCCGATCATCCGGAAAAAAGCCGATCAGATGCTTCAGGAGTTTGTCGAGAACATCAAGAAGCAGTTAGCAGGAAGTTAACAGACCGTTGAAAAAGGTTCGACCTTGAGGCTCACCTCGAAAGGCCCATCTGCGCTTTCGCAGTTGCCAGTTTCGACCCGTTCGGCCTGACATTCGGCTGACTTCGGTCGTGAGCCTCAGTCGAACGAGCTCAGTCGAAGCCTGCTCAGGGTCGATCCTGCCTTCGACAAGCTCAGGCCCTGAGTTAATCGAAGGGAGTTCACCGTTCGACTGGCTCACGGCCTTGAGTCAAATCGAAAGGTCGAAGGATCGAGTTAAACCCGAAACTAGAAACTCCCCTAAAAGTTCGCCTCGCTCACATTCGCGCTCGGACTTCGTGCTCGATTACGAGCCACGATTTGCCTTTGACGCCCGTTCTCAAGATGCCCTATTTTACGCGAAACTAACTTCGGCTGGGTTGTCCGATCCGGTCACATCTTCGATTCGTTTTATATTAGCCCGGACTGGTCTCCCCAGCGGGGTGTTCCACTTTGCGGAGTAGTGCGGGAAGTAGAAGAAGGAATATAGGGGCCGGTGCGACGGAGGACGACAGTATTACGGATGAGCCAAGAGCAGACTTGACCCCATACCCCCCTAGCCTTGGGGGGCGTACTTGAGAGCGCCTTTGGGCCTCTGCTAACCACAGCGCCTGTGTTTTTCGTGTTTGCCTCAGTTCCGGATTACCGCGCGTTTGGGAGCGCACTGCTGCGGGCAGATCTGATCAGCATCTACGGTTGGGAAAGAGCAGCAGCGGTCCTGGGTTACGTGGTCTATCTCGTTGCAGTCTTGTCTTTCGACTTCAGTGTGCTACCGGTTGAGTTCTTGGGATTATTCGAGAATCCGCTGATCGGGTTCAGCGACCCGAACGTAGCGATTATCAAGGGCACAGCCGACTACAGGCTGCTTGTGACGGTCGTGTTTGTGGGCTCTGTGTTGGCCGCGGTGTTTCCCTACGTTTGGAGAAGGCAGCGATAGGTGGTTTCGGCGAGGAGCGGATTTTGGGGTCTAGCAAAGAAGCAAGGACGGGGCGTCAGGCAGACCTTTTTGACTTTTTGGGCCGTCGACCTTCTCTGAGCGCATTGCTCAACTTCTCCACTACTCTTTGCAGGAAATTTAAAGGAATCTTTTCACGTAACCCACGGCATGACCTCGGAGCGATGTCATCTCCCAGCGTCCATAAAAGCAGGTGCCACTGATCGATCACCAGACAATTTTCGGCAACGCGGATGCCCGGCTCGCTCGTGGCTTCTTGGAGATCTACCGCCTGTCCTGAGTGGCACGAAATGCGTAGCGAAGGGCCTGTCCTGAGTAGGCCCGCAGGGCCGTATCGAAGGGTTGAGAACGCGAGGACTGCGCGGCAGGACTCACCGCTCCTATCGTATGGATGGCTTTCCCGTCGTAAAAGACACCCAACCCTTTTCCCCGCCCTTTATCCCGGTTTTTTTCTTAATGGAACCTGGTCCCCCATACCCGTTTTCCCCCTGTATCAATCTAAGTTGCCAATCTCATGGAAGGGCAAATAAATATTGCCTGTCTGAGCAGCATGGGGCTTCTTGCGAAGCGGGAGACCCACGAAATCGATCCGTTCTTATAAAGTGTCCCGCCAATGTCGCTTGGAAAATTGATTTATCGCGGCTCGTCCGCCGGCCTCAAAGAGTAACTGGTGCTGCGCCCACCGCCAGGGTCCTTGGCAAGAATGCCATGATCAACGAGGTCCAGGATGTCACGTAATGCCGTATCCTGCGAACATTTCGCAATCTTTGCCCATTTGGATGAGGTCAGCTTGCCTTCGAACCCGTCCAGCAGCTTGTTCAGCATCAGACGCTGGCGGTCGTTGAACGATATGTCCGCATGCGCTTCCCAAAAACGGGCTTTGCGCAGAACGCTGGCAAGCGTTTCTTCCGTACCGTCAAAGGCACGGTCGAGACAACCGAGAAACCATTCCAGCCAGGGCGTAATATCAAGGCCGCGTTTCTGGGTTTTCTCCAACATCTCGTAATAGGTCATTCGTTCGACCCGGATCTGCGCCGACATGCTGTAAAAACGCTGCGGGCTCTGTTCGGAATGGGCCAGCGCCATATCAGCAATTGCGCGCGCAATGCGCCCGTTCCCATCCTCGAAGGGATGAATGGTGACAAACCACAAGTGAGCAAGCCCTGCCCGCAGGACAGGATCTGTGTCATCTGTGCCATTGAACCATTTGAGAAACGCCGTCATCTCCTTCTTAAGACGCTTTGCCGCCGGTGCTTCAAAATGCACCCGCTCCCGTCCGAGCGCGCCGGAAACGACCTGCATCGGTCCCTTGGCATCATCGCGCCACCGGCCAACAGGGATCTTCCTAATACCGCTGTAGCCCGTCGGGAAAAGCGAGGCATGCCAGCCGGCCAACCGTTCGGCGGTCAGCGGCGCACTGTATTTCTGCGTGGCGTCCAGCATCATTTCGACGACGCCCTCGACGTTGCGGTCGGCAGGTGCTAGCGCACCGACATCCATTCCCAGCCGTCGTGCAATAGAAGAGCGCACCTGATCGCGATTCAGAATCTCACCTTCGATTTCGGAAGATTTAAGAACGTCCAGAGTCAGGGTCTGCAGCGTTGCCTCCGCCCGCAACGAGAAGCCCAGAGTCTCCATCCGGCCGATCAGGCGCCCCTGGCGGTGGCGCAACGCTGCCAGCGGGCCGGCCAGCTTTTCCTGGTCCCACTGGAAATCCGGCCAGTCCGGCAATTCATGAATAGAGCGACTCATTCACCGCACCTCATGCGGAGAATATAGCATATAATCACCGTATCTTTCAACCGTATTCACCGCGCTCTATGCGGAGAATACGGGCGCTATTCACCGCAGCATATACTTGTTACTGTCCGGCCGGAAGCGTTTGCCCCATCACCTCTCCTTTCCTTTCCCCAGTTTCCTCAAAAAACACCTGATCCTGACCGAGCTTGAGCTTGGGGTTAGAGTACGGAATCCGGCGGGACATTTGCGATTCTTGGTTTCGGGAAATCTAAAGGGGTCTTTTCACGTAACCCACGGCATGACCTCGGAGCGCTGTCTACCTCACGCGGCCATAAAAGCCCTGTGGAGTATGGACCGCGACTCCACAGGGCAGGCTCGCTCGTGGCTTCTTGGAGATCCACCGCCTTTCTTTCCTTTTCACCTTTCCGGATATGTAATCATGGTTGCTTGCGGCTAAAGGGCAACAGCCTTTCTCCATTAGTTGAAGTGCCCTACCATCCTATCGGGTCGCAGGCAAAATAACCCTATGCGGGGATTACGCTAGCGGTGGTTCCAACGGGGTTTTCTTTTCTCTAAAAAAGCCTGCACTCCTTCTTCTACGTCCTCGGTTGCCAGGAGTTCCTTGAGATAGAGCTCTTCGGATCTGGCGAGGTCCGCAGGAAAATCTTTTAGCGCTCTCTCTCTTAATCCCTTAAGGGCAATGCGCCGCACAGCCCGGCTTTTTCCTTTGAGCTCCTCCAAGAGGTCCTCAAGCGCCTGTTCCAATTCATTTTCCGGAACCGCGCGGTTAATCAGGCCCATCGTCGCGGCCTCCTGTGCCGAGAAGCTGCGTCCCGTAAGGATCATCTCCGCGCTCCGGCGGTAGCCGATTTGCAAGGGAAAGCGGGCCAGGGCAACCGGAGGATAACAGCCAACCTGGATCTCCGGGGTAGCAAAAAAACTATTGTCCGAGGCCAGGATGAAATCGCAGGAGCTGGCGAGTTCACAGCCCCCGCCTAGGCAGGCGCCGCGCACCAGGGCGATAGTGATTTGAGGAAGGGAAAGGAGGCTGCGGATCGCGCCGTGAACCACCTCGAGCATTTCCGGGACCTTAGCGCGGGTGTGATCCTTGACATCAACCCCCGAGGAGAAGGCGCGTTCGCCGCTGCCGCGGATAACAAGAATATCGACCGCCTCGTCCCTGTGCACTGAATCCAGGGCCGCCTGGAGTTCCCGCAACATCGGGAGGTTCAACACGTTCAGGGGAGGGCGCTCAAGCGTTATCGAAGCCGTGCGCTCTTTTTTCTCTAGGAGGATGTTCATGAAAAACTATTGGGCATCAATCTGTCTTTATTAAACTACCACCCCCATTTTTTCAAGCCTACCCCCTTCCTCTAGCCGGTTGACAAAGGCGGAACGAAAATCTAAAATAGAACGGCTTTAGAAAGGTTAGGAGGGGCCTATGAAAATCTTACGCCTGCTTGCTGTCCTGTTATGGTTTGCGCTCTTTTTCTTCTCAACACCGCCGCAGGGTCTGGCGGATGAATACGATGACAGTCAGTCCCATCCTCTAAGGGTGGTGACCTATCTAGTCCATCCGGTAGGCGTCTTACTGGAGTGGGTGACCACTAGGCCATTCCACGCTCTGGTAAGTGGCAGCAAGGAGCTCGAGTATATTTCCGGCCATCGGCCCCATCCGCCTATTTTTGCCGATCCCCAACCCGCTTATGATTTTGGCGCTTCCAAACGGGCGCCTATGGCGAGAATGGAAGCTCCCAAGAGCGTGGCGCCCAAGGAGCCGATCGCGGAGACAGTAACCGTTAAAGAGGTGATTGTAGAAAAGGCGGTTCTCAAAGAGGTCCCCAAGATTGTCGAGGTCGAGAAGGTTGTTTTTTCTGATGTTGCCTTTCGCTTTAACTCGACTGAGCTTACCGACCTGGGTAAGGGTAAGGTCTATCTCACTGCCCAAAAACTGAAAGAAAAGTCGGATATTGCTGTCGTCATTGAAGGTCATGCCGATTATGTCGGGAGCGAGGAATACAACCAGCGGCTCGGTCTGCGCCGGGCGGACAAGGTGATGAAAGAGCTGTCGCAGCTTGGGATCGAAGCCGCGCGAATGTCGGCCGCCAGCTTCGGAGAGGCCAAGCCAATTGTCGAGGAGAAAACGGACTGGGCGCGTGCGGTTAACCGCCGGGTGGAGTTTAGGATTACGACTCCCTGAAGGCGAACTCTTTGAAATCCAAAAGCCCGGCCGAGAAATGACGGCTGGGCTTTTTTTTGCCGGCGCCCCCTCCCACTCGCAATGATTTACCAACCTAAGGATATCTTTTACCGCAGAGCAAAAGAAGAGGGCTATCGCTCGCGCGCGGCTTACAAGCTTTTAGAACTCAACCGGCGATTTCGTCTGATAAGGCCGGGTGACCGAGTGGTCGATCTCGGCTCCGCGCCCGGCGGCTGGCTTCAGGTTGCCTCTCGACTGACGGGGCCGGCAGGAAGAGTCCTGGGAGTGGATATCCAGCCCATCGAACCCTTCAAAGAAGAAAACATCCTTATTATCCGGGGAGATGTCACTTCTGAGGAATGCCAGGAAAAAATCAAGGGGCTTTTAGAATCCCGGGTTGACTGCGTTCTTTCCGATCTCTCCCCGCGCCTGAGCGGCATCCGCGATGCAGATGTCCGTCGCTCCGCCGATCTGGTCCGTTCGGCCCTCCAGGCGGCTTGTCGTCTTCTCAGGCCGGGAGGGAATTTTCTGGTCAAGACCTTTGTGGGCGAAGAACTGAAAGCCCTCTCCTTAGAGCTCGAGCGCCACTTCCGCTCGCTTCAGCGGACTCGTCCTGAATCCACCCGTAAAGGTTCGTCGGAGATTTACTTGTGCGCCCAGGGATTTCGAGGGGAGACTTGCGACCTCATGCCGACCGAGGGAAAACTGAAAAGCCCATGACGGATTTATTCGGCGTCAAGATTTTCATACCTCCGTGGGTAGTTTTACCTCTTCTCTTACTGGCCACGGTCATCTTGGCTTATCTGATCAGCTCGGTCACTCTCTGGGTGCTGAGAAGGTCCATGCCGGAGCTCTCCAAGGAATCCGATAACCGGCTTTACCGGCTTCTCAGGAGCTACTTCTTCCCGGTTCTGATCGTGGGCGGGCTCTTGATTGTGGTGGACGCGGTTCCTCTCCCGCCCAAGGTCCTGCGCGTGGCCGACCGGGTGCTGGTCCTCTCGGGCCTTGTGCTCTTGATCTTCGTTTTGGGCAAGGCGGCCCTGCTGGTTCTGCGGAACATTGAAGCCCGCTATGAAGCGATGGGAAATATCCAGGGGCCCATCGAAATGCTCACCAAGATTATATTCATCGCTGTCGGAGGGATGATTGTCCTCGATAACCTGGGGATCTCTCTGACCCCGATCATCACGACCCTCGGGATTAGCAGCTTGGCTGTAGCGATTGCCCTGCAGGATACTCTAGGGAACTTTTTTGCCGGACTCTATCTCAAGACCGACCGCCCCATTGAGATGGGTCATTACATTCGGCTGGATGGCGGCCAGGAGGGATTCGTGGATCGCATCGGCTGGCGCTCCACGCAGATCCGTACACTGCAGAACAATGTCATCGTAGTCCCCAATAACAAGCTGGCTCAAACGATCATCACAAACTTTGACCTGCCGGAGCGGCGGATGGCCTTGTTGATTCCCGTCGGGGTCTCCTACGACTCCGATCCTCAAAGGGTGGAGGAGATCCTGCTGGATGAGGCGAAAAAGGCCGTCGGGGAAGTGGAGGGGTTGCTGGCCCATCCCGAACCCTCTGTGCGATTGATTCCCGGATTTGGCGATTTCGCTATGAACTTTACCCTTACTTGTCATGTAGGGAAGTTCTTCGACCAATTTTTAGTCCAACACGAAATGAGAAAGAGGATCATCAATCGCTTCAGAAAAGAAGGAATTCAGATTCCCTTCCACAGGGCTTACGTCAAACCGGAGACCGATCAATCCTAGCGATCGTTTACGGCGAGAAAACGGTGCTGATAAAGAGGAGACGGAAATTTCGGAACCGGAGGGAACTTAGAGTCCTCGAGGCGCTGAAGATGCGGACTCTAGAAAAGGCCATTACTCCACCGTAACGCTCTTTGCCAGATTACGGGGTTGATCCACGTCGGTACCGCGGTGGACGGCGATGTAATAAGCGAGGAGCTGAAGCGGGATCGTGAGCACGGTGGGAGTGAGGAAGTGCGATGCCTTGGGAACGGTGAGTACCCGGTAGGTTGCCGCGTCGATGAGGCCGGCTTCCTGGTCGGTCAGCACGATGATCTTTCCGCCTCTGGACTCCACCTCTTTGAGATTCCCCAAAGTTTTCTGAAAATAACGGTCTTTGGGCAAAAGCACCACGACGGGCATCTTTTCATCGACCAAGGCGATCGGACCGTGCTTCATCTCGCCTGCCGGATATCCCTCGGCGTGGATGTAAGATATTTCCTTCAGCTTAAGGGCCCCCTCCAGGGCAATCGGGTAGTTGATCCCTCTCCCCAGATAGAGAAAATCGGCAGCGCCGCACAGTTCCCGCGCCAACTTTTCCATTTCACCCTCAAGCCTGAGGGCCTCTTCGATCCAGTGCGGCAGATGCATGAGATCCTGGAGCAGCCGTTTCGCATCGGCGCGTTTGAGACGGCCGCTCAACCGCCCCAGACCGATGGCTAACAGGTAAAGAGCGGTGAGCTGTGTGCTGAAGGCCTTGGTGCTCGCCACGCTGATCTCCGGCCCGGCGTGGGTATACAGCACCCCGTCGGATTTACGCGCCAGGGAGGAATCGACCACGTTGCAGACGGAGATGATTTTCGCTTTTTTCGCCCGGCCCATATCCACCGCCGCCAGGGTATCGGCTGTCTCTCCCGATTGACTGATCAGGAGGAGGAGGGAGCGCGAATCGATGAGCGGGGAGCGATAACGGAACTCGGACCCATAGTCCACCTCGGCCGGGATTTTGGCGATCTCCTCCAGCATGAATTTTCCCACCAGGGCGGCATGCCATGCGGTGCCGCAGGCAACCAGATGGATGCGCTTGATTTGTTTGACCTCGCCCGCCTTGAGATGGACCCCCTCCAGCGAAACTTCTCCCTCTCGAAGCGAGATGCGCTCCCGGAAGGTGTCGGCAAGGGCCCGGGGTTGCTCGTGGATCTCTTTGAGCATGAAGTGACGGTATCCTCCCTTGCGGGCGGCTACCGCATCCCAGGTGATCTCTTTATGGGGCCGTCTGATCGTTTTTCCTTTTCCATCCAGAATGCGAAAGCCTTCGGCGGTTACCTCGGCCACCTCGCCATCTTCGAGAAAGGTTACCCTGCGGGTATAGTCGAGGAGCGCCGGGATATCCGAGGCCACAAAGCTCTCCCCCTCGCCCCAACCTACTACGATAGGAGTCGAATTCTTAGCCACGATCAGCCGGTCAGGGCTTTTTTGGTTGAGGAAGGCCAAGGCATAGGAGCCGTGAATCTGCTTCAGGCTTTTTTGTACCGCAGTGAGAAAGTCCATCCCTTTTTGGATTTTCTCACCAACCAGATGGGCAACAATCTCCGAGTCGGTTTCGGACTCAATCCTGGCGCCCCTTTTCAGCAAATGCTCCTTGAGTTCGAGGTAGTTCTCGATGATGCCGTTATGAACCACCACCACTGCGCCGGCGCGGTGAGGGTGGGCGTTGGTCTCGGAAGGCTTACCGTGAGTTGCCCAGCGCGTATGGCCAATGCCTATCTTTCCCCGGACCGGTCTCTGGAGCAGGATTTTCTCAAGGTTGGCAAGCTTTCCCTGGCAACGGCGGATGGTCACCTGGCCGTTGCTCAGGACGGCGATCCCCGCCGAATCGTAGCCCCGGTATTCGAGTTTTTTGAGGCTTTCCAAGAGCAGCGGCGCTGCCTCACGGTTGCCTATATATCCGACGATGCCGCACATCAGACTTTAACCTTCTTCATTTTTTTCCGTTTTTGCTCCGTCCAGCCTTCTCTTACTTTCTCACTCCGCTCGTTGTAGACCAGCCCCCCCGCCGGGACATCATGGCGCACCGTCGTTGCCGTAGCCACATAAACGTCATCGCCGAGGCGAACCGGGGCCACCAGCGTAGAGTCGCTGCCGACCTGTACGCGGTCGCCGATGGCGCTGCGGTATTTCTGAAAGCCGTCGTAATTGCACGTGATGGTTCCGGCGCCGATGTTGGTCTCGCGGCCGACTGTGACATCACCCAGATAGGTAAGGTGATTCGCCTTCGTGCCCGCGCCGATGGTCGCTTCCTTAGTTTCCACAAAGTTTCCGATGTGCACGCCGCGCCCGAGCGACGTTCCCGGACGGAGATGGGCAAAGGGGCCGATCACCGCGCCCTCCTCGATCCGACAATCCGTCAGCACCACGGAAAATCTGAGGTGAACCTGGTTGCCTAATTTGGCGTTCGTTACATAGGCATTGCCGTCAATCCGGCATCGCTCTCCGATGACCGTGTGGCCCAAGAGGTGGGTGTTCGGTCCGATGAAGGTGTCTTGGCCGATCCTGACGCCCTCTTCGATATAGGTTGTCTGGGGGTCTTGGAAGGTCACGCCGGATTCCATCCATTTGCGGTTGATTCGCTCCTGCAACGTTCTTTCCATAAGGGCAAGCTCCTCTCTCGTGTT
>Ga0082335_1002596_pt1 | contig 33249 bp, 29 predicted proteins | sample Subgrocontami58m_FD_72375 | JGI IMG/M metagenome (GOLD analysis project Ga0082335, IMG submission 72375) | Subsurface groundwater microbial communities from S. Glens Falls, New York, USA - GMW37 contaminated, 5.8 m (SPADES assembly) (version 2) ... | reverse complement strand
CGCGGCGGTCGGGTACCCGGCACCACCGCGGCCGCGGAGACCCGCCCGCTCGGCGAGCGCGACGATCTCCTCCGGCGCCACCTCGGGGGCGCCGAGCGCGGCGGAGGTGGCGGGGACGGGGTCGAGGAGGCGCCGTGCCGTGCTATTCGGCAAACGCTGGCTCCACAACGTGGTGGACCTCGTCCTCGTGGAGGCGATCGTGCTCGGGCGCCGGCGAGACCGGCGGCCACACCCCCGCGATCCCGGTGTTGCCGGTGAAGCGCCGCTCGCCGCGCGGCACCGCGCTCCCGGTGCCCACCGGCGCGCCGCGGAAGTTCGCGAGCGCGGAGGCCGTCGTGTAGACGTTCGTGAGCGTCGTGTCGAACGCCTCCGCGACGCGCTCGGCGGCGGCCCACGGCAGGTAGCCGTACGCGGCGTGCACCGACCAGAGGACGCGCGTGAAACGGTCGGTGCCGGGCGGCGTCTCGGCGAGGATGCGCTCGAGCGGACCGAGACCCGGCGCGCGGTCGTCGTCGGGGCTCAGCGTGGTGACCGCCGTGCTGAGCGGCCGGCGCGCGCCGTAGGGTGCCGCGGCGACCATCCGCACCCGGTAGTACGCGCTGCGCGGCGCGATCGGCGGGCGCTTGCGGAAGCCGTTGCGGAACGCGTACGAGATCGAGATGGCGCGCGGCGGGCAGGCCTTCTCGCACAGGAGGCAGGCCTCGCACTTGAAGACGCTGGTCTCCGGCTCCAGGAGGAGCGCGATGAGGCCGCGGCTGCGCTCGGGGAGCTCGCGCTTCTCGTAGGGATACCGCCGGGTGACCGTGCGAGGGTGGATGAGGTGCTCGAGCGTGCGGAGCATGCCGCCGAAGATGCCGAACACTACTCGTCGCTCCTCACCGGTCTACCTCACCGAGGACGAAGTCGAGCGAGCCCATGATCGCCACCGCGTCGGAGACCAGGCGTCCCTTGAGGAGCCAAGGAAGGATCTGGAGGTTCACGAACGAGGGGCCGCGGAGCTTCGCCCGGAACGGGTTGGGTCCGCCGTCCGAGATCATGTAGACGCCGACCTCGCCCTTCGCGCCCTCGACCGTGTAGTACGCCTCGCCCTTCGGGCACTTCCAGACGTGGCCGAGCCGCGCCCGGACCGGACCGCCCGGCAGGTCGGCGATGCACTCGCGGACGAGCCGGATCGCGAGGCGCATCTCGCCCACCCGCACCTTGTAGCGCGCGAAGGCGTCGCCCTCGGACATGACGACCGGCCGCATCTCCTCGAGCTCGGGATAGACCGAGTACGGGCGAGTCGTCCGGAGATCGACCGCGACGCCCGAGCCGCGCGCGATCGGCCCGGAGAGCCCGTAGGCGACGGCGAGGTGCGCCGGGATCTCCCCCACGCCGACGGTGCGCTCGAGGAAGATCTCGTTCCCCTCGAGGAGCGCGACGTAGTCGGACTCGATGTGCTCCTCGTAGCGGTCGAGGAAGCGCTCGAGCTTCGCGAGCCAGCCCGGCGGGAGGTCGTAGAGCACGCCGCCCGGCCGGAAGTAGTTGAAGTTCATCCGCGAGCCGCAGAGCTCCTCGAAGAGGTCGAGGATCTCCTCGCGGTCGCGGAAGCAGTAGAGCATCGGGGTGGTCGCGCCGATGTCGAGGCCGTAGGAGCCGAGCCAGACCAGGTGCGCGGTGCAGCGCGACAGCTCGTCGACGATGACGCGGATGTACTCGGCGCGCCGCGGCACCTCGAGGCCGCCGATCGCCTCCATCGCCCCCGCGTAGCAGTGCTCGTTCAGCATGTTCGAGACGTAGTCGGACTGGTCGGCGTAGCGGATCCCCTGGGTGTAGGTGCGCCACTCGAAGATCTTCTCGAGCCCGCGGTGGAGGTAGCCCATGACCGGGAGGCACTCGACGACCTTCTCGCCGGAGAGCTTGAGCACGAGCCGCAGCACGCCGTGGGTCGACGGGTGCTGCGGACCCATGTTGAGGATGAGCTCCTCGGTCTGGATCCCCTCGTCGGTCTCGGCGATCGGGAGCACGAGGTTCGCGCCCTCCTGGATCTGGCGGATCTCGGTGTCGGTGTCAGCCACCTTTGGCGATCTTCTCCCGGAGGCGGAGGACGCCTTCGGTGAGGGCTTCCGGGCGGGGCGGGCACCCGGCGACGTAGACGTCGACGGGGACGACGGTGTCCACCCCTTGGAGCGTGGCGTAGGAGTCCCAGAACTCCCCTCCCGAGGAGGCGCAGTTGCCCATCGCGATGACCCACTTCGGCTCGGGCATCTGCTCGTACAGGCGGCGGAGGCGCGGTGCCATCTTGTGGGTCACGGTCCCCGCCACGATCATGACGTCGGCCTGCCTCGGGCTCGAGCGGAACACCTCGGCGCCGAAGCGCGAGAGATCGTGGTGCGAGGCCGCCGTCGCCATCATCTCGATCGCGCAGCAGGCGAGCCCGTAGCCGAGCGGCCAGGGGCTCCGCGAGCGTGCCCAGTTCACCAGCGTCGTGAGCGTCGAGAACAGCACGTTGTCGTCGGCGGCGAGGATGCCCGGCGTCGGTGCCTGCGCCTCGGGCGAGCGGAGCCCGGCCTGCCCGGAGACGGGGCGCTTCTGGATGACGTCGTGCTCGAAATCGATGGGGCGGAGCGCGACCTTCTCGGGGACGGCCATCAGCGCAAGTCTAGAGAGTCCGGCGGGGCGTGCACGGCGGCGCGGAGCAGTGCGAGCAGCGGCTCGTGGAGCGCGGGGCCGCTCGCGACGATCCGTGGCTCCCCGCCCGCGGCGCTCGCGAGCTCGGTCACGCGACCGCCCGCTTCGGTCACGAGGAGCGCGCCGGCGACCCAGTCCCAGGGCTTCGTGACCGACTCGAAGTAGCAGTCGTAGCGTCCCGCGGCGACCCACGCGAGGTCGAGCGCGGCCGAGCCGAGCCTCCGGAGGTCCCGCACCCGCGGCGTGACCGTCGTGAGGATGCCCGCCTGACGGGCGCGCTCGCTCGCGAGGTACGAGAAGCCGGTCGCCGCGAGCGCGAGCCCCAGGTCGGCGACGTCGTTCACGCGGAGGCGCCGCTCCGGCCTCCCGCGCGGGCCGCAGAGCCACGCGCCGCCGCCGCGCGCGGCGCGGAAGAGCTCGCCCCTGAGCGGGTCGAGGATCACGCCCGCGAGGGCGCCGGCCTCGTCCGCGCAGGCGATCACGACCGACCAGTGCGGTATGCCGTAGAGGAAGTTCGCGGTGCCGTCGAGCGGATCCACGAACCAGCGGACCCCGCTCGAGCCGTCGCCGCCGGTCGAGCCCTCCTCGGCGACGATCAGGTCATCCGGCCGGGCGGCCCGCAGACCGGCGGCGATCGCCGCCTCCGCGGCGCGGTCGGCGTCCGAGACGGGATCCGTGGCGCTCGACTTCGTGGCCGCGCCCTCCGCCGGACGGCCGAAGCGATCGGTGAGGATCGCGCCGGCCTCGCGCGCACAGGTCTCCGCGAGCGCGAGCGCCGCCGTGGGCCCGAGGTCGCTCAGCGGACCTGCACCACCCGCCCATCGGGCCGGGGATCGACCGGAGAGTGCGCCGTGATGTAGCCGGCGACGGCGTCGATGTCGAGCTCGCCGAAGAGGAGGTTCGTCCCGGCGGCGAATTCGGCGTGCCCGTCCCCGCCGAGGTAGAGGTAGTCGATCGTCGCGACGTGGTAGACGCGCGTGGGATCGATCGGCGACCCGCCGACCGTCGCGGACAGGACGCGCTTGCCCGGCGCGTTCTCGAAGCGGTAGGTCCAGCGCACCCCACCCGGGTGCAGGCGGCCCGCCCCGCCGGAGGCCGCCTCGAGGACGGCTAGGAGGTCCTTTCCGGTGAGGTCCACGCTCACGACCGTGTTGCCGAACGGGAGCGCGTCGAAGAGCAGGCCGTAGGTCAGCTCGCCGGCGAGCAGCGACGCGCGGAGACCCGCGCCGTTGTAGAAGGACACCTCGGTGCCCCAGCCCTGCGCCCTGCCGTACTCCAGGAGCGCGTCGGCGACGAGGTTGCCGAGCACCGTGTCGGGGTCGCGGCTCGCCGCCAGGTCGCCCGCCGCTCGTCCGATGACCCGCGAGGTGTACTTCTGCGCCTCGACGCGCTGCGTCTCGACGATCCTCGCGACCGCCGGGTCGGCGCTGCCGGCGGAGCCCGCCACCGCGATGAGCGCGTCCGCCCGGCTCACCGCGGTCACCCGTCGCGACGACGGGTCGATCTTCAGCTCGAGCCGACCGAGGTTGAGCGCGGCCGTTCCCGCCTGCACGATCGTCGTCGTGCCGACCAGGCGCGCCGTCCGGAGCGCGGTGTGCGAGTGGCCGCCGACGATCACGTCGATGCCGGGCACGGCGTTGGCGAGCATGACGTCGGACTCGTCCCAGGCGTAGCGCTGATCGAGCCCGAGGTGCGTGAGCGCCACCACGAGGTCGGCCTGCTTGCGCAGCTCCGGCACCCAGCGCCGCGCCGCGTCGATCGCCGACGTGAAGCGCAGCCCGGTGACGTTCGAGGCCTTCGTGTTCACGTGCGGGTAGGTCAGGCCGAGGACCGCGACCTTCACGAGGCCGAGGTCTTTGACGAAGTAGGGTTTCGCGAACGGCGGAGGGTCGCCACGCTCGTTCACGAGGTTCGCCGCGAGGTACGGGAAGGGGGACGCCTGCGCCCTTTTCGCGAGGTTGTCCTGGCCGTAGTCGAAGTCGTGGTTGCCGATGACCATCGCGTCGTAGCGCATGAGCGCCATGACGCTCGCCATCGCCTCGCCCTTCGAGACCGCCGAGACGAAGGTCCCCGCCCAGGCGTCCCCGGCGTCGAGGAGCAGCGTGCGCTCCGGCGCCCGCACGCGGTAGCTCGCGGCGATCGCGGCGAGACCGGCCATCCCACCTTGCTGGAACGTGGCGCCGCCGGAGCGCACGGTCTCGGACTCCAGGCGACCGTGCAGATCGTTGGTGTGGAGGATCTGGATCGCGTCGGCGGCGAGCGGCGCGACGGCCGAGGTGGCGGAGGTGGTCTGGGACGTGGCGGCGGGCCGCTCGACGGCAGCGCTCGGCCTGACCTCGCCGGCGGTGCACGCCGCGGCCAGCAGGGCCGCGATGAGCGCCGCGAGGAGCGCCCGCCATCGGAGCGGACGAGGGGGCGCCGGGCGTCCGCGACGAGCGAGCGGTCGTGCTGGACGTGCAGCGAGTCGGCGACCGCTCATAGGCTAGGTGCCGGCGACCTCGTGCGACCGGTACTGGAGCTCATAGAGCCGATGGTAGACGCCGTGCCGAGCGAGCAGCTCCCGGTGCGTCCCGCTCTCGGCGACGCGGCCTTTGTGCAGCACGACGATCCGATCGACGTTCTGGATGGTCGAGAGGCGGTGGGCGATGATGATCGAGGTCCGGCCGACCATGAGCTTCGCGAGCGCGTCCTGGATGAGCTGCTCGGTCTCGGTGTCTACCGACGAGGTGGCCTCGTCGAGGACGAGGAGGATCTCGGGGTTGAAGGCGATCGCGCGCGCGAACGCGAGGAGCTGCTTCTGCCCCACCGAGAGCGTCGAGCCGCGCTCGGTCACCGGCGTGTCGTAGCCCAGCGGCAGCCGCTGGATGAAGGCGTCGGCGTTCACGAAGCGCGCCGCGGCGCGGACCCGCTCGTCGTCGATGGCGGCGTCCTTCAGGCGGATGTTCGAGGCGATCGTGCCCGCGAAGAGGAAGGGATCCTGGAGCACGACGCCGACGTGGGCGCGGACGTCCCGCTGCCGCATCTGACGGAGGTCCACGCCGTCGAGGAGGATCCGCCCGCGCTGCACGTCGTAGAAGCGCGAGATGAGGCTGATGATCGAGGTCTTCCCCGCCCCGGTGGCACCCACGATCGCGACGCTCTCACCCGCGCCGATCGTCAGGTCGACGTCCCGCAGGACCCAGTCGCCTTCGTTGTACGCGAACGAGACGTGCTCGAAGACGACCTCGCCCCGCACGTGCGGCAGCCTGACCGGCGCCGGCGGGTCCTCGATCGTCGTCGCGGTGTCCATGAGCCGGAAGATCCGCTCCGACGAGGCCATCGCGGCCTGGAGGATGTTGTACTTCTCGGCGAGGTCCTGGATCGGCCAGAAGAAACGGTCGATGAGCTGCCAGAAGGCCACGAGCGTGCCGAGCGACAGCTCGCCGCCCAGGACGAGCCGGGCGCCCACGACGAAGAGGAGGGCGGTCGCGCTCTGCCGCGTGAGCACGACCGCCGGGTGGAAGAAGGCCATCGCTCGCACCTGGCCCTGGTTCGCCCTGAGCAGGTCGGCGTTCAGGGCGTCGAACTGCGCGAAGGTCGCGCGCTCGCGGGTGAAGAGCTGGACCACCGCCATCCCGGTGATGTTCTCGTTCAGGTTGGCGTTGATCCGCGCGAGGCGGATCCGGATCGCGCGGAACGACTCGCGCATGATCCGCCGGAAGTAGCCCATCATGAACACGACGACCGGGAGCGAGAGGAACGTGACGAGCGCGAGCCTCCAGTCGAGGAGCAGCATCACCCCGGCGACGACGAGGAGCGTCACCACGTCGGTGAAGATCGAGACCACCCCCCGCTGCACCATGTCGATGAGCGCGTCGACGTCGTTCGTGAGCCGGGTCATCAGCCGACCGACCGGGTTCCGGTCGAAGAACGTGAGCGAGAGCCACTCGACGTGCCGGAAGAGCTGCACGCGGAGGTCGTACATCGCGCGCTGACCCACGTAGGCGGTGAGGATGTTCTGCGAGTAGCGGACCGCCGTGGTGCCGACGAGGACGGCGAGGTAGAGGAGGCCGAGCGGGAGGAGCCGCGCGATCCCTTCCTCCGGAGCGATCTCGCCGGCCACCGCCGGCGCGATCGAGCGGTCGATGATGAGCTTCTGGAGGACGGCCGGCGCGACCTGCGCGAACGACATCGCGACGAGGAGGAGCGCCGAGACCGCGAGGAGGACCTTGTACGGCCCGAGGTACGCGGCGAGCCGGCGCATGAGCCGCGCGTCGTAGGCCTTGCCGAGGACCTCGTCCTCCTGGAAGTAGCCGGCCATCAGGACACCTCGCCGTCGCCGCGCCCGAGGCGGGGCTGGAACCGCGGCGACTCGTCGGGTGCCTCCGCGCGCACGCGCCGCTCGTGCTCGACCTGTTCCTCGTCCACCTGGAGCTCCTCCTCGAGGAGCTGGCGGCGGTACATCTGCGCGTAGAGGCCGCCGCGCTCCAGGAGCGTTCGGTGGTCGCCGCGCTCCGCGATGCGGCCGTCGTCCAGGACCAGGATCTCGTCGGCGTCCTTCACGGTCGAGATGCGGTGCGCGACGATGATGCTCGTGCGCTCCCGCATGACGCCTCGGAGCCGCCGCAGGATCTCGGCCTCGGTGTAGGTGTCCACGGCCGAGAGCGCGTCGTCGAGGATGAGGATCCGCGGGTCCTTGGCGATCGCGCGGGCGATCGCGGTCCGCTGCTTCTGGCCCCCCGAGAGGGTGACTCCCCGCTCGCCGATCATGGTGTCGTACTTCGCCGGGAAGTCCTCGACGTCCGCGTTGAGCTGCGACACCTCCCCGGCCCACTCGAGCTGCTCGGGCGTGAGCGGACGCTCGATGCCGAAGCCGACGTTCTCCCGCAGAGGCACGGAGAAGAGGAAGGTCTCCTGCGGCACGCAGCCGATCGCGCGGCGGAGCGTCTCGAGCGGGTACCGCTTCACGCTCAGTCCGTCGAGGAGGACCTCGCCCTGCTGCGCGTCGAAGAGCCGCGGGATGAGGTTCACGAGCGTGCTCTTGCCGCAGCCGGTGGGCCCGACGATCGCGAGCGAGCCCCCCGCCGGCACCCTGAAGGAGATGTCGCGGAGCACGATCGCCTGGCCGTAGGCGAACGTCACGCCGCGGAGCTCGACCTCGCCCCGCACCGGCGCGGTCACCGGGTCCTGGGGTCCGACGATCGCGGGTACGGCGTCGTAGAGCTCCTGGAGCCGCCGCAGCGAGGCCCAGCCCTGCTGGAACATGTTCGTGACCTCGCCGAGCATGATCATCGGCAGCGACAGGAGCTGGAGGTACGCGACGAACTGCACGAGCTGCCCGAGGGTGAGCTCGCCGCGGATGGCGTCCTGGCCGCCGAGCCAGAGCGCCGAGAGGACCGCGAGCCCGATGAGGAGGTGCATCGCCGGCCAGATCAGGCCGTTGAAGCGCTCGAGGTGGACCGCCCGGCGGGCGTACTCCTCCGTCGCGCCGGAGAACGAGCGGATCTCGGCCTCCTCCTGCGAGAAGGCCTTCACCACGCGGATGCCGGAGAAGTTCTCCTGCGCCCGCGCCGAGAGCTCGCCGAACTGCTCCTGGAGCCGCTCGAAGAGGACGTGGACCCGGCGGCCGATGATCCAGAACGACAGCGTGACGAGCGGCATGATCACGATCGCGGCGAGCGTGAGCCTGACCGACACCGCGAGCATCGAGGCGAGGCTGAACGCGAAGGTCACGCTCGTCATGACGACGCTCTGCAGCCCGAAGCCCACCATCTGCCGCACCGCGGTGAGGTCGTTGGTCATCCGCGCCATGAGATCGCCGGTCCGCTGGTGCTGGAAGTACGCCACGTGCATCCGCTGGAGGTGCGCGAAGAGGTCGTTGCGCATCGTGTATTCGACCTCGCGCGAGGCGTTCAGGACGCTCCAGCGCCCGACCACCCGAAACAGCGCCTCACCCAGGGTCGCCGCCACGATCCCGGCCGCCAGGAGGGCGACCCGGTCGAACGGCGCGCCCGCTCCCAGCTCGTCGAAGATCGAGCCGACCAGACGAGGGGGCACCACGGCGAAGAACGCGGCCAGGCACAGCGCCACGGCGCCGACGACGAGCTGCCGCCGATGCTGGCCAAGGTAGAAGAGAAAGGTGTCACGGGGCGTCACATTCGCAAGCCCCCTCCGGCTTCCGCGGCGCGTCGCGCGCGTCCACCGCCGAGCCAGGCGCCCCAGACGACGACGGCGGCGCCGAGGAACACGGGCGCCACGCCCCACACGTCGGCCACCGGCCCGACGATGACGAGCGGCAGGAACGAGAAGATCGAGACGAGGCTGCTCAGCACGCCGAAGACCCGCCCGCGGATGTCCTCGTGCAGCTCCTCCTGCAGCATCGTGATCGCGGGCACGATGATCCCCGCGTAGGTCATGCCGAACACGAACATGACGACCCCGAGGACGGCGACGAAGAACGGGAATGCCGCGCCCAGCTCGGCGGTCGCGGTACGGCGGAAGAGCTCTGCGGTCGGCCGGGCAAGCGCGAGCGCGACGAGGGCCGCGCCGAGGACGACGAGCGCGATGCCGATCGCGCTCGCGCGCGACAGGCGCTTCCCGATGAAGTTCAGCAACAGGAGCCCGGCCACGACACCGAAACCGGCGGGTGCGACGAGGTAGATGACGTCGCGCTCCCCCAGCCCGAGGACCTCGCGGACGAACCCCGGCGCGAGCGCGCCGGCCACCGCGACGAGCGTGTTCGCGATGCTGATGTACACGAGCGACCAGACGAGGAGCGGGGACGAGCGGAGGAAGTTGAAGGCCGTGAGCACCTCGCCGAAACCGCGCCGGGTCTCGGTGACCGCGAGACCGGCGACGCCCGCGCCGAGCCGGCGCTCCGCCGGTCCCGAGGTCGGCAGGACGAGGCAGAGGAGCGCCGCGCCGGCGAACATCGCCGCGAGCAGGCCGAAGAGGACGTCGAAGCCGAAGAACTTGATGACGATCGGCGCGAGGATGACGAAGCCGGCGAGGAACGCTCCGTTGAACGTGAACGTGAACAGCGAGTTCGCCACGAGCAGATCCCGCTTGCGCACGATCGCGGGAAGCATCGCCGCCTCGGCCGGCACGAAGAACACGGTGATCGTCGCGACGAGCACGTTGACGAGGTAGGCCGCCGCCACGTCCTGGTTGAGGAGCAGGAAGACCCCCACCGCCGCCGCGCGGAGGCCGTTCGTGATGAAGAGGACCCGCTTCCGGTCGCTCCGGTCGACCACGACGCCGGCGAACACGCCGAACAGCACGGCCGGCACCACCGAGAGCAGGATGAGCAGCGAGGACGAGAGGTTGGAGTGGGTCCGCTCCGCCACGAGCACGATGAGCGCGAAGGTCGTGGCGTTCGCGGCCACCTGGGAGAGGATCTGCGCGAACCACATCGCGAGGAAGGCGCGGTTCCGCAGCGGGCCGCGCTCGGCGGCGGCGACGAGCTGGGCCACCGCTACGCCAGGTCTGTCGGCGCGAGCGGTCCGCGCTCGACGAAGCGGGTGATGTCGCGCTCGACCTCCGCCCGCGGCAGGAGGACCCGGTGGTCGCAGGTCGCGCAGCGCAGGCCGATGTCGGCGCCGAGGCGGACGATCCGCCAAGTGGCGCCGCCGCAGGGGTGCCGCTTCCGGAGCGTCACGAGGTCGTCGAGGTAGAGCGGGAGCGGTGGGCGGGTCATCGGCGTCGAGTCTATGGGCCTTCTAGCCCAGCCCCCGGCTCGGCCGGGTGCCACGCTCAAGGCTGGCGGACTCGCTCGTCGCGGCCGAGCCGCTCCTCGCTCGCATCGTCCTAGGGCATCGGGCGCGTGAGCGCGGGGAGCTCGAGCGCGCTCTCCCGCGACGTGCCGAAGCGCGTGCGGGGATAGATCAGCGCGAGCTGGCCCAGCATGCCGCCCGTGCGCGTGAGCGCGGTCTCCATGACCTCGGGCGCACCGATCGCGCGCACGGTGATCGCCGGGAGCGCCGGCGCCCCGTCCAGCACGATCGTCCGGTCGGCGGCGAGGCCGAACCAGCTGCGCGGTCCCACCCGGACGTCGTTCACCGCGACCGCCTCCGCGCCCGCGTTGCGCAGCTCGTTGACGAGGTCGCCGAGCGCGCGGTCGTCGAACGGACCGTCGACGCGCACGGCGATCCCGGGACCGTGGACGGCACCCTCGACGGCGAAGACCCGCAGCTGCGCGACCTGCCGCTCGGCCTCGGCCAGCGAGCCGCGTCCGCTCGCGATCGCCTCCTGGGCCAGCTCCACCCGCAGCCGAAGGTCGAAGATCTCCTCGCGGAGCGCGCCGTTCTTCTCCGCGAGATTCGCGATGAGGGTGGTGAGCGACGCGGGCGTCTCGAGCTGGAGGCTCCGCGAGAACGCCTCCTGCGAGCCGAAGTGCGTCGCCACGAGGACGCCGAGCACGAGCGCCACGAGGGCGCTCGCGATGCCCCCCGACGCCGTCCTCATCGGGCCGCCGCGCGCTTCACGGTGAGCGCGCCGCTGTAGGCGGGGACCCGGACCTCCGCGGCGCGGCTCACGCGGAAGCCGAGGCCGAATGCGTCGCGCCGCTGCTTGATGTCGCGGAGCTGCGACGGGTCGTCGAACGCCGCCAGGAGCGCGCTTTGCGGACCGACGATCGCGATCTGGAATGGCGGCGAGAGCAGCGTGCCGTTCACCATGATCGTCGAGCCGACGCAGTAGACGCTCGAGCTGCCGACGATCCGCTCGTCGTTCACCGCGACGGCCTGCGCGCCGCCGCGCCACGCCGTGTTCACGATGTCCGTGAGGTCCGTGGCGTGGCAGATCGCCTTGTCGATGTCCTTCGCCGCCACCGGGCCGCGGGCGTCGTCGAGGAGCACCGTGACGCCCGCGCCGCTGCGGGGCGCGAGGCCGCCGCGCTCCTTCAGCGCGTCGATGCGAGCCTGGAGCTCGCGGCCGGCGCCGCCCTGCGACGCCGCGCTCGCCCCGATCGCGTCGAGGCTCGCGCGGAGCCCGGCAAGCTGTGCCTTCAGCCCATCCTGCTCGTGCTGCAGGGACCTCGCCGCCTCGGTGAGCGGCGTGTTGTAGCGGACGGCGATCTCGCTGCGATCCTGCTGCGCGCGCCACTGCGCGGTGACGAGGACGCCGAAGACGAGCGCGGGGAGGAGCAGCGCGGCGGCCCGCACCGCGCGCTCCTTCCTCACGCGCTAGAAGGCCTTCGCCGAGGGACTCGGATCGAGGAGCGATCCGGTATCCGAGTCGATGACCCGGTAGACCTGGAGGGTCGTCGAGGCCGTGCCCCACTTCCCGTTCGCGCCGGTGCACAGGATGGTGAAGGTCTTGCTGTCGCTCGTGCTGATCGACGCGGTGCCGCCGCTGACGCAGAGATCGCCGTACGTGCCGATCCCGGTGCCGCCGGTGCCGCCGCTCACGCTGTAGTCGTTCGGGTTCGTCGCCGAGCCGGTGTCCGTCGTGGCGGTCGTGCTCATCGCTTCGCTGAAGGTCACCGAGAAGCTGCTCGCGCTCAGGTACGTCGCGGTGGCGAGCTTCGGCGCCGCGTTCGTCGCCGACACGCTGCTCGCGGTCGGGTTCGGCGAGACCAGGTTCCCTGTGGAGATGTTGTCCGAGACGCCGCCGATCGAGTACGTGTAGCTACCCTGCACGATCCCGGTCGCCGGCGTGAAGGTGAACGTCACGGTCCGCTCGTCCGAGGAGATGAAGCAGGTCGTCGCCGCGTTCGCGAGCGCCGTGCCCATCGTCGTCCCGAGCGTGTAGTTGGCCTTGTTGTCGATCTGCGTGCCGGTGCCGGCGCAGACGGTGGCGGTGGCATTCGCGACGGCAAGGTGGCTCATCGCCTTCGAGTAGGTCACGGTGAGCTGCAGCTGCGTCGCCGTCACGGAGGCGACCGTCGGCAGGACGCTCGTGCCGCTGTAGAGGAAGGTCGTCGACGCCGTCGTCACCGTGTTCCCCGCCTGGTCCGCGAACAGCGTGACCGTCAGCGTGTACGTGACCAACGAGCTCAGGGACGCCGAGAGCGTGAGCCGGGCCTTCGTCTCGTTGTAGAGGGCGGCATCGGTGGAGGTGCCGCCGGTCGTGGCCGCGCTCACCGTGATCGCGGTCCCCGAGCCACTGGAGCCGCCCGTCGTGGCCGCGGACCCGTCGGGGTTCGTGAGCGTGTAGCGCGCCGTGCTGTCGATCGCGTTCGTCGTCGCGAAGTAGCCCGCCGCCGACGAGCGCATCGCCTCGCTGAACGTCACGTCGACCGCGTTCGCCGCGACCGCGGTCACGGCGGAGAGCGCCGGGGAGGTCGAGTCGGTGCTCACGGTGACGGTGAAGGAGGTCGGGTTCGGAGAGAAGAGCGAGGCGTCCTGGAAGGTCTGGTTGTAGACGTCGAGGGTATGCGTCCCCGCCGCCGGGAGGGCGGTCGAGGGGAAGTCGAGGCGGACCGCGAGCGAGCCGGTCTGCAGGGTCGGCGTGGTCGGGAAGGCGGCGCTGTCCCACTTGTAGTTCGCCGCGGTGACCGGACCGCTGTTCACCGCCTTCGAGAAGGTCACGATGATCGAGTAGGTGCCGGGCCGCGTGAGCGTGAGCGAGCCCGAGGTGGTCGTGGTGCCGGTGGATGTCGCCGTGACCGTGTAGGTGTAGACGGCGGACGTCGTCGCGCCGGTGGCGGTCGCGGTCAGCGAGTGCGCACCGACGGCGAGCGCGTTGTTCACGGCGATGCTGAAGCTGCCGTCGGCGCCCGAGGTGCCCGAGCCGACGTTCGTGGACCCGTCGAGGATCGTCACCGTCGTCGAGGGCGGCGCCCCGTTCCCGGCCACCGTCGGGTTCGAGGTCGTCGAGGGCGTGGCCGGGGTCGTGCCGGTGATCGCGAGCGTGTACGTCGACGACACGATCGTCGCGATCTGGTAGTAGCCGTAGTCCTCCAGCGGGCCGACGCCGTCGAGCACCGGCCGGCCGTAGAAGGTGTGCGCGCCGAGCGCGGCGGAGCTGGGGACCAGCACGTTGTAGACGAAGAAGCCGATCTGGCCGGGTGCGACGAGATCGGAGAGCTGCGTCGCGTAGATGTTCGGCGCGGACCAGCCGGATGCCCAGCCGGCCGCGCTGTCGGTGCCGTTGTCGAGCGGCGCCGCGGTGTGGAGGCTCACGGCCTGGCCCGCGGTGCTCTTGACCCAGGCCTGGTCGCCGGTGTTCGAGAACCCGACGGAGAACTGCCCGGTCTGGCCCGGCGTGAGCGAGAGGAAGGAGCTCTCCGAGAAGTAGGCGGCGTGGAAGCCGGCCTCCGCGGCCGCGACCGGGTAGCTGAGGAAGGCGCCGGCGGCGAGCGCCAGCGCGCTCGCTACGGTCAGGAGCATCTTGTCCGGGCGCATCGTTCCCTCTCCTGGCCGCCCAAGAGGGCGGAGTTTCGCGCTACTGGGGCAACTCTATAACGCGTGGCGCGGCAGGAGGGGCGCTGGGGCTACGCTTTGTCCCGGCATCCCCTCCTCGCTTCGCTCGTCGGGGCTGTACTGACCCTTGCCTCGCTACGCTCGGCAAGTCAGCATCCCCTCGTACCTCGGGGCTGTAGCTCAGCGGATAGAGCGCCGCCGTCCTAAGGCGGGCGTCGCCGGTTCGATTCCGGCCAGCCCCTCCCGCGCGGCCCGCCCTCGCGAGCCGAGGCGGTCGGCCGGCGCCGTGCCGTTCCACAACGGGCGTCGAGCGTCGCGGCCACGAGGAGCGCGAGGATGCGGAACGGGGGTCAGTACCGCACCTGGCGCACGAGGTCGAGGAGCGCGAGGGGCGCGAGCCCGAGGGCGAGCGAGAGGAGCGTCGCGAGCGCGACGGTGGCGCCGGCGAGGCGCCGCCCACCCGCCATGGGCGTCGCCTCCGCCGTGGACGGCGCGAAGCACGCGAGCGCGACCCGCAGGTAGTACGCCGCACTGACGACGCTCGCCAGCACGCCGATGATGAGGAGCCAGAGCAGCCGTGCCTGCGCGAGCGCTTCGAAGACGTAGAGCTTCCCGAGGAAGCCCGCCGTCGGCGGGAGCCCGGTGAGGCCGACGAGCACCACGACGAAGCCGACCGCGATGAGCGGCGAGCGGCGGAAGAGCCCCCCGAGGTCGTCGATGGTCGGATCGTCGTCGGGCAGGAGCGTGAGCAGCCCGAACGACGCGAGCGAGAGCGTCCCGTAGACCACGAGGTAGAAGGCGATGAACGGCGCCGCGATGTCGGCGCCCGCGGCGGCCGCGGCGGCGAGGTACCCCGCGTGGGCGACGCTCGACCAGCCCAAGAGGCGGCGCACTCGGCGCTGCCCCAGCGCAGCGAGATTCCCGACGACGAGCGTGAGCGCGGCGACCGCGGCGAGGGCGGCGCGCCAGTCGGCCGCGGCGACCGCCCCGCCGCTGGTGGCGGCCTGGATCCGAAGGAGCGCCGCGAACGCGCCGGTCTTCGCGGCGAGCGCCATGAACGCGGTCGCCGGCGGCGGTGCGGCCTCGTAGACGTCAGGTGCCCACGCGTGGAAGGGCACCAGCGCCGCCTTGAAGGCGACGCCGCACAGGAGCAGCGCGAAGCCGGCGAAGGCGAGCGGGTCGGGAGGGGTCGCCCCGCGGGCGAGGACGTCCAGGCGGGTCGTTCCGGTCGCGGCGTAGACCAGGGCCACGCCGTAGAGGAACACCGCGGAGGCGGCCGCGCCGAGGAGGAAGTACTTGAGCGCGGCCTCGTCGGCATGACGGGCGCGGGCGAGCAGACCGGTGAGCGCGTAGAGCGGGAGCGAGAGGAGCTCGAGGCCGAGGAACACGACGAGCAGGTCTCCGCCGGCCGCCATGAGCCCCGCGCCGGTCGCGGAGAAGAGGACCAGCGCCACGAACTCCGCCGGGGGCAGATCCTCGCGGGCGAGGTAGTCCCCGGCGACGAGGAGCGCTCCCGCCGCGCCGACGGCCACCAGCGCGACGAAGAACAGCGCGCCGCCGTCGCGTTCGAGCGCGCCGCCGAATCCCGCGGTCCCCGGCCCGAGGCGCGCCGCGAGCACGGCGGCGACCGCCGCGACCGCGGCGCCCAGCCACGCCGCGCCGCGAGCGGGAAGCCGCACGACGAGATCGGCGGCGAGGACCAGGCACGCGCCGCCCGCGAGGACGATCAGGGGAGCGGCCGCCAGGAGGTCGCCCAGCGTCATCGAGGTGCCCCCGCGCTCGCCGGCGTCGCCGGCGGACCGGCGACCCGGTCGCTCACGAGCGTCGGCACGACGCCCACGAGGAGGATGAGCGCGAGCAGCGGCGCGAGGATGAGCCGGTCGGCGCCGCCGAGGTCGCGGATCTGCGCGCGCGCGGGTCCGTGGAACGCGTGCCGGATGAGCCGGAGCCCGTACACCGCCGCGACGACGACGACGAGCGCGGCGACGACCGCGGCCCCCGGGAAGCGCGCGTAGGCGGCTGCGAGGATGAGGAACTCCCCGGCGAAGCCGCTCGTGCCGGGGACGCCGATCGCCGCGACGACCGCGAGGGTGGTGAACGCCGAGAGCACGGGGGCGCTCGCCGCGACGCCGCCCGCGTCCGCGAGCGACCAGCCGCCGACCCGCTGGGCGAGCAGCGTGGCGAGGAGGAAGAGCGCGACCACGACGAGCCCGTGGGAGACGCTCGCGACCAGCGCGCCCTGGCTCGCGGCGGCGGTCGCGGTGAAGACGCCGAGGCCGATGAGGTTCAGGTGGCTCAGGCTCGAGAACGCGATGAGCCGTCGGGTGTCGTGCTGCCGCGTAGCCAGGAGCGCGCCGTAGAGCGTGCCGACCGCCGCGAGCGCGACGAGGCCCGGCGCGAGGCGGGCCATCCCCGCGGGGAAGAGCGGGAGGCAGAGGTGGATGACCCCGTACGCCGCCGTCTTCGCGACGATCCCCGAGAGCACCGCGGCGACCGGCGGCGGCGCCGCGACGTAGGCGCGCGGGAGCCAGGCGTGGAACGGGAAGAGCGGGAGCTTCACGGCGAAGGCCGCGACGAAGACGAGCGCGACGAGCGTCTGGTCGGCCTCCGGCAGCGGTCGGAGCGCGAGCGCCGAGAGCTCCGAGGTGCCCCGCACCACGACGAGCGACACGATCCCGGCCAGGAGGAGCGCGCTGCCGGCCATCGTGTAGAGGAGGAAGCGCAGGGTGGCCCCGCGCGCGTCGGCGCCGCCCCACAGCCACATGAGCAGCGCGACCGGGATGAGCATCGCCTCCCAGAAGACGAAGAACAGCACGAGGTCCTGCGCGACGAACACGCCGCTCACGGCGGCCTGCGCCAGGCACCAGAGCGCGAAGTACCCGCGCGGGTGCGCCACGCGCCGGCTCGCCGCGGCGCCCGCGGCGAAGAGGATGCCCGTGAGCGCGAGGAGCACGAGGCCGAACCCGTCCGCACCCACCGCGTAGTGCGCGAGCGGTCCGGCCCACTCGAACCGTTCGGTCGGGATGCCGCCCGGTCCGCGCGCGACGGCCTGCGCGACGACGAGCACGCTCTCGAGGAGCCCCGCCGCGACGGCGACCGCGCGCGCGAAGCGGCCGGCCGGGAGCGCGCACAGGGCCGCCGCGGCGAGGAGCGGGACGAGGACCATCTGGAACGAGCTCATCGCGAGCCGGTCCCGCCGAGCGACCAGAGCGCCAGGAGGAGCGCGGCGCCGGCGAGCAGGTAGGCCTCGTACGAGCGCAGGAGGCCGCTCTCCGCGCGCTGGACCCGGGCGCCCGCGCGCGTCACGAGGCGACCCGCGGCATCGAGGGACCACTGGAGCGTCGCCTCGGCTCCGCGCTCGAGCGCGCTCGCGACCGCCGCGACCGACCGCGCTCCCCCGCCCGCGAGCAGGGCATCCAGGCCGAAGCCTCCGAGCGCCGCCCGGCCGAGCGCGGGCGGCAGGAGCTCGCGCGCACCCGACCGGGACCGCCGCCAGCCGAGCGCGGCCCCCGCCACCGCGACGAGGCCGCCGCCGAGCGCCAGCTCGGGCGGCGGCCTCGCCGGCTCCGGCACGCCGAGGGCGACCGTGCCGCTCGCGACGAGCGCGCCGAAGCCGAGCGCCGCGAGGGCGAGCGCTCCGAGAGGCACGAGCATGCTGGGCGGCGACTCGTGCGCCCCGGCGCTCGCCGCCGACCCGGCCGGCGCGAGGAACACGAGCGTGAAGAGCCGCGCCGCGTAGAGCGCGGACAGCGCGCCGGTGAGGAGGACCGCGGCGAGGAGCCAGGGCCGGTCGAGCGCGGCGGCCGCGATCGCCTCCTTCGAGAAGAAGCCCGACGCGGGCGGGAGCGCGGCGAGCCCGAGCGCGCCGGCGGCGAACGCCGGGGTGGTCCAGCGAAGACGGGCCGCCAGGCCGCCGAGGCGGCGGAGGTCCTGCTCGTCGCCGGTCGCGTGCATGACCGAGCCCGCCCCGAGGAACAGCGTGGCCTTGAAGAACGCGTGCGCGACGAGGTGGAAGAGCGCGGCGAACACCGCGCCCAGGCCGGCGCCCACGAACATGAGCCCGATCTGCGAGATCGTCGACCAGGCGAGCACGCGCTTGAGGTCGGTCTGCGCGAGCGCGACGAGCGCCGCGCCGAGCGCGGTGAGCGCGCCGAGAGCCGCCGCCACGGCGAGCACCTCGGGCGCGAGGGACGAGCCGAGCCGGAGGAGGAGGACCACTCCGGCGGTGACCATCGTGGCGGCGTGGATGAGCGCCGATACCGGTGTCGGGCCTTCCATCGCGTCGGGCAGCCAGAGGTGGAGCGGGAGCTGCGCCGACTTGGCGACGGCGCCCGTCAGCAGCAGCGCGCTGATCGCGATGGAGAGCGGCCCCAGAGACCCGATCGCGAGCGTGTGACGGTCGGCGAGGATCGCGAGGAGCCCGATGAGGAACGCGGCGTCCCCCACCCGGTTGACGACGAAGGCCTTCACGGCGGCGGCCGCGGCCGCCGGCCGCTCCCGCCAGTGTGCGATGAGCAAGTACGAGCACAGGCCGACGAGCTCCCAGCCGGCGAACAGGATCGCGAGGTTCGCGCCGAGGACGATGAGCAGCATCGCCGCGACGAAGAGGTCGAGCGCGGCGAAGTAGCGCTGCGTGCCCGCGTCACGAGCGAGGTAGCCGATCGAGTAGAGCGCGATGAGCGCGGAGACACCGGTGACCATGAGCGCGAGCGGCAGCCCGGTCCGATCGAGCGCGAGCGTGAGGTCGGCGCCGGCGAGCGGGAGCCACGGGCCGAGCGTCGCGCGGACGCCCGGCCCGGTCCCCGCGGTCGTCATCGAGAGGACCGCGCCGAACGAGAGCGCGATCGCGCCGGTGCCGATCACGCCGTGCGCGCGGCGGCCCAGCCGGCCGCCGGCCAGCGCGAGCAGCGCGGCACCGGCGAGCGGCAGCAGGACCGTGAGCCAGAGCGTCATCGGCCGCTCATCCGGACAGGTCGCTCGCCCGGTCGACGTCCACCGACACGTGCCGGCGCGCGACGTCGATGACGATCGCGAGTCCCACCGCGACCTCCGCCGCCGCGACCGCGATGACGAAGAACGCCACGATGACGCCGTCGAGCTCGCCGAACCGCTTCGCCGCGGCGACGAAGGTGAGGTTCACGGCGTTGAGCATCAGCTCGACCGACACGAGCATCGAGAGCGCGTTCGCGCGCATGACGACGCCCGCCGCGCCGAGCGCGAAGAGGAGCGCGCCGAGGAGCAGGTAGGCGGTCGTGGGCATCAGCGGCTCACCGGCGCGGCCACTCGCGCTCGCTCGAGCGCTTCCGCGCGAGCACGACCGCCGCGACGAGCGCGGCCAGGAGGAGCACGCTCGTCACCTCGAAGGGAAGGAGGAACCGCACGAAGAGCGCGTCGGCGATCGCGTCGATGTCCGTCGGGGACCCGGGAGCGACCGCGACCGGCAGGCGCCCGCGCAGGATGGCCGCCGCCAGCAGCGCGAAGAGCAGCACCGCGATGGCCGCTCCGGCAAAGTCGAGGCGCCGCCCCGTGCGCGTGCCCGACTCGTTCGCTCGCGCGTGGCTCAGGATCATGATCGCGATCGTGAACAAGACCACGATCGCGCCGGCGTAGACGCCCACTTGCACCGCGGCGAGGAACTCGAAGCCGAGCCCCAGGTAGATGACCGCGAGCGAGAGGAGCGTGACGACGAGCGAGACCGCGGCGGCGAGCGTGTCCTTCCGGAACACCGCGTTCGCGGCCGCGAGCACGCAGATCGCTCCGGCGACCGCGAAGATCCCCTGCTCGGCGTTCACGAGGGCATCCACGAGTCGCCTTCCTCGCGCTTCGGTCCGGGAGCCATGAGCTGGTCCTTCGTGAAGATGAGCGACGCGCGGTCCAGACCGGCGAGCTCGAACTCGCCCTTCATCTGGAGCGCCTCGGTCGGGCACGCTTCGACGCAGTACCCGCAGTAGATGCAGCGCAGCAGGTTGACCGTGTACGTCTTCGCGTACCGCTCGCCGATCGAGATCGGGGCATCCGCCGGGTTCTCCGCGCCCTCGACGTAGATCGCGTCCGCCGGGCAGACCAGCGCGCAGAGCTCGCAACCGACGCACTTCTCGAGGCCGTTCTCGTGGACCTGCAGCTCGTGGCGCCCGCGATGGCGCGCCGGGAGGACCGGCCGCTCCTCCGGGTACCGCAGCGTCACCGGCGCGCGGCGCATCGTGCGGAAGGTCACCCGGAACCCGCGGGCGAGTGCCCGCAGATCGGCGAGCAGGCTCATCGCAGCGCCACCCAGACCGCGACGAGCGCGAGGTTCGCGAGCGACAGCGGGAGCAGCACCTTCCAGCCGAAGGCCATCAGGCGGTCGTACCGCACGCGCGGCAGCGACGCCCGCAGCCAGACGAACGCGAACATGACGAGGGCCACCTTGAGCGCGAACGCGCCGGCGCCGAGCGGCCCGCCGCCGAACGGCCACCACCCGCCGAGGAAGAGCGTCGTGATGAGCGCGGCGGCGATGAGCGCGTGGAGGTACTCGCTCAGCATGAAGAAGGCGAAGCGGAACGCCGAGTACTCGGTGTGGTAGCCCGCGCCGAGCTCCTGCTCCGCCTCGGGGAGGTCGAACGGGGCGCGGCTCGCCTCGGCGAGCCCGGCGAGCACGTACACGACGAACCCGACCGGCTGCACGACCGCGAACGGGACGGGGAACTGCGCCTCGACGATCTTCACGAGCGAGAGCGAGCCCGTCGCCGCGACGACGCCGAGCGCGGCGATGCCCTGCGCGAGCTCGTATGAGATGAGCTGCGCGGTCGAGCGCAGGCCACCCATGAGCGAGTACTTGCTGTTCGCGCTCCACCCGCCGAGCATCACGCCGTACACGCCGATGGACGAGATCGCCGCGACGTAGAGGTAGCCGATGTTGAGGTCGGCGAGGCGCCAGTCCGGCGTGAGCGGGACGACCGCGAAGACGAGGACCACCGGCACGAGGGTGATCAGCGGCGCCAGGAAGTGGAGCCACGGGTCGGCGCCGAGCGGCCGGACGTCCTCCTTGAAGAGGAGCTTCAGCACCTCGGCGAGCGGCTGGAGGAGGCCGGCCGGACCCACCCGGTCGGGCCCCACGCGCGCCTGCATCCTCGCGAGGATCCTCCGCTCGGCCAGGATCGTGTACGCGCCGATCGTGAACACGGCGAGGAGCAGCACCCCGGCCTTTGCGATCGCGGCGAGGAGGTCGCTCACGCCTTCGTCACCTCGACGCTCGGCAGTGGGTCGCTCCAGGCGAGGAGCAGGCTCGTCCGGACCCCCGCGGCGTTCTCGGCCAGGAACGCGCGGCCGCGCGGCATGGCGGCGACGCAGCGGGCGGCCGCCCGGACCCGGCCGTGGCGGCTGCGGATCTCCACCGCGTCGCCGTCGGCGATGCCGCGCGCGGCGGCGTCCTCGGGATTCAGCTCGACCGCGCCCACGGCCCCGCCGGCCTTGAGCCGGGTCGAGCGCGCGAGCATCGTGCCGTCGCCGATGAGGAGCGGCGCCGTCATGAGCACGAGCCCGTCCCCGCTCTGGGGGCCTTGGGGACCCTGAGGGCTCTGGGGGGTCGGCGCCGCCAGGAGCTCGTACGGCCCGCGCACCGGTCGCTCGGGACGGCGGACGACCCCGGGCTCGGCGACGCCGTGCGGCTGATCGGCGGTGCGGGGAAGCTCCTCCCCCGCGCTCAGCGGCACCGCGGCGAGCGATGCGCCGACGTGGATCGGGCTCACGCGCGCGGACCCGGGCATGCCCAGCGGCCAGCCCCCCGGCGCGAAGAACGCCTTCTGCGTCGTGACGCCCCTGCTCGCGGGCGTGGCGCTCGCGTAGACCCCGTACACGCCCTCCGGCACGGCCGCCATCGTCGTGCCGGGACCGGGCGCGCCCGCGATCGGCAGCGTCGCGGCCATGACCGGGAGTCGCGCGCCACGGAGGAGGTACGCGCTCGCGGGCTCGCGCAGGTCGAGCCGCGCCGCGAGATCGAGGAGGATCGCGAGGTCGGCGCGCGCCTCGCCCGGCGGCTGGGTGACCGGCGCCACCGGCTGGGTGCGTCCCTCCACGTTCGTCAGGGTGCCCGACTTCTCGGGGAGCGCCGCGGCCGCGAGGACGACGTGGGCCTTCCCGGCGGTCGCGGAGGGCGCGATGTCCTGCACGACGAGCAGCTCGACGCTCGCGAGCGCCCGCTCGACGAGCGCGCGGTCCGGGAACGTCCGGAGCGGATCGACGCCGACCAGGTAGAGGGCCCGCAGGCGTCCCTCGGCCGCGGAGACGATGATCTGGCCACCCGGGACACCACCCGCGCCCGGCAGCAGGCCCGCTCGCGTCGCGCCCATCGCGTTGGGTGCGCGCATGAGCACGCCGGTGCGTCCGAGCGCGTCCGGGCCGCTCGCCGCCAGGGCGAGATTCGCGAGCGCGCGGGCGACCGCCTCGCCGTCCGGCCTTGACTCGAGCATCGCTCCGGCGAGGTAGAGCGGCGCCTTCGCCGCACGGAGCGCGGCCGGCGGCTCCGCGGCGATGGCGGCGAGCGCCGCGGCCTCGCCGCCCGGATCCGCCCGGATGACCATCGTCGCGTCGCGCTCGACCTCGAGCGGCCGCGCCGAGACGACGATGAGCGCCGCCCCGCGGCGCAGCGCCTTGCGGAGCCGGAGCCAGAGAAGCGGCAGCTCCTCGGTGAGGTCACAGGCGGCGAGGACGATCGCGTCGGCCCGCTCCACCTCGGCGAACGTCACCGGCAGCCCGGCGAGGTCCGCGAGCGCGCCGCCGGCGCTGCGCGCCGCGCTGCGGTGATCGACGTGCGGGGTCCCGAGGCCCTTGGCGAAGACCAGGTGCAGGAGCGCGCACTCCTCGTCGGTGAGCCGCGAGCCGCCGATGACGCCGACCGACTCCGGACCGTACCGCGCGACCACCGACCGGAGGCCGTCGGCGACCCGACCGATCGCGTCGCTCCAGCGGGCCGGGACGAGCGTGTCATCCCGCCGCACGAGCGGGTGCTCGAGTCGCGGCGCCTGGCTCACGTACTCGATGCCGTAGGCGCCCTTGTCGCAGAGCCACACCTCGTTCACGGCCTCGTGCTGCCGCGGCTTCACCCGGAGCACCTCTCCGGCGCGGGCCTCGTACCGCACCGCGCAGCCGACGGCGCAGTGGCCGCAGACCGAGTCGCCGTAGGCGAGGTCCTGCGGGCGCGCCCGGAAGCGATACGGCTCGCTGGTGAGCGCGCCGCACGGACAGAGCTCGACGATGTTGCTCTGGAACTTCGAGCTGAGCGGCCGCCCCTCGAACGTGCCGAGCACGCTCGTCGAGCCGCGATCGAAGAACGCAAGCTCCGCGTCGCCTGCGATCTCGTCCATGAACCGCGTGCAGCGGTAGCACATGATGCACCGCTCCATGTCGAGCACGACGAGCGAGGAGAGCCGCTGCGCCTTCGCGCCCCGCCGCTTCGGCAGCCCTGAGCGCGACACGCTCGGCCCGTAGAGATGCGAGTAGTCCTGGAGCGGGCACTCTCCAGCCGCGTCGCAGACCGGGCAGTCGAGCGGGTGGTTCAGGAGGAGGAACTCGAGGACCGAGCGGCGCGCGTCGGCGACCTCCGGCGTGTTCGTCCGCGCGACCATGCCCTCGGTGACCGGGGTGGTGCACGAGGTCTGCAGCCCGGGCAGCTTCTCGATCGAGACCGCGCAGAGGCGGCAGGCGCCCGCGAGGGAGAGCTTCGGGTGATAGCAGAAGCGCGGCACGTGCACGCCGGCGACGCCGGCGGCCTCGATGAGCAGGGTACCCGCAGGCACGAGCGCCGTTCTACCGTCGACCGTGACGCTGACCATCTTCACGGCCATCGCCGGTCCCCCCGGGTGGACGGGCCCTCGGCCGCGCGGTCGCGCGTTCCCATCAGGCGACCGCCTTCAGCGGGCAGCGGCCCATGGCGGCGTGCGCCGCGAAGTGCTCCGAGAACTTCCCGAGCGCTCCGAGCTGGGGCGCCGCGGCGAACGCGCCGAGCGCGCAGAGGGTCCGTCCCGTCATCTGCCGGCTGACGCTCCCCAGGAGCTCGACGTCGCGGGCGTCCCCGGACCCGTCCACGAGGTGCTCGAGCAGGCGGTGCTGCCAGACCGTTCCCTCGCGGCAGGGGACGCACTTCCCGCACGACTCGTGGCGGAAGAAGCGCGCGAGCCGCTCGAGCGTCTCGACGATGCAGACCGTCTCGTCCAGCACCGTGATCCCGCCCGCGCCGAGCTCGGTCCCGAGCTTCTTCAGCGAGTCGAAGTCCATCGGCACGTCGATCTCGCTCGGCAGGAGCGCGGTGGACGCCGCCGCGCCCGGGATGACGAAGCCGAGGCGCTTCCCGTCGCGGATCCCCCCGGCGTGCTCCTCGATGAGCTCGCGCAGCGGTGTGCCCATCGGCCGTTCGTAGACCCCCGGCCGGCGCACGTGTCCGGACAGGCAGTAGAGCTTCGGCCCGGGCGCCGTCTCGGGCCCGATGCTCTTGAACCAGGCGGCGCCGCGATCGACGATGTCCGGTACGCAGCCGAGCGTCTCCACGTTGTTGATGACGGTCGGCTTGCCGAAGAGCCCGACGAGCGCGGGGAACGGCGGGCGCGAGCGGGGCTGCGGCCGGCGGCCCTCGATCGACTCGAGGAGCGCGGTCTCCTCGCCACAGATGTAGGCGCCGGCGCCGCGGAACACCTCGATCTCGCAGGAGAACGCGCTGCCGAGGATGCCCTTCCCCAGGTAGCCCTTCTCGCGCGCCTGCGCGATCGCTCGCTCGAGCGCCCGCGCGCCCGCGCGGTTCTCGCCGCGGATGTAGAGGTAGGCGGCGCCGATGCCCACCGCGTAGCAGCACAGGAGGATCCCCTCGACGAGCGCGTGCGGATCGGCGTCGATGAAGACGCGGTTGTTGAACGTGCCCGGCTCGCTCTCGTCCGCGTTGACGGCGAGGTACTTCACCGGCGCGTCCTTCGGGATGAACGACCACTTCCGGCCGGTCGGGAACCCGGCGCCGCCACGGCCGCGCAGGTTCGACGCGCTCACCTCGTCGATGACCTGCTGCGGCGTCATCGACCCGAGCGCTTTGCGGAGCGCGCGGTAGCCACCCGTCGCCTCGTACACGTCGAGGTCGCCCGAGCGGTCGAGCCCGCGCCGCCGGAGGAGGACCGGCTCGAAGGTGCTCATGAGTCGAGCTCCGCGAGGAGCGCGTCGGCGCTCGCGACGGGACCCCGGTATTCGAGGTCCACCTGCACCGCCGGCGCCTGATCGCAGGCCGCGATGCACTCCTGCCGGCGCACGGTGAAGCGCCCGTCGGCGGTGGTCTCGCCCGGCGCGATCCCGAGCCGCGCGCAGAGGTCGGCGAGCAGGCGCGCGCCGCCGTTCGCTCCGCAGACGAGGTTGTCGCAGACGTCGATGACCCGCCGACCCGTCGGCCTGCGCGAGAACAGGAAGTAGAAGGACGCGACGCCCTCGGCGTCGGCCGGCGCGACGTCGAGGGTCGCGGCGACCTCGGCGAGCGCCTCGCCGGAGATCCAGCCCTCGGTCTCCTGGACGACCCACAGCGCCGGGAGGAGCGCCGCGCGCTTGGTCGGGAAGCGCACCGCGAGCAGGCCGACGCGCGTCCGGACCGCCTCGGAGAGCGCGCTCACCGATCCACCTCGCCCAGCACGAAATCGATCGAGGCGAGGGTGGCGATGCAGTCCGCGACCATCCCTCCGCGCACCATGCTCGGGAGCGCCTGCAGGCTCGCGAACGACGGCGCGCGGAAGCGGACGCGCTGGGGCAGGTTCGTGCCGTTCGCCACGACGTGGACCCCGAATTCGCCGCGCGGCGACTCGACCGCGCCGTAGGCCTCGCCCGGCGGCGGGATCGGCCCCTCGGTCGCGAGCTTGTAGTGGTGGATGAGCGACTCCATCGACGAGTGGATGAGCTCCCGCTTCGGGAACGCGACGTGCGGGTCGTCGATCCGGATCGGGCCGTCCGGGAGGCGCTCGAGCACCTGCCGGCAGATCCGGACGCTCTCGTCGAGCTCGCGGCGCCGCACCAGGTACCGGGCGTAGGCGTCGCCCGCGGTCTCGGTGATCACGTCGAACGCCAGCTCGGGATAGATCTCGTACGGGACGGCGCGGCGAACGTCGTACGCGATGCCGCTCGCGCGCAGGTTCGGTCCGGTCATCCCGTAGGAGAGCGCCGCGTCGGCGCCGATCCTGCCGATCCCCCGCATGCGGGCCTTGAAGATCGGGTTCTCGCGGAGGAGGTCGTCGTATTCCAGGAGGTGCGCCGGGAGCTCGTCGAGGTAGCGCGCGGTCCCCTCGAGGAACTTCGCCGTGGCGTCCGCTGGCAGCCCGCCGATGCGGATGAACGAGGTCATCATGCGCACGCCGGAGAGCTCCTCCATGAGCGCGAGGACGCCTTCGCGCTCGCGGAACGCGTAGATGAGCATGCTCGACGCGGCGAGGTCGATCGCCATGGTCCCGAGCCAGATGAGGTGGGAAGCGATCCGGTTGAGCTCGGCGATGAGCACCCGCAGCCACCGCGCGCGCGGCGGCGCGGTGATCCCGAAGAGCTTCTCCACCGCGAGGACGTAGGCGAGGTTGTTCGAGTAGGGCGAGAGGTAGTCGATCCGGTCGGTGAGCGTGATCGCCTGGTGGAAGGTCCGGTACTCGCAGGACTTCTCGATGCCGGTGTGGAGGAAGCCGATGTCGGGGTGCGCGTCCACGACGACCTCGCCGTCGAGCTCGAGCATGAGGCGCAGCACCCCGTGGGTGGACGGGTGCTGCGGCCCCATGTTGAGGAGCATCGTCTCGTGCGGCGGCAGGGTCGTCGGCGCACCGGTCGGGCCCGTCACCGCGCCGTGCCCTCCGGGAAGGCGAGCGGGACGACGGTGTCGCGCTTCCCCGCGCCGCCGTAGTCCACGACCTCGCCGCCGAGCGGGTGATCGCGCCGGAGCGGGTGGCCGACCCAGTCGTCGGGCATCAGGATCCGGCGGAGGTCCGGATGCCCCCGGAACGGGATCCCGAACAGGTCGTAGACCTCGCGCTCGTACCAGTCCGCGGCCGGGTAGACGTCCGAAACGGTCGCGATCGGCGCACCGTCCGCCACACGCACGTGCACCCGCACGCGCGCGTTGTCGGCGAGCCGGTGGAAGAGGTACACGAGGTCGAAGCGGGACGCGCGCTCGGGCGTGTCGAACGCGGTGAGGTCGATGAGCAGCTCGTGGCCGGCGGCGCGGGCGCGCTCGGCCGTCCCGTGCACTTCCGACGGCTCGACGAACGCCGTCGGGACGCCGTCGGCGACCCGGATCACTGGACGGTGATCGGGCGGCGCGCGCCGGCCTTCACCATCTCCCGCAGCTGGATGATCGCGAAGAGGAGCGCCTCCGGCCGAGGCGGGCAGCCCGCGAGGAAGACGTCCACCGGGACGATCTTGTCCACACCCTGCACGAGCGCGTAGTTGTTGTAGACACCGCCGCACGACGCGCAGGCACCCATCGCGATGACCCACTTCGGCTCCGGCATCTGGTCGTAGAGCTGGCGGAGGACGGGCGCCATCTTCTGGGAGACCCGGCCGGCGACGATCATGAGGTCCGCCTGGCGAGGGCTCGCGCGGAAGATCTCCGAACCGAATCGCGAAATGTCGAAGCGCGCGGCCGACATGCTCATCATCTCGATCGCACAGCAGGCCAGGCCGAAGGTGAGCGGCCAGAGCGACGAGCCGCGCGCCCAGTTGGCGGCTTTCTCGATGGTCGAGAACACGACGCTGCGGTCCTCGCCGGAGTCGAAGGCGGCCCGCGGGATCAGCGGCTCGCGGCTCACTCCCATCTGAGGGCGCCCTTGCGCCAGACGTAGGCGAAGCCGAGCAGGAGCAGCCCCGCGAAGACGGCCATCTCGACGAGGCCGAAGGCGCCCAGCCGGTGGAGCGCGACGGCCCAGGGCACCATGAAGATGACCTCGACGTCGAAGAGCACGAACAGCATCGAGGTGACGTAGAACCGGATCGGGACGCGCTTCCAGGCCGGCCCGACCGGGCTCATCCCGGACTCGTACGGGGCGTACTTCGCGAGCGAGGGCCGGTGCGGCGCGACAAAGCGCGGGACCGACATCGCGACGAGCCCGACCACCGTCACGAGCACGAAGAGCACGAGGATCGGCAGGTAGTCGGAGAGCATCGGTGCGCCGATTCTAGAGGCGGACCACCATGGACGAACGGTAGGTCACGGGTGCGCGGCGGACGGCTCGCCTTCTAGTTGCCGGCGCGTGAGCGTATCGACGACGCCGCGCTCGAGAAGCGCAAGGAACCCGTCCACGAAGGCGGCGTCCCACTGCGACCCCGCCCCTGCGCGCAGGCGCCGCACGGCCTCCTCGCGGGCGAGCGCGACGCGGTACGGCCGGGCAGAGGTCATCGCGTCCCAGGCGTCGCTGACGGCCGCGATGCGCGCGCTGAGCGGGATCTCGGACCCCGCCAGGTGGTCCGGATAGCCGCGCCCGTCCCAGCGCTCGTGGTGGTGACGGATGATCGGCAGGTACGCCGTCGTGCTGCGCAGCGGTGAGCAGATGCGGTGCCCCTCGGCTGCGTGCCGCTGCACGACGAGGTACTCCTCCTCGGTGAGTGGTCCGGGCTTGAGGAGGATCTCGGGCGGGATGACCAGCTTGCCCACGTCGTGCAGGATCCCGCCGCGGTAGAGGCAATCGAGATCCTCCGCCTCCCAAAGCCCGTGCGCGCGACCGATCTCACGCGAGAACAGACCGACCCGCTCGGCGTGATGCACGGTGTAGAGGTCTCGGGCCTCGACCGCCCGGGCGAGCGCGAGAATGGTCGTATCCGACGCGTCCAGGCGCTTGTTGAGCGCGCGGTCGCGGAGCAGCACGCGCGTCCGTACGAGGAGCTCCTGTGCGTCGAAGGGCTTGGTGAGGAAGTCGTCGGCGCCGGCCTCGAGGCCCTTGAGGCGCGTCGCACGGTCGTTCAGCGCGGTGATCAGCACGATCGGAATGAGACGCTGCGTGGCGTCGCTCTTCAGCTGCCGGCAGAGGGTCAGGCCGTCCATGCGCGGCATCTCGATGTCGAGGAGCACGAGGTCAGGCTCCTCTGCCACGATCCGCTCGAGCGCCTCGATACCGTCACGCGCTTGCCGCACCGCGTAACCGAGGTCGGCGAGGTAGGCCTCGACGAGCTCGCGGTTGGTCGCGTCGTCGTCTACGACGAGGACGACGGGCGTCACGGCTGGGACGAGCACCGGGCTCACGGCGTGGGAACGCTCATGCGCGCTTCGCTGCCGCCGGCTGCGTTCCGGCGTCCCCTCCGAGGAAGCCGGCGACGAGCTTGGTCAGCGTGTGCACGTCCACCGGTTTGCTCACGTAGCCGTCGCAGCCGGCGGCAAGAGCCTTCTCCGCGTCACCCTTCATCGCGTACGCCGTGAGCGCCAGCACCACGATGTCCCGCGTCTTCGGATCCGCCTTCAGCTGCCGCGTGAGCGTGAGGCCGTCCATGCCGGGCAGCTGGACGTCCATGAGGATCAGACGGGGCCGCTCCGCTGCGATGACGAGCAGCGCCTCGGCCGCGTCCGTGGCGGTGCGCACCCGGTAGCCGGCGAGCTCGAGGATCGCTTGCGCGAGCTCGAGGTTGATCGCGTTGTCGTCGACGACGAGGAGCGGTGCGTCGGCCATCACGCCCCTCCGTCTTCCCGGGATCGTTGCGGCGTCATCGCGACCCGTCGGGGGTGCCGGCCTCGTGCTTCGCGATCGCGTCGGCGAGCGCCTCCCGAATGGAACCCAGGTCCGCCTCGCCCTTGCGTATCAGTCCCTGGGTGCGCGCGCGTACCTGGGCAGCCTCCTCGGTCGAAAGGGTCTTCCCCGTCCAGACCAGCACGGGCAGGCGCTTGCCGTGCTCCGTACGCCGGAGGCGGTCCAGGAACGCGAGGCCGTCCATCTCCGGCATGTGCAGGTCCAGGACGACGGCCGCGTACTCCTGCGCCGACGCCGCCGCGAGCGCGCTCGCGCCGTCCGCGTAGCAGCTCGGCACGTAGCCGGCCTGCTGGAGCACGGCCTCGACGAGCGCCAGGTCCACCGGATTGTCGTCCACGACGAGCAGGCGCCGGCCTTGGCCGGGTGTCACGCCGACGGCCGCCAGTGCCGCGCGAAGGTCCTCGACGGTCACCGGCTTCGCCAGCAGACCCTGGATCGCCACTGCCGTCGCCTCGGCCAGCTCGGGCTCGATCGCCGCGAGGATGACCGGGGTGCCCCGGTTAGGCCCGTCCAGCCGCAACGACTCCAGGACCTGAAGGCCGGAGCCGTCAGACAGGAGGCCGAGCAGGACGGCCGCGAACCGCTCGCGCCGAAGCCGCTCGGCGGCCTCGGCCGCGCCACCCACCGCCTCGGCCCGGTACCCCGCGCCGGACAGCATGCCCAGGAGCGCGTGCCGGTCGTCCGGGTCGTCCTCGACGACGAGGACGCGCGGCGCGGTCGTCCTCGCGGAGACCTCCGCGTCCGGCTGCTCCACGGGAACGTCCGGACCCACCTGCGGCCGCAGCGGCAGGACGGCGAAGAACGTGCTCCCGCGCCCCAGCGTGCTGCTCACGCCCACGTGTCCGCCCTGCGCCTCGACGATCCGCTTGGTGAGCGCGAGCCCAAGGCCCGTGCCCGCGTACTTCTTCGCGGCGCTCGCGTCGAGCTGCTGGAACTCCACGAACAGGCGATCCAGGTCCTCGGGCTTGATCCCGACCCCGGTGTCCTCGACCTCGATCCGGAAGCGATCCGTGCCCTCCGGATCGATCCTGATGGTGACCGCGCCGTCCTCGGGCGTGAACTTGATCGCATTCGACACGTAGTTGTAGAGGACCTGCTTGAGCCGCATCGGGTCGGCCACCAGCCGGCCGAGCGCCGGGTCGATCTCGACGGCGAGCCGGAGCCGCTTGTTCGCCGCGAGCTCGCGGACGACCGAGGTGACCTCGCTCGTCAGCTTCCTGAGGTCCACGACCTCCGGCAGGAGCTCCACCTTCCCCGCCTCGACCTTCGCCAGGTCGAGGATGTCGTTGATCAGCTGGAGGAGGTGCCGGCTGCTCGTGAGCACGTGGCCCAGGTACCTCTGCTGGCGGTCGGTGACCGGTCCGGCACTGCCTTCGTGCACAAGCTGCGTGAAGCCGATCGCGCCGTTGAGCGGGGTCCGCAGCTCGTGCGACATGTTCGCCAGGAACTCGCTCTTCAGACGGTTGGCCTCCTGAACGCGCTTGTACTGGAGCTCGAGCTCCTCGTTCTGGCGCTGGAGCTGGGCCTCCAGGCGCTTCTGCTCGGTGACGTCGCGCGCGGCGGCGAAGACGCCCTGGAGCCGCCGACCCCGGTCGTAGAAGGTGGTCGCGTTGTAGGAGACGACCGTTTTCTCGCCGTCCCTGGCCTGCGCGGTGAGCTCGTAGTTGGTGACCTTCTTCTCGCTCAGCACCAGCTTGATGGCCGCTTCGGCCCGCTCGGGATCGGTGAAGTAGTCCTTGAACGGCGCGCCGATCAGCTCGTCGCGCGTGCAGCCGGTGAGCGCCTCCATCTGCTTGTTGACGTCGGTGATGATGCCGAGCGGATCGGTGGTCATCAGCGCGTCGATATTCGATTCAATGAGCGAGCGCGTGTAGAACTGCTGATCGCGCAGGCGCTGATCGAGCTTCTTCTGCTCTTCTTCGACCCGCTTGCGCGCGGTGTTGTCGGTGCCGATCAGGAGGTAGCCGATGATCCCGCCTTGGTCGTCGCGCAGGGCCGTGACCGAGACGACCGCCGGGAAGCGGCTGCCGTCCTTGCGGATGTAGGTCAGCTCGTAGATGTCCTCGATCCCGCGCGAGGCTTTGAAGACCAGGGCCTCGAAGCCGGGCGTGATCGCGGTCCCGAGCTCGACGCTCAGGGCTTTGGCCCGCGCGATGACCTCCTGCGGGTCGGAGATGTCGGCGGGGGTGATCTTGTTCAGCACGTCGGCGGCCGCGTAGCCGAGCATCCGCTCGGCGCCGACGTTGAAGATCTGGATGACGCCCTTCTCGTCGGTGGCGATGCTGGAGAAGTTGGCGCTGTTGAAGATCGCGCTCTGGAGGGCGCCCGCCTGGAGCAGCGCCTCTTCGCGTCGGACTTCGCTAGTGACCTCCACCGTGCTGGCAGCGGGATGTTCGGCTGACCTGACGGACAGCGGTCGTGGCTTCGTCGCCCTGATCGGTGCGCGCAGGGGTTTGATCGGTCGTTTCATGAGCCTTTACCGAGCGTAGCCGCTGGACGACCCCGGGCTGTGACCGGCTCGCGCGTCGGATCCGCGCTCGCGGGCAGCAGGGCGCGACTGCTGGCGACTCCGTGCTTGTTCACGGACCTGCCCAGGAGCGATGCCACCGCGACGCTTCGATCGGCTGCCCTGACTCGCACATCGAGGTCGAGGCGCGCTGGGCCGGGCTGGGCAGGTCATTCGCGCGGTTGTTTGCGGCGTCGGTTGGCCGCGGCAGTCACGCCACGGCTTCGGATGAGCACCTCGCCAATAGTACTAGTACTACAACGCGGACATCCTAGTACTTCAGCAGCCTTCCGCGAAGGCAGCACGATGACCAGTACCAGTGTACCGCGCCGGTCACGCTCGACGCAGCCACCTTCCCCCGTGACCCCAGGGTCCCGGCTCCTCCAGCGGTGGCAAGGTGTGCCTCTGCTGGGCGGCTGCCGAGGATCTCGCCCGGCCGTGGCCGGCCGACACACGCACCAAGGCAGACTGATCCGGGGCACTCGGCCGCCGACGCTGCCATCCCGCATGCATCAGGGTCGCGGTCAACCCAAGACCGACGGCGGTCACGCTCGGAGGAGCGGGACGCCGCACGGCGCGCGACCGTATACTTCGACTTCTTCCCGCGCGTGAAGCGGACCTCCTCTGGTGATCGCTTCGGGGTGTGGCGCAGTTTGGTAGCGCGCTGCGTTCGGGACGCAGAGGCCGGCAGTTCGAGTCTGCCCACCCCGACACGACTCGCGCTAGTGCTTGAAGGGTTCCCCTTCGTCGAGCGCTTCGGCCTCGAGGGCGACGAGCCGGCGGAGCACGCGGAAGCGCTCGCTCGCGCGCTCGCGCGTGACCGCGGCCACGCCGTCCACGCTGAACGACTCCACCGCGAACGACGCCGAGACCGTCCCGTGGATGACCGCGTGGCGGAGGGTGCCGTCGTCCACACGGCCCGCCCGCGCGAGGTAGCCCATGAAGCCGCCGGCGAACGAGTCGCCCGCGCCGGTGGGGTCCTGGATCTTCTCCAGCGGGTAGGCGGGGGCCCGCAAGGACCGGG
>Ga0082335_1002594_pt1 | contig 33274 bp, 16 predicted proteins | sample Subgrocontami58m_FD_72375 | JGI IMG/M metagenome (GOLD analysis project Ga0082335, IMG submission 72375) | Subsurface groundwater microbial communities from S. Glens Falls, New York, USA - GMW37 contaminated, 5.8 m (SPADES assembly) (version 2) ... | reverse complement strand
GTAATCGCCGAGTTGAAAAAACGCCAGAACGTGATCCTTTTCATCGACGAGATCCATCCCATCGTCGGCGCCGGCGCCGTCTCGGGAGGCTCCCTGGATGCCTCCAACATTCTCAAGCCGACCCTGACCGCCGGGCACATCCGTTGCATCGGGTCTACAACTCATGAAGAATACAGAAAGTATTTCGAAAAGGATCGCGCCCTGTCCCGTCGTTTTCAGCCGATCGAGATTTCCGAACCCACCGTCGAAGAGACCGTGCAGATTCTGCAGGGTCTGCGGGAAAAATATGAAAGCTATCACGGAGTGGTTTACGCCGATGATGCCCTGCGCGCGGCCGCCGAGCTTGCGGCCAAGCACATAAACGACCGCCATTTGCCGGACAAGGCCATCGATGTTGTGGATGAGGCCGGCGCCAGGACGACGCTTTACCGGAATGACGATTTGGAAACCGCCACCATTACGACACGCGAGATCGAATGCGTGGTTGCTAAAATGGCCAAGATTCCGGAAAAATCCGTGTCTTCATCCGAGGCGACCCGGCTGCAGGACCTGGAAAGCAAGCTGAGATCATGGATTTTCGGCCAGAACCAGGCGATCCACGCAGTGGTACAGGCAATCAGGCAGGCGCGAGCCGGTTTCCGCGATCCAAACAAGCCAGTGGCCTCGCTGCTCTTTGCCGGACCCACCGGCGTGGGTAAAACGGAGCTGGCCCGGCAGTTGGCCCTGACCATGGGTATTCCGCTGCACCGCTATGATATGTCCGAGTATCAGGAAAAACATACGGTTTCGCGCCTCGTGGGCGCCCCTCCCGGCTATGTCGGCTATGAGGAAGGCGGTCTCTTGACCGAGACGATCCGTAAATCCCCGCATTGCGTCCTCCTGCTAGACGAAATCGAGAAGGCCCATGCCGATATCTTCAACACCCTGCTGCAGGTCATGGACTACGCAACGCTGACGGACAATACGGGCCGTAAAGCGGATTTTCGCAATGTTATCATTATCATGACCTCCAATGCCGGCGCCCGGGAGGTGGGCAAGCCGAATATCGGGTTTGGCGACCACCAGGTCACCGCCAGGGCCATTGATGAGGCTTTGAAGAAGATCTTTACTCCCGAGTTCCGCAATCGTCTGGACGGCATGATCATCTTCAATGATTTGGACATCAAGGTCATTGTGGACATCGTGAAAAAGCAGATGCGGGAATTTCATTTGCAGTTGGAAGAGAAAAACATTTTTCTCTCCGCCGATGACGCTGTCTATGAATGGCTGGCGGAAAAAGGCTATTCACGGGAATTCGGCGCCCGCGAGATCAGCCGCCTGATTCAGGATAAGATTAAGAACTTTTTTGTCGATGAAGTACTGTTCGGCAGACTGGTGAAGGGCGGACGGGTCGAGGTCGTTGTGAAAGACGGTGAGATTGCGCTCGAGATTCTGGAGAGCGGTTCGTAAATGCCCGTTTTTCGACTGAATAAGGAATTGCTATTCCCTCCTGTCGAACTGAGTGAAAAAAATGGTTTACTGGCCCTGGGCGGCGACCTTTCGCCCGAACGGCTGATCCTGGCCTATTCGCAGGGGATCTTCCCCTGGTTTAGTGAAGATGAGCCGATCCTCTGGTGGTCGCCCGACCCCCGGCTGGTCATTTTTCCCCCTAAAGTGCATGTCTCCCGCAGCATGCGGCGGGTTCTGAGGCGGGAATTCTTCCAGGTCACCTATGACCGAAGCTTCCGCGAAGTGATAACGGCCTGTCGGGAAATGCGCCACCGGGAGGGCACGTGGATTACCGGAGAAATGATTGAGGCCTATTGCCGGCTTCATGAGAGCGGCCTGGCCCATTCCGTCGAGGTGTGGCGCGCTGGCGAACTGGCCGGCGGTCTCTATGGTGTTTCTTTAGGCGCCTGCTTTTTCGGCGAATCGATGTTTGCCCGGGTGAATGACGCCTCCAAGGTGGCCCTCATCACGCTGGCTCGTGCTTTGCAGGCGCGGGACTTCCAGCTTCTTGACTGCCAGGTTGATTCCTCCCACCTGCAGAGCCTGGGCGCCGAACTGGTCCCGAGAGAGCTTTTCCTGAAAACCGTGGCGGCCGCCCTCCAGCAGACCACCAGGCAGGGCAGCTGGGCGGACTGGGAATGAAATTGCAGGTTGTCGGGAATACGCCAGGCCTGTGCTGAGCATCATCTTTCCTCTCTAAACCGCGCAGGGGACGGACCGTCCCTCAAGCAAGGCGATCCGGTATTTCCTCACCGCCAGGGTCTCCCGCTCCAGATTTTCATGGATAACGCTTAACGGTACGGCCTGATACCCCATTTCCCTCACCTTTTCCATGAGGCTGATGAACCAGCCCTGCCACATGCCTCCCTCCACCTCGGCATGGAGCGGCAGGACATGCATGCCTGCCGACTGCAGCAAACCGGTGATCACTTCGCGGCCGCGCTCGCCCCCCACTTCTTCCAGGCAGGGCAAATCGGACGGTATTTCCACCAGACCGCAGCCTTCATGGACGAAAGGGTCCCTGGCCCTGGTGCAGCTGAGATAGGCAAAGGGGTAATCCCGGACGATCTCCATCACCCGGTCATCCACCAGCCACGCCGGCGCCCCGAAGGAAGCCGGCTCCCGGCCGGTCAGCTTCACGAATCCGGCTATTCCCCGGGCAAACCATTCCGCGATCCAGGCTGACGACCGGCGGGGCAGATCATCCTGCCAGCGCCGGTGGTCCCAGGCATGGAACTGCACTTCATGCCCCCGGGCGATAATATCTTGCACCAGGTCCGGAAAAGAAAGGGCGATGAGCGGCGAAGGCAGCAGCGTCCCGTAAAGGGCGGTGCGCCAACCATAGAGGCCGACGGCATTGGTCCGCCACATTTTCTTCAGGAAAAGAGGATTGCGCAAGAGTTGCAGCATGGCGCGGCCGGAGGCATCCGGTCCGATGCTGAGATAAAACGTTCCCTTCGCCCCCAATTGATCTAATGTCTTAAGCAGGTTGGGTACGCCTTTTTCCATACCTGCGTAAGTATCCACATCAATTTTGAGCCCCAGCAATCTCTTCATGGGATTTCCTATTATCCGCCAGCGGAATTTTCTTCCAGAAAGGAATAAAGTGTCCGGTGCAAGGCATCTTCCAAACCCACAACAGGTGTCCAGCCCAGAAGCTGCTGCGCCTTAACGATGCTTGGCTTGCGGGAATAGATGTCCTGATACCCCTTCCCATAGTATGTTTCCGACGGTATTTCCACAATCTCCGAATATTCCTCGTCGCAGGCATGAGCGGGGTGCGCCATGAAGATTTCTTTCAGTAACCGGGCCAATTCGCTTACGGAACATTCGTTGTCGGGATTGCCGATATTGATGATCTCGTTCCGGCATAGATCATCCCTGTTTTCCAGTATTTTAAGCAGGGCGGAAATACCGTCATCCACATAGGTGAAGCAGCGCTTCTGCAATCCTCCGTCCACCAGTTTCAGCGGCCGCCTCAGCAGCAGTTCGGCGATAAACTGGGTAACCACACGGGAACTGCCTTCTTTGGCGGCATAGAGGGAATCGAGGCGCGGCCCGACCCAGTTGAAAGGGCGAAAAAGGGTAAAATCGAGATGTCCACGTGTCCCATAGGCATAAATGACCCGGTCCAGGAGCTGCTTGGAGGCGGAATAGATCCACCGTTCTTTCCTGATCGGACCGGTTACCAGAAAACTTTCGTCCTCATCGAATTCGCTGTCGGGGCAGGCGCCGTATACTTCCGACGTGGAGGGAAAAACCACCCTTTTATGATATTTAACGCATTGCCTGATGACATTCAGATTCATTTCAAAATCGAGATGGAAAACCGCCAGGGGATCTTCCACATAGAGCTTAGGGGTGGCGATGGCGACCAGGGGCATGACCACGTCGCATTTCTTGACATGGTATTCGATCCATTCCCGGTTGATGGCGATATCGCCTTCGATGAAATGAAAACGGGGGTCGAAAAGGGCCTTTCCCAGGCGATCGTCGGCCAGGTCCATGCCATAGACGTTCCAATCCGTCTTCTCCAGTATGCTTTTCGTCAAATGGTGCCCGATAAACCCATTCACCCCCAGGATGAGGACATTCATTGCCATATTTCCCCTTCTCTTTCTCGGAAGTAGTCCGAAATTGCGCCTTCTTTCAGGCGTTCACCGTTGATTTCGATTTCCAGCAACCGGAGACGGCCTTCCCCGGCACAGACAAAAACATTGCCTTCGTCAACTATTATCCGACCGGCCGGTCCGGAACATGACCCCGGATCAAGTCCGGGGCAGGCTCCGCCGGCGTCTTCCGGCAGCGCCCACCAGATGATTATCCGGTCGCCGGAGGCGTCAAGCGTAAAGGCGCCCGGATAAGGTTCCGTGACCGCCCGGATAAGGTTATAGATGCGCAAAGACGGCCAGCGCCAATCGATCAGGCCGTCGGCCGGCCGGCGGCCACCGTAATAACTCCCCGCCGCCAGATCCTGGGGGCGCCTGGGAACTCTTCCCGCCGCGATCAGCGGCAGAACTTCATCAAGCATTATTGCCGCCTGCCGGCAAAGCTTCCCGTACAGGCTGCGGGCCGTGTCGGCAAAAGCGATGGGAACCGCCTGCTGGGCCACGATATCGCCAGCATCCGCCTGTTCCGTCATGCAGTGCAAGGTCACCCCCGTCTCGCTTTCCCCCTTTACCAGGACCCAGTTGACCGGACAGCGGCCGCGATAATGGGGCAACAGGGACCCGTGGAGATTGAAAGCCCCCAAAGAGGGGATCGCCAATATCTCGCGGGATAAAAGGTGGCGATAATAAAATGAGAAAATGACCTCCGGCCGCCAGTCGGCAATCTTCCGGCACCAATCGCCGGTATTCACTTCTTCCGGACAGAACAGCGGGATGCCGTTTTTCAGGGCCCAGGCGCGCACGGAACCGAACCAGCAATTTTCCCCGGGATCATCTTCGTGAGAAAACAGGGCCGCAATTTCGAAGCCCGCCCGTTGCAGTGCTTCAAGACCGGTGAGCCCCATGTCGTGGTAGGCAAAAACCACCGCTTTCATCAAAAAGCCTTTCTATAAACCCTCTAACCCCATGAAGTCATTCCGGCCCCCGCGGGGGTAAACTCCAGCCGGAATCCAGTGCTTTTTATTGCTTGTGGTGCTCTGGACCCCGGTTTTCACCGGGGTGACTTCTTTGGAAAAATGATCACTGGTTGTCCGCCGAATAAATCTTTTCAATGACATACTCCGGGCGCTTGCGGACCTCGCGGTAAATCCGGCCGATATATTCCCCGATAATTCCCAAGGCAAAAAACTGCATCCCCACAAAAGCAAAGAGAATCGCAAACAAAGTAAAAACACCTTCCGCCGCCCAGGCGGCGCCGTAAAACAAACGGGCCACAGCCAGTACCGAGCCGAAGAAAACGCCCGTCACGGCCATCCCGACTCCCCCGTACATGAGCAGCTTCAGGGGGAAATCGGAAAAGGAAGCCACCAGGTCAAACTGGAGGTTGATCAGCTTGCGCAGGGGATAGTTGGACTTGCCGCCATGCCGTTCATCATGCGCCACTTCTATCTCCGTGACCCGTTTGCCGAAATGGGTGGCCAGGGCGGGAATAAAGGTGGCATGCTCATGACAGGAGATCATCCGTTCGACGACCGACCGGCGATAGGCCCGCAACATGCAGCCCCAGTCCTTCATGTTCACGCCGGTAATCCGCCGGGTAATCATGTTGATCACCTTCGAGGGGATGATCCGGAACAGGGAATCCTTGCGCGCCTTCCTTATGGTTCCCACCACGTCGAAGTTTCCCTCCTCCATTTTAGCGACGAGCCGGGGGATCTCTTCCGGTGGATTCTGCAGGTCGGCATCGAGAGTGATGATGATGTCCCCCTGAACCAGGGAAAAACCAGCCATGATTGCGGCATGCTGCCCGTAATTGCGGGTCAGCTCCACCACCTTTACGGCCGGGTGGCGGGTATAACTCCGTAACAGTTCCAGCGACCGGTCCCGGCTGCCGTCGTCCACCAGGAGGATCTCATAGCCGGCCCCCATGGCGTTCATGACCGGCAGGAGGCGGTCCATCAGGGCCGCGATGTTCCGCTCTTCATTATATACGGGAATCACCAAAGAAATCATCTCATTATCTCCCTGATGGCCTCGCACACATAGTGGACATCGCCATCCAGCATATCCGGGAAAAGGGGCAGCGAGATGATGCCTTCCGCAGCCCGCTCCGTCTCGGGCAGCGTGCCTTCCGGGGCCGGAAAACGTTCCTTCACATAGGCCAGAAGGTGATTGGCCGGAAAATGGAGACCATATCCGACATTATATTCCGACAGCTTCTCCATAAAGGACCGGCGATCCATATCCTTGAGCTTAATGATGAAGAGGTGCCAGGCATGCACGTGGGAATAACCGGGCATACCGGGCAGGTCGATCCGTTCCTCATCCTTCAGGCCCGCCAGGTAGAGGGCGGCCAGATGGGACCGGCGTTGATTCAAACCGGGCAGGCGCGACAACTGGGCCAGCCCCAGCGCCGCCTGCATATCCGTGAGGTTATACTTAAAGCCGGGGGTCTGGATGTCGTACTCCGGATTGCCGCCTTTGCCGTAACGCTTCCAGGCGTCCTTCTCCAGACCGTGGAACCGGAGCTGCCTCAACTGCCGGTCCCGGGCGCTGTCGTCCTGCACGATCATGCCCCCCTCGCCCGTGGTGATGTTCTTGATCGGATGGAAGGAAAAAACGGCGGTCTGGCCGAAGCCGCCGGCGTGCACTCCCTTATACAGGGTTCCCACAGCATGAGCGGCGTCTTCGATGACCGTGAGATGATGCTTTCCGGCGACACGCAAAATCTTGTCCATGTCCGCCGGTGCGCCGGCAAAATGGACCGGAATTACGGCCCGGGTCCTCTCCGTAACCTTTTCTTCAATTTGGTCCGCCTTGACGTTGAGGGTGTCATAATCGACATCGACAAACACCGGTTTGGCGCCCAGCATGGTAATCAGATTAATGGTGGAGGCAAAGGTCATGGAAGGGGTAATCACTTCATCCCCGCGACCGATCCCCAGGGCGACCAGGGCCAGGTGCATGCCCGCCGTCCCGGAGGTGACGGCTACTGCATGACCGGCGCCGGTGAGCCGGCAGAACTGTTCTTCAAATTGCTGGCACAACGGGCCCGTGGTAATCCATCCGGACTGCAGGCAGGCCGTTACCTGCCTGATTTCCTCGGCGCCGATGGCGGGCCTGCTAAGCGGCAGAAAATCTTCACGAATTTTCATAATCAATTTTCCACTTTCAGGAGATAATAATATTGATTGTCCCAGAGGACCGTCAGCTGCGGCATTTCTTTGCGCAAACGTTCCACCCTGTCGCGGCCCTTCGTGGCGCAATAAGTTTCCCGCCTTGACCGGAGGAGTTGGAAGAATTCCGGGGAAGTAAGAAAATAACCGGCTCTTTCCGCGGGCGGGAGGAATTCACTGCCGTAACGCACCTCACCGATATCATCTACCACGGGCGTCCTCATCCGGCCATAAAAATCGACTCCGTAGAGCGACATATCGTACTGGTAAAGCACCTGGTCCGCCGGTACGTATTTCTTCACGGCCTGGACCAGGACCAGGGCCGATTTGTAAGGCGACAAAAAATGGGCCAGCGGAAAGACCAGGGACCCGAGGAAGAGAGCGGCAATAATGTAAACGGTGACGAACCAGTTCCTGCCCGTCCGGCGGCGCACATACCCGGGCAGAAAAATCATGGCGAGCTGCGCAACCACGGGCACGGCGATCCAGGGCCACCAGAGCGTTACCGGGCGTTCCTTATCGACAAACGGGGCAACCGCCAGGGCGACGATAAAGAGCAGGGACTGAAAGATAACCGGCAGTTGCCCCCGGGAAAACCACCCTTCCACGGAACCCGTCCTGAGCCGTGAGCCTGCCGAACGGTCGAAGGGCTTTTCATCATAAAGACGGAAAGTGCGCCCCATAAGCAGGGAAAGCGGCGGAAAAACGGCGGCAATGTAAGGTATCAGTTTCGAAGAGGAAAGGGAAAAGAAAATGGTAATAAAACCCGCCCAGGTGAGAAGAAAAAGCAACTCCTCCTTCCGGAAGAAGCCGGCTCCCTTCCAGATGGCCGCCTTCCCTTTGAGCGCCAGCCAGAGGAAGGCGCACCAGGGCAGCGTTCCCGCGATGAGAATAGGAATATAGTAATAAACCGGCTCATTGCGGTGATGCATCGTCGTGGCGTATCGCTGCAGGTGCTCCTGAATGAAAAAAAACCGGAAAAAATCCCCGTGGGCCTGCTGGGCAAGAAGGGGCCAGGGCAGGGCCACGACCAGGAAAATGAATATCCCCAGGGGCGACAGGAGCTTAAAGATGTCCCGCCATCTCTTTATGGCAATCAGCCAGATAACGATGACCGCGGCCGGGAAAACAATGCCGATCAGGCCCTTGGTCAGAAAGGCCAGCGCACTGGCCAGGTAGGACAGGTAGAGCCACTCCTTCCTTTCCCCGGCGGCGCAGTAACGGTAACCGGCCCAGATGGCCAGGCTCAAAAAGAGCGCCACCGGCATATCCAGAATATTGATATGGCCGATGGCAAAATGGAACAAAGAAGTAGTCAGGACGGCCGCCCCGTAAAGACCAGTCCTTTCATCGTGGAAGAAACGGCCCATACTGTAGACGAGCAGGATGCATCCCCAGGCGCAAAGGCCCACGAAGAGCCGCGAGGAAAACTCGTTTTCGCCGAAGATTTTGAACGACAGGGCAGTTGCCCAGTAAGCGAGCGGCGGCTTCTCGATATAAACGGCTTCCTTCAGGCGGGGCAGAACGTAGTCACCCGATTTGTTCATGGCGCTGGGAATAGCGCTGTAACGGCTTTCATCCGGCTCCATGAGCGGCATGAAGGAAAGCAGGCTTACATAGAGGATGAGGGGGACGACAAACAGCACTAAAACCTTGCCCCTGATTCCCGTCACGCTTTTCTTCCTTTCTCCCCTGCATTGTCTAAAACTGCCTGCCCTTTTTTCATAAGATGCGACTCATTGTCAATTTTTTTTAGTACGAAAATAAGTGTCACCCTGAGCCTGTCGAAGGGTGACGTCATGGTTCCCTTCGACAGGCTCAGGACAGTCTCAAGCTCACCATGACACGTTTCCTTTTCATGCTGCGTGGCGCCCCACGGGGAATGGGGTTTACTCAGAATTTCACCTGAGGCGCAGCTTTCGCCCCCGCCGGTGCTTCAAAGAAGGCCGCCTTTTCAAAGCCGAAGATCGAGGCTATCATATTGGCGGGGAAAGACCGGATCGCCACATTGTAGACCTGAACGGCCTCGTTGTAACGCCGCCTTTCCACGGCGACCCTGTTTTCCGTGCCCGCCAGTTCATCCTGCAGGCGCAGGAAATTCTGATTCGATTTCAGGTCGGGGTACCGTTCCACAACCACCAGCAGCCGGCTCAAGGCCCCTGACAACTCGTTATTCGCGGCGATCTTGTCGGGGATGTTCCCGGCGCCTCCCACCCGGGCGCGGGCATTCGTCACCTCGATCAGGACTTCCCGCTCCTGTTTGGCAAAACCCTTCACTGTCTCCACGAGATTGGGAATCAGGTCATAACGGCGCTGTAACTGGTTTTCCACCTGCGCCCAGGAGCTTTTAACCGCTTCATCCAAGCTGACAAACCTGTTGTAACTGCCCTTAAATAAGGAATAGCCTGCAAAAAGGACAAGCAAAATAACAACACCGGCAATAATGAGATTTCTCTTTGTTGTAGTCATACACTAACCTCCTCACGCAGTCATTCCGGCGAAAGCCGGAATCCAGTGTTTCTAACTTACTAATAACTTTCTTAAACTTCCATACAATCGATCAGACAGGAGAGTTTGACAATTTCCTTCTGATATGACTTGTAAAGCTGCTTCACTTCATTGGCGGAAAATTTCCCCTTGCCTTCCCTGATATCAATGCAATGTAGATAGACGTCGGGCGTTATCGTGGGATAGGCCAGGGACAGGGCCTTGATCACATCGCGCCGGCCCTGGGGTACTTCATAACCCCTGAGGTAGAGCAAGGCCTTGAACAAAGGGACAAATGATCCCAGCGACAGGCTGATGATCCGCCGCAATTCCTTATCCTTCCCTTCGCTTTCCAAAAACCCCTGCTGCAAGTGAAATATCTTGCCTTTCAGTTCCCGTTCCAGTTGCAGGCGCAGATTGCAGCTCTCGACCTTTAGATCCTTCAGTACGTCCTCGCCGTCAATAACCAGGTAATTCATCCGCATATTGATGAATTCTACGGGAAAGGTGTCCAGCGAAGAACATATGTAGGCCTGGGTCATGAAGATTGCCGCGACCTTTCTTTTTTTCCATTTTCCCATCAGGGGAAGGGCGCGCTCCTCGTCATCGATTACCGCCGGCCCGAGGACGATCAAAATATTGAGGTCCGACTGACCGGGGATATATTGACCGACGGCGGCGGCGCTGCCATAAAGGATGAGCGATACCAGGTCCTTGCCGAAGGCGTCTTTACAGTCCTGAGTCAGTTCCTCAAAGATATCCTTCGGATCATTGATCGTCCCCCACATAGACATCCTCCCGTCAAAAATTTCTGCTCGCGCCGCCGCCGCCGCTGAAGCCGCCGCCGAAGCCGCCAAACCCCCCGCCGAAACCACCGGAACCGCCACCGTATCCGCCGCCGCCCCGGCCGCCGCTCAAGAGCAGCAGCAAAAGCAGGGGCAGCAATTCCCGCCCCTGCCTCGTGCCCAGCAGCGCTACGAGGGCCAGGATCATCAGGATCGGTAACAATATCCCCGTGCCGCGCCGTGCTGCCCTGCCCTGCCTGGTCGGCAGCGGAGGCGCCCCGGTAAGCGTTACCCCGGCGTCCTTCGCGATGACGGCGGCCACTGCCGTCATGCCTTTGGCCAACCCTGCCCCATATTTCCCGCCTTTGAGATCAGGGATTACATAGCGATCCAGAATCTCCCCCACCAGCCCGTCGGGAAGGATCCCCTCGACTCCGTACCCCGTTTCTATCCTCACTTTCCGTTCTTTCAGGGACAGAAAGATCAGCGCCCCCTTATCCGTCCCCTTTTCCCCGATCCCCCAGGCCTGATAGAGACGGTTGGCATAATCGTCGGGATCATGGTCGCCGATTTCGGCGACCACGGCCACCACAACGGAAGTCCCCGTTTTCTCCAACACTTCGCGCGCCAGGTTTTCCATCAGCTGCGTGGAAGACGCATCGATGACGCCGGCAAAATCGTTGACCGCCCCCTTGGGCCGCGGAAAATCGAGCTGGGCGCCACCCGCGGCGCCGGCAAAAAGCAACCAGCAAAGGAGCAGCAAGAGAAAAAGTTTCCCTATATTTTTGTCAGCCAGACTCATTATATCCTTATTTCCAACGCCCACCCGTAACGTAGGGGCGGGGCTTGCCCCGCCCTGCAACAAAAAAATCCGCCACTCTTTTCATCGCCGCCTGAACTTAACAAAAAAGGGGAGCTTCTGCAAGATCCCCCTTTTTAAATCCTTTTTGATAGTGCGGCCGCTTTTTGTGATCCTTGAGCCGGATAATACTTGCCACTACTCTGCCAACGACCCCGGCATGGGTAAAACTGTTCGGCGAAACACATGGTTGAGCGTAATAGCTCCCGCAATATATATCCCCAGAACACCACCTGTCATCAAGAGCCAGCCGGCAATGGGCTTGAAAGTGGCCAAACGAAGAAGACCCATATTCAGACCGGCCATGCTCCACAGGCTGAGGTCCATCAAGACAATAAACAATAAAATCAAAACTGAACCCTTTCTGAAGGAAGGGGTAATAATAGTCAAGAATAGAGCCCCTGCCAATAATCCATAACCTTCAATACGGCTGTCAAAAGGCAAACGTCCCTTGATCAGCCAGTATTTTACGCCCATTCCCAACCCCATGGCTAGAATAAAGAAAGCGGCAAAAAAGAGGAAGAAATTCCCCAACACCAGATTCCTCTTTCTCATTTCCATAAACCCCAGGATGAGGGGAACAATTCCGGTGGCGACCAGCCAGCAAGCTAGGATGGGAAAGGAATCCACGGTCACCTTGCCCAGATATAAAGCCCCGAAAACAAAACAGGCCAACGCGATAACCGCCATCCCCAAGGGATTGGGATTAGGAATTTCTTGCTTCGTTTCAACCATGAAATGTTCCCTCCGATTAGATAATAGGATGTTTCCCGCCGGCGCGGGAATGACAAATCTGAGTTTGGAAGCATACTTAACAAAAAAAGGGAGCTTGTGCAAGCTCCCCTTTTTTTTACTTCTCTATGACGCAACTGCTATGAAGGTTAGGAACACCTCCATAGCAGCCACGTTCAAAACTAAGACAACCTTCTTACCCGCCTTACGACCAGCCACGCACCAGCAAACAAACTGGCGAAGAGGAAGAGCAGCAGGAACTTCTGCATCAGCGTGGTATAAAGCGCCAGATAGCCGAAGGCAACTACCGGTGTCAGGCCGACACGGACCGCCGTGCGGAGCCCGTCATGTTTCGCGATGAAGTTCGCCATAGGCGGCGAATGACGATAGTAGAAGGACACGAAGGCCCGGCCCATACTGCTGGGCATCAGGAACGTATCACGGAAGTTCCGCAGAATCTGCACATGTGCTTCCATGTATGATCCGTAGGCCGCCGTGGCGATGAAGCAACCGCTGCCCGGCCCTTCGCTGGTGACGCCACCGCTGCCGGCACCCACGCCGAAGACGGTCAGATGATCCACCCAGAAGGTTACCGATCCGGCGGAACCGGTGCCGGCATAGTCAACCGAAACGATATTGGCGACCGGTACGGCAGTGACCTTGCCGGCTGCGAAATCCTCCAGTGAGGCAGCAGTATAGATGGTAAACCTCCCATTTTCCAAATCGCCCGGTTTCACTACCTTATTATCAAAGGGCAGCGTGATGTCCATCCGCTTGATGTCCTCTTTGAGGAGATCCACACCAGCGGTATCCTGCGCTTTGATATCATAAACATAACTGAAAGACGCTGTTTTAATTACTGAATCCACCGAAATCTCAGAGGGAGCAATAATGATTTTTGCCGTCTTTCCCAAACCGCCGGCCGGTACATCGATCGAAACCGTGTTGCCATTGGCGTCATCAACTTCCTTCCCACCGCCGCCGGCATCCGCATCCTGCGTTCCACCGGCTGCCACCATACCGGCCAGGTTAACCGTGACGCTGGTTGAACCGGCGGCGAAGGCAACATCCTTCTGAACCACGGATTTGTAAGTATCCTTGTAAGCAGCGACTGTCCAACCGGTCGTCGGCGAACCCGCAGGCAGATTGATCGTATATGTGCCGTTGGCACCGGAGATCGTTTCGTACTGCGTCGTGATCGTCGCCGGCTGGTAAGCCGTCACTTCGGCGCCCGCAAATGCGGCACCGGCATTATCCTGAACAGTGCCGCTGATGGTCGCCCCTGCCGCCGGCATGGTTACATAAACGGTTTTTTCCGTCGAAGAGACAGACTGGGAGACATAATTGGCCATGGTAACTTCATAATTGTACTTCCCGCCTTCAAGTAAGAAGGGTAGAGAGGCCTTGCCATCGGCACCGGTGGTAACAGTCACCGGCAGACCGGCAAAAGTTACTTTTACTGCCGCACCGCTGAGAGCCGTACCATCGGCTTTCCTGACGTTCACGACGAAGGGCGCCGCAACAATCTGATAAGGACCGAAGGTCTGTAAATCGCTCCCTACGGCAATTCGCAGGTAGAAGGTCTTCGCCGCCGCTAAATTTTCGGCTGCCGTCAAGGTGTTGGCAGTAGCTCCGGTATTCGCCCATGTTCCGTAGTCGGCGGGCGTCTTGGCGGCGGTCAATTTCCCATCGGCCTCCATGGCCATGATATCCCAGGAGTTAACATTGGCCACACCACCCACCGTAAATACTTGTTGTTCCTTGCTTAAGAACGTCTTGCTGGCAGGCGTGAGGGTAAAGGGAACAGTGACATCGAAGTTCTGTGTGCCGCCCAGGCTATCCGTGACGGCAATATTATATGTACCGGCAAAATTTCCCGTTGTCGGCACAGTGAAAGTGAAACTATTGCCCGTGCCATCCTGAACCACCCCCGGACCGGTGGCCCGCCAGGTATAGGTACCATTACCCCCAGCCACCTGGTAGGTTAGTTTATCACCTGGTTTGAGAGTAGGTGTTACGGCCGGCCGGTTGGTAATGGACACCACTGGATATACGGTGACGTTTTTCGTAGCAGTTACGGCGCTGAACTGACTGTCCGTCGCCGTGACCGTAATTGTCGTGTTGGCAGTAACGGTTGGTGCAGTAAATACGCCGGCCGCTGTTATAGTGGCACCGCCGGTGGCTGACCAGACTACTGCCCCCGAACCGCCCGTGAACTGGAAGTTGGCTGTACCATTAGACTTCAATTCGGTTTTATCGGCACTTACACTCAGGGAATCAATAACCGTAGTCGATGCCGATTGGCCGCTCAGTTGAATCGCCTGGCTCTTGTCGGTAGCAACCGCTTTGAAAGTCAGCTTGCCCGTTCCGCCGGGAGTAAAGAGACCCGTTGCACTGATGGTCCCGGCTGTGGTTGGCTCAACTGTCCAGGTAACACCGGCAGTCGTACCGCCGGCAGCCGTAAACTGGAGAGTGGCCCCGCGTTTGACAAAGTTGGCGGGTGCGGTCACAGCGATGGGATCCACGACCTGGACTCGCACTGTATCGGACGCACTGGATGCCGCATCCGTGGCCTTGAGGTCGAATGTACCAGCCCGTGCCGCTGTGATCGTGGTCGTGGCATTCAATGTGCCGCTGTCCACTTTCGTGGCACCAGGATCGGTCTGACCCTGGACCGGGATGATCTGCCAGGCGATATTGCCCGTAGGCCCGGCAGCAGTGAAGGCTGCGGGCTTACTGCTGACGATCAGCGAGTTGCCGTTGACCTTCAGTTTAGCGACATGGATGGTCAGTTGAGCCGTAAAGGGCGCCCCTGTTGCCCCCGTGTCGGTAACGGTGAGAATTACATCGCCCTGGGCATCCGGAATCGCTATAAAGTTGAAAGTATTGGCACTAGTTTGCTGCAAGCCGCCGAAAGTGCCGGTGCTGAGACTCCCACTGAAAGCCCCGCTTCCCCCCGTCACCGTTAAGGTTTTGGTATTGTTGCCGCCGACGCTGGACACGAAGATCTCCTGTCCCGCCGGCGCGCCGCTCACATTAATCACCGCCGGATCAAATTTGGTCACATTCCTGTTGACGATATCGGATACGTTACCGGCAATATCAATTGCCCGGAACTGGATCGCATTGGCGCCGGCAACCAGGTTCGCCGTATAGCTCCAGGATTGGCTGAGGTCAGCCCAGGCGGAACCATTGATACGGACCTGTACTTTGCTTATCCCGGTACCGTCTACATCGCTGGAACCACCCTGAATGACCTGGGTCGCCGTCGTCACAAAGCTGACCGCCGCCGGAGAGGTGATAGTCACCACCGGCTTGACGGTATCCACCACGAACGAGTTGGCTGCGTTGGCATCCATGACATTGCCGGCCAGATCGGCGGCATTGCTGATCGTGATTGTTTGTGCACCCTCACCCGTTGCGGTATCAACGGTATAGGTTCCCACCCAGGTTGTGGCCGTTGAACTCGGGTCTTTGGCAATGACCTTGGCGGACGCACCAAAGGTTACCACCGGCTCCACCACCGGATTCATCGGTTCGCTGAAGGTAATAGTAAAGGTTGTTAGGCCGGCCTTGACCACGTGCGTTAACCCGGTTGACGGGCTGACGGCAACACTGCTAACGCCCGGCTTCGTCACATCGTAAACTATGACATGACCGGTAACTTCCGTGAAATTGTCGGCATTATCGGTAACTTTCGCCAGCACCGTGTAAGATCCTTCCGCCGTAAAGGTAATCGGCAGGGACCAGTCGTTGCCGACAAGCGTTGCTGCCGTCCAGGAGCCTCCCTGGTTGATGCTCACCTCCACTTTCTTCAGACCGCTCGCCACATCAGCCACCACGGCCGGATCGTCGAGAGCGGTGCCGGCAATCGTATAGGGATTGGCGGAACTATTGATATTAATGTTCGCGGCGGGCAGCGTAATCGTCCCCGCCGGCGCCGTCGTATCCACCAGGAAAGTATGGGAGGTATCGACGGCTATAGTGTTTCCCGCCAGATCTTGAGCCCCCGTTATGCTGATTGTTTGCGTACCGTCATAACCGCCCTCGATGGTGTATGTACCCACCCAGGTAGTCGGGGTGAAAGGATCTGTCCAGACGCCGGTCACACCCTTGTCATAGGTGCCGCCTTTGCCGAAGCTCACCGCCAGCGGTACATTCGGATTCATCGGATTGTCGAATACCACGGTGACCGTTACTTCTCCGGCTTTAACAGAGTTAACACCGACACTGTTAACCATCAAACCAACGCTCGTCACCGTCGGTAATGAGGCATCGTAGACAACGGTGAAGGGGCTGGTTAGAGTGGATGAAACATTGCCGGCCTGGTCTGTTGCCCTGATCTGCAGGGAATAAGTAGCTCCCTGAGTAGGCGTGGGCAGAAGCAGGGCCGCACTCCAGGTGCCGCTGCTGAGATTGGCAGTCGTCCAGTTCGTTCCATCGAAACTGACTTCGATACTGGCCAGGGGACTGCCGCCACCGACATCATATGTCCCGCTGAAGCTATAGGTGGTGCTGTTCGTATATTTCTTATGATCCGCCGTTGTTCCCGTCGGGGTGGTAATCGCCACCTGCGGGTTCGTCGTATCATAAACGATCCCGAATTGGCCGGTAACGGTATCCGCAACGTTGCCGGCCAGATTCGTCGCCTTTACCCTGGGAGTATATGTAGCACCCGCGGCAGGAAGAGCCATGGTCGCACTCCAGGTTCCGCTACTGAAATTGGCATCCGTCCAGTTAGTTCCGTCGAAACTCACCTTGACGCTATTGACCGGACTCCCGACTGTACCGGCGCTATATGTGCCGGTAACCAAATAGTTGTTGTTCTTAATGTATTTCACTGTACCGGGATCGCTGATCGCGACTACCGGTTTGACAAGGTCGTAATATATCGACCCGGCACTAAGGAGAATATCCGAAATATTGCCGGCCTGGTCTGTTGCCCTGACACCTGGTCTGTAGGTGGTCTGAGCAGCCGGGAACGGCACGTTTACATTCCAGGCACCCGCACTGCAATTGGTACTGACCCAGGTCGTACCGCCGTTGACGGTCACCTCTACCAGGGTTATACTGCTGCCCGTCCCGTCACAAGTACCATTGACATTATAGGAGCCCACGTTCGTATAGATATCGCTGCTGGGGCCGGCTATCGTCATAGCCGGTTTCACCGTGTCGACCTCGAAAGTATTCGCCGCATTAGCCGACATGACGTTGCCCGCCAAGTCCTTGGCAGCCGTTACGTTCAACGTCTGATGGCCCTCACCCGTCGTTCCATCAACGGTATAGGTTCCCACCCAGATTGTACCATTGAAACTCTGCTTGACCACGGTCTTGGTCGCGGAAGCGAAGGTCACCACCGGATCCACCGCGGGATCCATCGGTTCGTTGAAAGTGATAGTAAAGGTTGTGTCACCGGCCTTGACCAGGTTAGCCGCGCCCACCGCCGGGCTGACCGCAAAATTGCTGACCGCCGGCCTGGTATAATCGTAAACGATCACGGGGCTGGTAACTTGCGCAACGTTACCGGCCTTATCGGTCGCCGTCACCACAAATGTCTGAGGTCCTTGCGCCAAGGCTGTGAGGTCTACACTCGCCGTCCAGTCGTTACCATTCAAGGTAGCAGTCGCTAACAGGGGGCCATTTCCCGAAGTGAGATGCAACTCCACCTTGTCCAAGCCGCTCACCGCATTAGCACCGGCGGCCGGATTATCCGGCGCAGTGCCGCTAAAGTTATAATTATTGGCATTGGTATGGATATCCGTCGCCGGTGCAGTTATCGCCACCGCCGGTGCCGTCGTATCCACCAGGAAGGTGTGGGCGGTATCGACATCCATTTCATTTCCAGCGAGGTCCTTGGCCCCGCTTATTCTAATTGTTTGCGTGCCGTCATAACCCCCGGCAATGGTGTATGTTCCGATCCATGTATTCGGGGCGTCAATTGCGGTCCAGCCGTTATCCGATTTCTGCACCTCCTTTTCATAGGTGCCTATGCCGAATCTCACATCGAGAACACTCAACGGGTCCATCGCATTATCGAACACGATCGTGAAAGTTACCTGGCCGGCCTTGACTGGACTGGTAAGTGCTGGTGTAACGGTTGTAACCGTTGGTTTTGCCGTATCATACACTACCTCGAAAGAGCTGGTGGTTTCAGATGCGTTGCCGGCCAGATCCGTTACCCGTACTTTCAAAGAATTAGCCCCTGGCGCCAGGGTCATGGCTTTACTCCAGGTCGTCCCGCTAGGAGTGACAGTAACCCATGCACCATTATTCAGGCTGACCTCGACGCTGCCGATGGCGCTGCCTGCGCCGACATTGAAAGTCCCGCTGAAAGTATAGCTGTTACCATTCGTGTAGATCTTATTATCCGCCGTTGTGCCCGATGGCGTGGTAACCGCTATCACCGGTACGACCGTGTCCACAACAAAGGTATGGCTGGTATCGGCCGCCATCACATTATGGGCGGTAGTATTATCTTGCGCATTGCTGATGACAATCGTCTTAGCGCCGTCAATTCCGGCAGCGATTTCATAAGTCCCCCTCCACGTTGTACTGTCAGAGTAACTTCCCTGTACGATAAAGGTGACGAATTCGTTGGAGGCAACTGCGACCGTGGGATTCACGGCCGTATTCATCTGCTTGTCAAAGGTGATCGTAAAGGTGGCAGTGCCCGCCTTGACATATCCGGTTGATGTTCCCTGGGTGACCGCTACATTGGTCACAGTAGGCGGCGTCAGGTCGGGTTTGTCGAGATTAAGATTCCCAAAATATTCAGCATCTGTCCACACAGGTGGAATAGCGGGTTGGGTCATAGGAGGCGTCAATACAGCGGCCATGGATGCAGTGGCGATGACGAACTCGGTATCGGTACTCTTTTGCCATACCTTGAAGGTGAGAACGTCATTAGCGTATGCAGCATCCTTACCGGTTACAGACGGATCGTCGCCGGAAACATTTACAATATATTTACCTGCCGCAATTTCACCCATAACGGCTGCACCGACAAGTATTTCACCTCCGGCTCCGTTACTGACGAAGACGCCGACTTCGTCCTCACCATCGATAGCGGCAGCCCCGTTGATGGTCACCGTTCCTTCATATGTGCAGGCGTTCATCGTCAATGGGACGCCTTGAAAGTGTGGTGACGTGCCGGTAGCATAGGACATAATCGACGCTGCCAGAACGATCAGCAACGCGAGCACCCTACTTGCAACAGACTTTGAAAACTTCATCAGATATCCTCCTTCAAGCTTTTACTATTTCTCAACAATACTAATAAATAGAGCTGTCATTGTCCCCAGGTCAAATTCGGTGCTGCACCAGCATTAACTTTAATCCAATAACCGTAACCGGGGCCTGTATATTTCAATGTAGGGGTCACACCGGGTATATAGTTCTTAAATCCTAGGGGGTTAGTGACGGTGTCATAGCCCCTCACATAGGAATAGCGACCGCTGATTGAATTGAAAATATCGGCAACACTACTCGTCGGAGTCATGACACGGTCATCCGGATAATATGCCGTTGGCGCCGATGTGCCCGTATAAAGCACGTTGTTACCAAGATAGCCGACAAGATTCCATGCTGAAGCTGCCAGAGGCACAGGTGTGTTTGCCGGAACGCGCGGCCCCTCAATTTCCAAATAAATGAGGCCGTTCTGATCCACATTGGCAGTATCCTTGACCTTGATCCAGTACCCGTAGCCGGCTGCCATGTATTTTAATGTGGGGGTCAGACCAGGTATATAGTTTTTGAAACCGAGAGGGGTAGTCACGGTATCATAACCCCTCACATACGAATATTGTCCATCAATAGATATTAGTATATCCGCAATGTTATTAACCTTAACATACTCTATACCAGGTATCATAGGAGCCGTCGGCTGAGTAGTACCTGTATAGAAACATTTATTCACACCAAAACTGATGAGGTTCCAACCCTTGCGCAGCGGTATCCTTTGCCTGCCAGGATTCACCGTTATTGCGCTGGTAGTCAACACCGTTCCGCCGAGCGTGGCGGTCACGGTAAAGGTCCCCGCCTTTTTGCCCACTACAGTGACAGACGTCCCTGAAACGGGAGCGGTCCCACCGCCGGAAAACTCGGCCACGTCGGCGGGATTGGCGTCCGTAATCGTCCAGGTGTAGCTCGTGACGCCGTCTACGGAAAAGTCCCGCGTACCGTTGATCTCGATGGGTGCGGTATTATACTGGATGGATAAGGGCGCCGTGTAGTTGTAATCAGCCGTCGCCGAGTGCGCAGTCGTAATGTTCCCCGCATTGTCTTCAAACCAGGCATAGAGGTGTATCGGACCGTAGGCCGGACTATCAGGTACTGGAAAGGGGTCGGTTGTCACGCAGGTAGTGCTGCCGCAGGCCGTCCCGGCCGAGGCCGGGCGAGCATCCAAATAATTACGCCAGTAGTTCTTGATGACCTCCCCCGCCGACATCGTGGCGTTGATCGACAGCGAACTACCGGAGGTGGGATTCAACACCAATGTACCCGTCGGCGCTACGTTATCGATCCGGATAGGATGGGCCGGATCGATAACAACGTCATCGCTGAAATAATTACCAGGCCCATTGGGGCCGTTAAGATCAAAGAACATCGTCTTGATATGGAGGTATCTCAATTTATCGGAATCGTAGCCGACAAAAAAGCTCTGCGGAACTAATTGAGTTTGTTGCGTCAGTTCCGGCACATGGGTCGCCAAGTAATCATAAGTACCGTCGGCATCGGAAAAATCCGCACTGCTCAATAGTTGAGTAGATTCATTGAACTTCAATACATAGCCCATAATCTGAATATCACCGGTGGCAGTTGGTGCGGTCCAGGTGACCTGCAGATTGTCATTTCTCATCTGGACAAACTTATCTGTCGTCACCGCCGGATCGAAACCGACACTCGAGAGCGAGACTTCATAACCCGTTGCCGCCTGTACCGGCGTGGAAGCAGTCAAAAGTACCGCCAGGATCGCCAAGGCGCACCAACATCCGGACATAGCCGTCATCCAGGATTTCTTACTCAGTCGGAATTCCCCTCTCCCTGGAAAGGGCAATGGCATGTATATTTTCATCTATTTATCAACCTCCTCGCGTTGATCGGGTTATCATATGTTCTCACCAGGCGGTCTGCGCCCGGCATCCAGCCCACCGGGCACAGACCACTTAACTTTACGGCTTCACCAGGGTCACGTTCAGGTCAAGCTTGCTGGCACCTGAGATGTCTATTGGCTGATCGTTACCGACCCACTGGGGTGTATAACCAGTTGCCGTGACGAGTATTCTGTAATTAGCGCCGGATGTCATTCCCTTGAAGAGGAAGGCGCCACCGACCCCCGATTTCGTTGTCGTGAACCCGACGTAGGTTGTCCCCCGATAGAGGAAGACGTAAATCTTGGTAGTCGCGGGTATTGCCACGCTGCCGGTGACTGTTCCGCCAATGTCCCTGCCGACGTCGATGCTGAAGTCTTTTGTAATGACTTTCTCAGCATTGGCAGTATTGGTGCTGACGCCTGTAGCCACTTGTGTCGGCATGTTGTTGGGCGGGATCACCACGACCTTGTAGTCGCCGGAGGCTACCAGATTTACCACTGTATATTTCCCGTCCAGACCGGTCGTCGTACTGGCGAAGAAATTCTTCGTCGCCGACGAGACGAGAACGATGGCATTACTTACCTTATTATCCGGCTCGGCCGCGGTTGTTGTAACCGTACCGGTGAGGCTGTAGTACTGGGTCGGCAAGGGTAAGGCAATATCCACCACCGTACCAGGAATGGTCGGTTTCAATGACCCCGGCGGTACACCCAGCAGTTTCTGCCCTTCATAGCCTCGCTTCTGAGCGATAACCATATAGCCCAGATCAGCATTGAGCCCATAAACACTGTAGAAACCGTTGCTGTCGGTTACCGTGTAGACCGGAGTGGTATCGGCACGGGCGATGATGATGGTAACCCCGGCCAGTTTTTTGGTCGGATTAGAATCCTTTTCCGTAACCGTCCCTTTGAAATAGGCGCCCTTATCGAGCGTCACATCCAAGGTAACATTGTCGGAAATGGGGATATCCAGTGTCTGGCTGCGATAATCAGGATGAGTCACTTCCAGGCTGTAGGTGACATCCCTGGCAATGTCGCCGATACTGTACTTCCCGTCTTGATCCGTAAAGTAAACCCGCCCGCCAACCAGAGCGCCCGTATCCTTATCCTTGAGGAACAGCATAGCGCCGGCAATGGCCTTCAGGGGACTTGAATTCAGCTCGGTCACGGTACCGGAAAGTACGGCGCCCGTATCGATCACGAAATTCATTGTTTTCGTTGTGTCCGCCGCGCCGAAGGTGATGGAATTATCCTGAACGGCGTAACTGCCCATCAGGGGTTTCATCTCCACTGCGTAGGCGGCCTCGCAGAGTCCGCCTACGGAATAACGGCCGTCTTGGCCGGTCAGGCCAATGGCCCGCTGAGTTGCCGTGGAAACGGTGATGAGTGCGTTGGCTACGGGATCGCCGCCGGCCGTCCGGTAGGTCACCTCGCCTGTCAGGGTCTTGTTGCACTCGGCAATGTCAATGTTGGTATTCAAAACAGGTTGAGCCGCGGAAGTCACCGTCCGGAGGACGGCATTGGATTCCTTCTGCGTCGGCGTACCATCTTCATTATAGAAGTAGAATATCCTGCCGTTCCCCTTGATGACAAACACTTCATAATTGCCACCCGGCTTGACTTCGAGGTCGTAGGAACCATTCTCACCGCCAATATTCGCGGTCGTCGTCTGATAGAGACCGTAATCGTTAACATCAAAGCCATAAACCGTTAGGCCGTTCACACCGACGCCGGATTCCTTGACCCACCCCTTGATATGACCCGCCGGGGGTGTAAAGTCGAAGTTGATATTCACGGCATTGGCAAGAGAGATCTGGACCGGCGTAGCCTCATTTACGTCCGTCTTGCCGTTGTAGTAGGTGACGGGCAGTCCCGAGGCAACGACGGAAACGATATAATCATTCGCCGGCACGAGATACTTGATGGTGTATTCGCTATTGGAGATCGGCCCCACTGTCTTCTGGAGCTTGCCGGTAACCGATATAGCCGTTACTGCGGCACTGCTTCCCGCTGCCATGCCACTGATCGTTCCGGAGATGGTCCGGAGCTGACTGGCGTCAAATGTTGCAGCATTCTCTCCGGAAATTAAGCTGCCGTAAACGATAAACCAGCGATAACTCTGACCGGTCGCGAGCGGCGGCAAGGGGAGGCTGGTCCACGCGCCATTGCTGGCAACGCTATATACACCCATCGTGACGCCACTGGGATCAACCACTTTAACCTTGAGCCCGAAAAGATCGGCCGGCAGTGATCCGCCGCCGGGCGCCGTCACGATACCGCTGATGGGCGCCGGTAGTTGCGGTTTTTGATCTAACGCCACATTCTTGTCCGAAACGCTAGCATTCAGACCAAAAGCTTCTGATTTATAACCATAATACATCGGATCGAGCGACGTAATATCCAATTTGTAGGAACCAGCCGGTTTGCCGGTAAAACTATAAAGTCCACTGCTTCCTACCGTAGTCTGGCCGACGGGAGCATATTCTCCGCTGGCCATTAATTTCAGCAGCGTTACGGGACAGCCTGCGGCGTTAGCGCCGGCGCTGCCGTAGGTCACCTTGCCGCCCAGGCTGTAGACCGGCGCATTGACTGTAATGCCGCCATCGTTAAACTGATAGCCAAGGATGGGAAATTCAAGGGTTCTATACAAGTTAGCTGACTGATCGAATGGTCCTGCCCCCACTAATACGGGCAGGAAAGAGTCCACGTTGTAGCCGGCCACGGGATTATTGATGATGCTGCGAACGAGGCGGATGGGATATTTTGTGCCATTAATAAATGAACCACTCTTAATCTTGAATATGGCATTAAAAATCGTGGTTGGCGTCGTCTGGGGTAAAGGCGTCGCGGAAGCGGCGGACACCAGCACGCGCCCCGCGGAAACGTCCTGATTCTGGGCATTCTTGACCTGAACATCATTATACTGATAAAAAAGCGTAGCCGTACCGGTGACCGGATAAGTGGCGCCGGAATAAGGATCAGCATGATTGTAAGGGTTGTAATAGGTGACGCCATTTACCACTTCCCCAACGGGAACCTGATAGGCATCCCCATTGCTGACCACCCAGCCGGTAGTAACCTGCTCCAGCCTTATAAAATGGAGAATGGCCGGATCATAAGTGATCGTAAAGGCCATCCCGGCCACGTCGGCGGGGTTGTCGATAGTAATGGGCAGCGCAATTTCTGCGCTTTCCGTCGCCCCACCCGTGGGCGCCGTACCACTGACAGATCCGGCGGTAAGGTTCTTCAGCACTGTCGGGGGCGTGGTTGACGCTTGCGCCGATACTGCCCCTGCCGCCAGGATCAGCAGCGCCAGCATTGCCATAGCCAGCCGCTTAATTTTATTTAAAGAATTCATTATTTCCTCCTTACCTGTGAGGGAAGGCCCCTGCGCAATCATGCGCCGTGGGGAAAGTTAATATGCTATCTCGCCGTGACCTCTTGAAACTGGCTGATTCGCTTCAGCGACTCAATCTTACTATAGTTGGCTCTCTTCAAAGCCTCGAACTTCGCCATTTGATCGGCATATACTGCCGTAAGTGCCTGCCTGCGCTCCGGATCGGTGGCAGATTCCGCCTGTTTGCGGAGCAAAAGCAACTCACCAAAACGTTCGGCCTCGTCCTGTTCCGCCTGCATCTGCATCGTGAACCAGGGTGATTGCATGTCGGCTGCCGGAGAGGCATTCGCAGCCACTTCTGTGTTTGATGGTCCCAGAGTGCCTTTGCGGGCGGCCATATTGCCCCGCGTAATGATGTCGCCGCCTGTATTCACCAAAACAGTAAAGGTCTCGCCGCGGCGATTCTTTTCTTCATAGACTGGCGCACGGCCACCGGTGAAAAGCGGAATCATGTCCCTGCCTTGTTGCCCTTCGGGATAAATTTTGATGCTCGCCACCCGGAAGTCATCCCCCTCCTTGACGTAAATGGCCGCATAGTTATAACCGCGCAGGATCTGCCGGAGAACATCGTCCAAAGGCTCATCGGCGATCTTAATCGACATTTTCCGGCCGCCGGGCAGAAAGCCGCGGGCGACAAACACATCCACTCCGGCGGTCCGGGCGATGGCCTCGAGAATCTCACTCAGGCCGGCGTTCTGCACTTCCATCGTCAGGTTGCCCTCAACATAAAGGGTGCCCGGCTTGATGGCCGCGCCGGCAGGTGCGCAAAATAACGACAGCACCATCACTATCATTATTATAATACCGAGACACGATGACAGGAAGCCCAAATATTCCTGGATTCCCGCCTTCGCGGGAATGACAATCTTTGTCGGCACGACACCCATTGTTGTGGGTGGCTCTGTCCTTCTTTGCTTGGTAGAATTCTCGCCGACCATGGACTTTACTTTCCTTCTTTTTCATTCCGGACCCCGTACTTGATATGGGTCCGGAATGGTGACTTTTCAATAATACAGTAACGTTATGTTATGCGTTGCGGAGTTTAGGAGGGGGCAGGAGAGGCGTTAAGAAAATGGAAATAGGGGTTGCTGACTGGTCAGTCAGTGACATGGCCATAACCCGCGTTACTTCCGGTTTGGAACCGGAAGTAACGGCCCAAACCGGCAACTTTGCGGAATCCGGTTGATTGGCCGCTTCGCGGTCGCTTTTGATGACTTTCTTGAACCCGGCCACCGAAGAGATGGTGAGCAGGACATCCGCCATGCCGTTCCGGAAGTCGGTCCGATCTTCGGTGTTCTGAACAAAACCCTGCATGCGTAAAATGGCGTCCGCCAGACCGACCTTGCCATCGCGATTGGCATCGCCAGAATGGTAAAGCGGCATGCCGGTCGAAAGAATCGCCAGGACCAGCACGAGATGAAGGGTGTTTCTTAACGCCTGCATAGTTTAAGACCCATAATGTCGGCCAGGATTCTGTAGCCTTCCCGCCTTGCCCTCGACCATAGCACCATAAATATTAAAAAGTAAAACCCTTTTCTGGAAAAAACAGCCAAGTTATCATCCGCCACATGTGATTCAGGTCACACTGCAGTGGGCTGATCAATTGCCAAACTCGAACCGGCAATTGGTGAAAACTTCGCCCCCCTTGTGAATCCGCACATCTACATAAGCGCTCACGGGATTGGCAACGCTGCCGGGCAGGGTAATCGTTCCCGAAGTGAGACTGGTAATCGTCCCGATCACGTGTTCACAGATGAAGGCGGCGTTGCACACCTGCCCTTCCAGCCGGATCTCCTCCGGCACGATGCCGGCCGACGGCAGGGTCCAGGTCACGTTGAGCGGGCTGCCAATATTGGCCGCGGTGAGCTCATGGCCGGTTGGCGAGGTAATCAGCGGCGCCTCCAGCATGACCCCATTCAGAACCTGATTGTAAGTCACCACACCACCCGTTTTCTTCGTGACAGCCATGGTGTAGGTGTCTCCCAACGCCGGCACCGGTTGGGAAAAGTTGATCTCAGTTCCGCCTTGGGAAAAAAGATAGAACCTCTCAATTGTTATACCGTTTTCCGTTTCGCTCCGGGGATTAGCGTAGATCACCGTCCCGCCCAGCGCCGGACCGCTGACCGCCACCTGGCTTACCGTATTGGGCGCCGCCGTGAAATGGGGATGAAAGATCAGGGTATCGGAGCTTCCCCCGGCCGCCGGCATGGTGCGGCTTTTGCCCAGCCAGACGGAAAATTGACCGATCCGCTGGTTGCCAAATCTCAGCCACTTGCCCGCTGCCTGATCATAAGCAAAGGTCTCGGTAAAGATGTCAATTTCGGAAATACCGTTCACGGTGGCGGAGAAAGTTATTTCCGCCGTGATGATTTTTCGCACGTCGTCAAAGAAGAGCACCTTATTGACGGTAAAGGCGTCGATATGCAAGACCCCGTCCGGCAGGTCGTCCTGCGCCGCCATATTTCTATCCAGTCCGTCATCCAGATAAGCGGGGTGGAAGAACGGTAACAGATCGGCCGGGGTAATGGCTGCCCCCTTGTTATTTACTGTTGTTTTGTAGGCCTCCAAGGATGCCAAAATGCCGTTTACGGCTGCCTGGTGGTCGGTAACCCGCAAACCGGCCACGGTCTGCATGGCAAAGAGTGCTTCCGCCATTCCTATGCTGCCGTCATTATTCACATCTCCATCCACAAAGACCACGGGCGTATCAAGAACCGAAACGGCCCGGAGGGCGATAATGGCATCGGCCAGATCCACGTTCCGGTCGTGATTCAAATCGCCTGCCGGATACTGCACCGCCGCCGTATGGTTAAGACTGGACCTGGCTACGGAACTGTTATTGCCGATCCAACTGTGGACGAGGTAATAATACATCCCAGAAGGCAGCGGCGGTCCGTCATAGGGAACGGAAGTGGCAAGCCCCTTGCCAGATTGCCATACCAGACTGCCATTAGCATCAAAGAGCGCGACCATGTAACCGTCAGCCCCAGCAATCCCCGTGAAACTGAACGTTATCTTGCCCTCGTGGTCACCAGCGGGCGACAGGTTAGTAGCGAAATCAACGACTCCCCCACCACTGAGGCGCTGCTGGACGATCCTCTGATTGCCCGCGCCGTCTATCATGGTGACACTGTAATAACTATCACCCGGAGAAGTGGTACCGAGGAAGAGCTGCGGCACAGTCCACCACGCACCGGCGTCACTGCGGTAAGTCAGATTTTGACTACCGCCGAGCTGGCCGCCCTGAACTGTAACAGAAGAAAGTACATGGTTGGGATCGTCCACGACAAAATCACCATAATATTCACCGCCGTCATGGTGCGTGCCGGCCCACACCTTATTGGTGATGGGACTTGTCACAACTCCGCCTCCTATCTTCGTAGCCACGACGATCCGCCGTTCCCCCGCCTTGTTTGGGTCAAAGCTCAGGTTCCAGATGATGGTCCGGCCGCCGTTGCCGATGGCGCCCAGCGGCACCGTAGAGCCTGGTGCGTTGCCCAGGCTTCCGTCCGCATTTACCGTCAGTATGGTCATCTCGTTCGTAATATTCGTCGTGCCGTCGTCATTCAGTGATTTACCGGTGATGTTGCAAATGCCGGCGGCATCGCAATTCAGCGTCCCGAATAGCGCACGGGTGATACCGTCGGTGTCGCCGTAACCGGCAAAAGCCCAGGTCCCGGCCAGGTCGGCCGTGGAGTATACCTTATCCCCCTTCTTCAGGAAGATATAGGAGGCCCAGGTTCCGGCGTCGCCTACAAAGTAGGAGCCGCCGCCTGTGAGGATATTGCCGTTTCCGGCAAGGGACGCGAGGAAGGCGCCGCCTTGTATGCTTACGGACCCATCGGCATTTACCGTATACGAACGCGCGTGTGTGCGTTCATCGTCCGTCCAGATAAGGCCATCGCTATTCGCCCGGCCGATATAGGTGTAATTGCCCGCGCCATTGAAGGCAGTAACATTGGAGATAGCCATGTTGGCGCCATTGCCTCCCGGCGGAGTGACTGGATTGGCGTTATGTTCATACCCGATGCCGTAGTAATCGCTGCTCAGGTCAATGTTGCTGTAGGTCTTGATGGTGGGATCGGCCATCCTGACCAGCAGATCGAGCCGGCGGTCGCCTACCTGCGCGGCGCCGTCCAGTATGATCATACTGCCGTCTTCGGAAAGGGCCATCGTGACCGCTTCGGGCGGCTGGTTATCGCCTATCTTCCACATGGTATAAGTACCATCCGCATTCCTGGTAAAGGATGAGTAAGCAAAGTTCTCCACCGGGTGAGTGATGACGCCGCCCTCGTTCCTGGTCTGGACAATAGCCACCGTACCGCCGGGTCCTGTGGCATTGGCCGTAATCGTAATCCTGTTGGCATCTGTCCACCAGGTGGAACCGGTGGGGCCGTAGTTTTCCCGTCCGATATCCTGCCCGCCAAAGACGCCAGCCGGCGTCCGCGTTCCGGGGGCGTTGCCCTGGCTGATCCCGTCGGCATGGATCGCAAATACCCGGGTCGGGAAAGACCAACTCGCCTTTTTAGCGGTAACCATGATGGTATCACCGGGATCGACGTTGAGGACGAAATACCGGCCGTTGCCGTAGGTCCTGTCCGTCCGGCTGTTGCCGGCATCGTCCTTGTAAGTGACCGTATAAACCCTGTTGCTGTTACCCACAGCGGTGATGACAACGCCGCCAATGCCAGTGTCCATGGGATCCTGAGCGTCGAAAACACGGCCTTCGACCACACTCTTACCGGCAATGACACCCCAGTCGGTATAAACCTGCCCCGCCGTCCGGAGCACAAAGGGCCTGCTGGCGACCATGTCGTTGCCCTGGAGAGACTGATTGCGGGTGTAAGTGGGCAGATAGCCGGCCATGCTGATCTTGAGATGGAAGACTTGATTCATGGGAATGCCGGAAAGGGCGAAATTGCCCACCCCGTCAGAGGTCGTCTGAATTACCGGATCGAGCCCCACGGTCTCAATCGTCGCCCCCATTACGGGGTTGCCGTTCTTGTCTCTTACGGCACCATAGAAATGGACCGTCGGCACAACACCGGAAGTGCCGAAGAGCAATTGTTCGCTGATACCGTCGCCGCGGACTTCGTAGGTATTCGTACTGAACGCCCAGCCCTCCTTAAAGGCGGTTACTGTTACCGTGTCGCCGGCCTCGATGCCGTAAATGTAGAACAGACCATTGGGCGCCGTGGCGGCGCCGCCAAAGTTCGAGCCGTCGAAATACGTAACGTTATAAGTATTGCCCCTGGCGCTGGTAACGGATATCTGGGCGCCGCCGACCGCCTGCGCCGGGTTGCCGCTTTCGACGACACGGCTCATGATCATTCCCTTGCCCGCCTGCCAGATCCCGACCGGCCATGAGCCGACTTCCGCTGTTGTCAGCAGCGTAAAGGGCCAGAGTGACTGGATGTTTCCCGGTGAGTTTAATGTGCCGGAATAAGTTTCCACATAACCCGACTTCCAGAGATTGACGGTAAACTGCTGCCCGGCCGGTATGCCGTTCAGGGTGAAATTACCGGCATCATCGGTACTTGTCCAGACGTTGACAAATTCCATCACTTCAACATTGGCGCCGGCCACCGGATTGCCGGCGGAATCCCGGACGGACCCGGCAAAGGAAATAGTCGGCGCTGTAGAAGCAAAGAAATAAACGTCATCCCGCACCGCACCGGCAGTGAGGGTCACGGGCAAGGCGCCGCTCATGTTATCGGCATTGGGCCACCACTGGGACTTGACCGTGGGGCTGCCGCCGACAAACTTAATCCTGTATGTCCCGGGCGGTATGGCCCCGATAGCAAAATTCGGTTCTTCAAAATGCATGTAACTGGAATAAGCACGGCTGAATTCCTTCACCCCCAGGTCATTATAGAATTCCAGCATGAAGTTCCCCAGATTGTAGGGAGCAATAGTGGAGTCGATGGACCGGACGCCGCCCTTCAGCAGGGCATAGGAAGGATCGTTCGTGATCGTCAGGGGCACCACTTTCTCTGCCGCCGCGGGGTAGCCTGCACCATAGATGGAAGCGGTGAAGAGGTAAGTCCCCAGCTCCGGCGGCGTGGCGAGATCAAGCTTGAAGGTACCGCTTACCGAACGCCCCTCGTCGTAACTACTGCGGGTATCCTCCTTGATATTTAAGAAACCATAGCGACGTCCAGGATTGATCAACTGAGTCCCCGCGGCGAAAAAGCTAAGGGGATCAGCATACTTATTCGTTACCACGGACGGCGACAGCCCGAGGGAATTGATCCGCGGCGTAGGTGGAATATTGATATTGAAGTTAACGGCTTTCGCAAAGCCGTCCGGGGCGACGACGTTCACCGCCGTCTGGCCATTGGCGCCCTCGGCAAAGAAATCGGCTATCCCCGAATTATCTCTGTATATACCGATCAGGGCGGGGTCATGGCCGGTGAACGTGAGCGGTATCCCCGACAGGAGCGAACCGTCGCTGGCCGTAGCCTCGATATTCCAAATCCCGAAATCTATCGTCCCCTGCCGGAGCACATCTTTCTGGGTGTAATAAGTTTTGACCTGTGCACTGCTGATGGGATCATAAGTTGAGTCATAAAATTTAAGATCCGTGACCGTAACGACCTGCAGCGTAAAGGGGACTGTGCGCGTGGTCGGGCTGCCGTCGTTGGCCTGGATATTGCCCTGATAGGTACCGGCCGCCAGGTTGGTGGTATCGATCCTCATGATCAAGCCGCCGCTGTTCTTGATCGGCAGAGGCGTAAAGAAGGCATTCAGGCCCGCGTTACTGTTCGAGAAGTTGATCCCCTGAGCCGTAGTGTAGTTATTGAAGGTCTGAACGTTAAGAAGGAACTCCGCCTTCTGTCCCTTGATTACCTTGATCGTATTCTTCAACAGGTTGACGGTATAATAAGGCGACGTAATACCAAATTCGTACCGATTGCTCTGCACGAAGTCTGTGGTCACGCTGAGATGCCCGCTCGGGGTGGAATCGATAATGGTTATATTGATGGAATTGTCGGACCAGCTGTTAATCTGCTGGCTGACACCGCGGATCGTCACCTTCCCCGGCACTGCGCCAAAATTATTGCCCGTAATGACAATGGTGGAACCATAGGACCCGCTGTTGGCCGATAGATTGGTGATAGTTGGCAGCGGTCCGGCCGCGATGCCGTCGCCGGTGAGCCAGATATTATCGACCAGGAATTCACCGTAGTCTTCCTTGACTATTTCCAGTTTGACCAGTTTCGCGGCATCCGCTGGGACGTCATAGCTGATATTAAAAGGCGTATTCATTCCTATCGTACTATTGTCGGGACTGAAAATCTTGACCCGGTGCATAACATTGGCGGTATCGTAATAAGTAAGATAAACGACAATCGTCTTGCCAGAAGACATCAGAAACTGGTTGGTGAGATTCAGGAAGAAATTGATCCTCTTGCCGGCGATATTCGTCAAGTTAAGGTTCTGGAAGATCACCGTACCCAAGTAGCCGGAGTAACCGGCGGCGGGCGGATTGAGGCTGACCGCACCAGCCTGGAGGGGACTCCAATCCCCCAGGGAGGGAGCAACATTCCAGCCGTTCAGGCCGCTGCTGAAATCGCCGTTCACGAGGAGGTTGGCTGACGGTGGTGGTGTGCCCGCCTCCTGATCTACCGTAAAGGTCTGGCCGGCAACGGTGATGGTTCCCCGCCGGGCGCCACCGGTATTGGAATCGTGGTACCAGCTCACTGTTCCGCTACCGCTGCTGTTGGTAGGGCCAGTAATGTGCAGCCAACCATCTGTCGGCGACACGGACGCGAACCAAGGGCAGTTGCTTCCGGCCGTGACGTTGATCGTGTGCGGAAAGCTAAGGCTGCTTCCCGACGGCATTGTAACAGATGGGGGATTGATACTGTAAGTACAGCTCGGCGGCGGTGTAGACCGCACCCAACCTGTGTGGACGCTGCCTCCGTGCGTGCCCCAGACCGTCGGATTGCTAAAGTTTAATCCCGCCTTCTGGGCTGACACGACAACCATATCGCCTTCTTCCACGTCCATGACCCTGAAGTTACCGCTGCTGTCAGTCACGCCGGTTGTCCAGCAATTAGCTCCTGTCGCATCGCAATACTTAACGGTGTAAGCCCTGCCCAGGGCGCTCATCACCAAAACTGTTGCTTCAGCGGCCGGATTATTGCCGCTACCCGCATCTTCCACCTGTCCCCGGATAATCCCCTTGCCCGCAGCAACGCCCCAGGCACTGAGGTCCGCCGCCGTATAAATCCTCAGGGACCGGGAAGTGGCCACTGCATCCGCAAAATTAGCATTTCCGCCTCTTGCCTGATAGTGGCGATAGGACGGCACATAACCAGCATTGGAAAGTTTCATAGCGGAGGGGACACTTTTCAGAATATTTGCCAAGGTGAAAACACCGTTCGTGTCAGAGACAGCGCTGCTCGCGTTGGGCGGCCCGCCCACCTGCTCCACCAGAACGCCGCCGACGAGTACACCGTCCTTGTCAAAGACATTGCCCGTGTAGGTCACAGTCGCCTGGGCACTGCCCGTATAGGTAAACATTCCAGACGCAAAAGAATAACCATCGCCGCCATCCACGGATTTTCTGGCCACCACATTATAGTTATAGTTGCCCGCCGTCAGGGGCTGCGGGCCATCGTAAACAGCCAGCCATTGATTACCT
>Ga0082335_1002593_pt1 | contig 33276 bp, 36 predicted proteins | sample Subgrocontami58m_FD_72375 | JGI IMG/M metagenome (GOLD analysis project Ga0082335, IMG submission 72375) | Subsurface groundwater microbial communities from S. Glens Falls, New York, USA - GMW37 contaminated, 5.8 m (SPADES assembly) (version 2) ... | reverse complement strand
TGGGAAAGACCGATGGCGCAGGCTCCGGAAAAACGAATGCCGCAGGCTCCGGAAAAACCTGTGACGTCGTGGCCGGAAAAAAAGATGCCGACGTTTTACCTGCCGATTTGGCGTTTTCATTGCAGGAAGTGGCGTTTGACATGGTGTGTGAAGCAAGCGAACGCGCGTTGGCCCACTTCGAAAAAGACGAGCTCGTGTTGGCTGGCGGCGTGGCGTGTTCCAAAATCCTCCAACATAAGACGAAGGTCATGTGCGAAGAACGCGGCGCCCGCATGCTCGTTCCGGAAAACAAGTTCTTGACGGACAATGGCGCCATGATTGCGTGGAACGGCTTGTTGGCTCTCAAGGCGGGCCAAAAACCTCTCGGAGCCGATGCCAAGGCGCGGCCTGATTGGCGGGCGGATGCTGTCGACGTCCTGTGGGCTTAGGACGAGCCCGATTTTCGGCCTTTTCCTTCGTGTTTTTGGATTTGGTCCAGCCGACTCGCTTTGCGGGTTTATATTTCCTTTCGCAGTTGACTTGTTCATGTCGTTGTCGATTCCCCGGTATTGGGCCTTTCTTCCCTCGATGATTGGTTCCGTGGGCTTTTTTTTCCAGGCATCCGCCTTTTTCTTCGTACTGATTTTGTTTGGAAAGGATGAGCGTCGCCGGAATATTGCGTTGGTTGTCGGCTTTGCGTTTGAATGTCTGGCTGGCGTGATTGCCAATGCGTTTTCTGGAAGTTCCTGGATTGGGTATTATTGGATTTTTGTTTCCGTGGTCGCCGGCTATGCCGCGTATGCTTATGCTGGTGAGGATGTGGTGGTCAAAGACTGGTCGCAGGTTTTATGGGATGCGGGCTTGGCGCTCATTCTTTCAGTGGTTGTCTTCGGCGGCGTCTACATTTCCGGAACTGCGGTCAAATCGGTCCCTGCGCCATTTCCTGATTTTGTCGGCTCCGTTACGGTCCCCGTAAAGGTTTTGCAGTTGATGCCTTTTGCTGTAGTGGGGTGCAATCCTGCCTCGGGGGCGGACGTTATAGTCAAGTCTTTGCCCGGCGTCGAGAGCGCCTTGTTTGATTCTTCATCCTATTTGGGAATCAAATTCGCGCCCGATTTTTCCGTGGGGCCCCTGGAGTCGTTCGTGCTGTATCATTGCGGGCAACCCCTTTACCGCATGGCTACGGTCCAGTTTCCGGCCGATTTGTTTCTGAACACTTCTTCCGGACCTGTACGCGTGTCAGGGCGGGATCTAGATGCTTATTTCCAGGCGAAGAATTCCGCTTCACAGGCTGCACTGTCGCCGGTTTATGCGCCGGGCGACCGAGTCAATGCGACGGTCGTGGTAGTCGTTGCGGATCATTCGTTCAAGTTGGTCGGTCTTTTTCAACCCCTGGATGATATGCGAGCGTCGTTGGATCACCGGGGTTTGACTAATTCGTCGGACGTGTTGGAATCCAATGCCTTTTCAGGATTTGGTTCAACCGTTTTGACTCCCGGTCAGCCCTCCTCCTTTTCCGGTTCGACTGACGTTTCGGCGAAGATTTTAGACTTCACGCCTTTGGCTTTTGCGCAATGTCCTCGCTCGAGCGGTGTGGAACTGGAGGTTAAACGTTTGCCGGGGGTGCGGGCCGTGTCATTTGACTCCCAGGGCTCGATGTGGGTGGAACTTGCGCCGTATGCTTCGGTTGGTCCCATTGAATCGTTCGTGGTAAATACCTGTTACGCGCCTTTTGTCCGTCTGGCCGTTGTGCAGTTGCCTGACTTGTTGGCGTTCAACACGTCATCGGGGGCAGTGGATTTGCCGAGCCGTCATGTGGATGATTATTTCCGTAATCAGGGCTTTTCCGGTTCGGCAGCGGCTGTGTCTCCGGGTTTGGTGGTAGGTGATTCGGTGAATCTGACGGTCAAAGTCGGAGTCCAGGATCATTTGTTCGTCGGGGTTTTGATTACGCAGCCTAATTCGGAAGTGGTCGCATCGTTGGAGCGCCGTGAAGTTTTGGTCGATGCACCGGCTGACGCTTCAGCATCCGTTAATACCTCTGTGTCGACGGTTTCGCCATCGTCTTTGGTTGAACCGGTTTAATCGCCCGAACGAGTTTACTCCTGTTGGGCCTACCGCCGGCTCTGTGCTTGAAAACAAAAGAAAAAGTCAGCCACCCGGTCGGACGGCTTTTCGGCTTCAGACCGTCGCCACGATGACTTTGGCCTTGAATTCGGCGATGGCGCGATATATTTCCTCGTCGCTCACCGGGCCTTGCCGAACGATTTTCGGCTGCACGCACGTCAAGTCCACGATGGTCGAGGGCTGCACTGGCGCCAAGTTGCCTTGGTCTAGAATCATGTCGACTTTTTCCATGAACGTGGCGCGCACTTCGTCCGCCGCGTGCAGGTGCCCTTCGCCGGAGATGTTGGCCGACGTGGTGGTGACGGGTTTTCCCAGTTCTGCGACGATGGCGCGCGCGAAGTCGTTGCCGGGGATGCGGAACGACACGCCGGGACCGCTTGTAATGCTGGGTGCCAGTTTGGCGTCGGTTTTAAGCGGCACGATAAGCGAGAGGGGTCCGGGCATGAAGCAGTGCATCAAGTGGCGCGCCAAGGGCGACAATTCCGCGTATTCTTCAATCATGTAACGGTCGGACACCATGATGGGCATGCTGCGCTCAAGCGGGCGTTGTTTGGCTTCGAACACGCGGCGAACGGCGTCGTCGTTTGTAGCATCCACCGCGATGCTGTACACGGTTTCCGTGGGCATGATGACTAAGCCTCCGCTGGACAGCGTGTCGGCGGCGTCCATGACGATTTTGGACGCGATGGTGCGGTTGCGCAAGACCTCCGTGGTCAAGGCTAACACTTTGGCGGTGGTGCGTTTCTTCATGGGGGTTCTTCACCTGCTCTCCAGTATGGACTGGCCGGTTTGCTGATTGCCAAACTATGCAATAGGTTTTATTTTAAAATACTTCGGTACGGATTGTTTTACACTTATTACATAAATGTTTTTTTGGAGGGTTTTGGTTATTTGCAGTCGATTTTTAAAGCGGCGTTGGCCATTCAAGCGTTTTTGCGTACCGCGGGCGCTACGGGTGCGAAAGAGAGGGTCAAAACCGCGTCGGTCGGATTCGTATCAGGCTTTGGACGGTTCGGCCGATTTGGTTTCCATGTAGCTGCATTTGCCGCACGAGCGTCGGTTCTTGTGCTCGGCCAGTCGGAATCCGGGGCCGCACTTGGGACAATTCTTGCCGGGCGCGTACGGCTTATGCTTTTTGGTCTTTTGCTTTTCCGCCATTCTTTCGTCCCTCGGTGCGGGCCAGTTTGAAGCCTGGCTCGGTTTCTTTCATAGTCTCCACTTTGGAGTAGATTTTGGCGCTGACTTGGACGTTTTTGCGTCCGAAGTGGTGCGTAATCTTGTCGATGACGATGGTTTCCTTGTGGCCGAACTTCTTGGCCAACGCCTCCAGCACGTCTTTTCGGGACGGCGTGGTCTGGACGGGGTCCAGCTGGACGATGACTTCTTTGCGGTCGAACAAGGGGTTGTCTTTTTCGGATTTGACGGTCATTTCCATTTCGGTGTTGCACCTGCGTTTGTTGAATGTTTTTTCTTATCGGTTTTTTTTGTTTTCTTCCATTTTTTTTGGTCAGGATGGATGATTACGGTTTTTTACTTGATTTTGAGCGCATAACGGCCGTTGGCCGGGGCGTGGATGGCTTTGGCCACTTCCGACGTCTCGTAATTGTAGATAAAAATCTGGCCTTCCCACGATTTGGTCAAGTCGGTTCCGCCGCACACGGCACAGGTGTGGCCGTCGACCATGGCGCGGCATTTGGTGCAGGCTTTGTCAGCGGCCATGTCTTATCCCCTGGCTCCTTTATGAGTTCCTGCTTTTTTCTTGCCCATGCCTTCGGGCCGCATCGTCAGCGCGATTTTGCTGTTTGGGATAGTGTCTTTGAGCGAAACGGTGGCGACTTTGGCTTTGACCATGTCGCCTTTCTTGATGGCGCGTTTGGATTCGCGGCCGACCAGGCTCTGCGTTTTTTTATCATAGCTGAAAAAGTCATTCGCCACTTGCGAGACGTGGACCAAGCCGTCGATGGGGCCCAAACGCACAAAAGCGCCGAACTCGACGATTTCGGTGACTTCGCCTTCCACGATTTCGCTGACTTCGGGGATGAACGACAACGCGTCGAACTCAACGTCGAAGTACGCCGCGCCGTCGCCTTGCAGGACGCGGCCTTCGGACTGCACTTTCGCGCTTTGCAGGCACACGATGATGCCGTAGTCCTTGTTGACGGTGCGTTCGTGCTGTTCGCGCAGGATTTCCAATGCCGCCTTGTTGAGGTTCATGCTGAACAAATTCGGCGGGATTCGGACGCTTTCCTTGAACGTGAGTACCTTGTAAACCATGTGGATGAATCCCCCAATAAGCGCTGTGTTTCTTCAGGAGAAGACGACCCGTGAGCGGGCCAGGCTAATATTGGGAATGCCTTCCTTTTTTAACCTTTTTTTGAGGCCCGAATCCAAGGTGGCGACCGTGGCGCCGGCTTTTTTGGCGTACGAAATGAGCTGGTCGTCAGTCACGCCCACCGCCGGCACCAACTCCGGCTTGACCGAGTCCAAAAAAAGCTGCGCCAGTTTCTTTTCTTTTAACGGCAGAAAGGCGATTTCTTCCATCACGCGTTCCAGCACTTGGAACCGCACGTTGGGTCCGTCGGCCTCCAATTGCTCGCGGAGGGCCACGCGGCTTTTGATGCAAGCAACGATGAAGTTGGTATCCAAAAGCACTAACATATCCTAATCTGGTTTGGCCGATAAGTTAATAGCTTTAGTTAAGCTGGGGTCTAACGAGTATGCCGATTTCAACCTTTTCATCCGTTCGTAAGGGTTCTAAGCCACTGGTTTATTTCAAAGGTTTGCTAGAGGAAGCCAAGCAGTTGCCCGTTGGCGAACTGGAAAAAGGGCTCGAAGCCTCCGGATTCGACTTACCAAGCAGTCCAGGAGTTAGGGCCCGTGAAATTGAGCGATTCAAGGCCCAGTTGGTCGCCCACATCGACCAGCTCAAACCTTCCAAGCCAGACGCGCCCCAATCGCATGTATTGTTGGGCCACATCCAAAGCCAAGCGATTCCGTTGAAAGTCTCCTTTCACGGAAATGGCCGAATCAGCATACTTCCCTATCCATCCGTACATGCTTTCTATTACCACGAGCCTTCTTTTCCTCTTGCACCCATTAAAGAAATAGATCGGATGGCGGCTTTTGAAAAACTGACGTCCATTTTAGAGCGGGGCTTCTCTGGCCGAGATTCACCCAACGTCCATGTAGGCAGGACTACGCGCAAGCTCGGACTTTACTCCGAGCCTGCCTGGCGCGGGAAATACGGCACCCTTCTCACGGGAGACTCGTATGCCTTGCATTTCATGGGCGGACTAGAAGACGGTTATGAGGCGGGAGACCACGAAGGACAGGATGATGAAGTGGGCATATACTCTGGTTTTATCCGGCAAGGAAAGGTGAGAGACCTGCTCCGGGTCAACGTGGGTGTTCATCCCGACACGCCCCCCGATCTTTTTGAACAAAAGAGAAAGTTTTACCGCGGTTTTTTCAAACAGTACGGGATTCCCCATTCCATTGTTTTACTCGAACGGGCGCATGAGCGTTGACCGTTTCTGAGTAGTCCGCAATTTGAACGGGCCCGGGGGGATTTGGACCCCCGACTCTCTGGTTAAAAGCCAGATACTCTGCCAAGCTGAGTTACGGGCCCTTGTGGTTTTGCATTGGTTGGTGGCCAATGGGATTCAAAAACAGCATTGTTTTTCTGGTTTCGAGGGTTTTATTGGCTTTTGGTTTGGGGCGCGGTTTTCGTCATGATTTTCTGGGCGCGTCCTGTGCCGCCATTTTAGGACCTTGCCATGGGGCCTCTCTGGGTTCCGTACATCCTGGACCGGATTGGATTTCAGCGTTTGACCAGGGTATGGGCGTGCCATCCGGCGTCGTCTTCAATTTAACATTTCCGGTGCGGAAGATTCGTAACGTGGGATCTCCGTACAGTTGGAACGCGAAAAACGCGATTTTGTCCCCCGGTTCCTTGGCACGCTTGATGGCTTCCTCTTTGACTTTTACCATGGCATCTCCCACGCGTATGACCTCGTTTTTTCGGTTGGCCGATGTCAACCGTACGAACTTGTCTATCGGTGAGTACAACGGTTCTTTTTTGACCTTATTTTGGTAGTAGGCTTCTTCGTAAGACGGGACGGCCCGCGTGGAGCCGAAATACATCATCGCGCCTTTGGATAAAAGCGCCAATGGCATGGCTCGTTTGTTCCAGGTTTTCTGTAACTCTTCCGGCGTTTTGGCCTTGTTTTTCAATTCTGGATCTTCGGGGGCAAGGTCCAGGGCCGCTGCGTAGCAGGAGTCGGTGAAGACGACTGGCTCTTTGCTGTGCAGGTCCAAATTATCGACCACGTCCGACGCCGTCAGCACGGTAAACGAGTTGCGGTCTTTGGTTTCTGATAGGAACAGGCCGCGGGAGCCGTGGGTGTAAAAGTAAAGGGCGTCTGCGTTTTTTATTTCTTTGAACAATACGAACGGACGGCACGTCGCGACGGCTTTTCCGACGTGGTACGAACAGTACGGTGGTGAGTATTGTGCTTTGATGGGGCCGCACGTCTCTTCATCGCATTGGGCCTTTTCGTCATGGGCAAAACCCGTACGCACAAATTCGCTGTTGATAAAACAGTCCGATCCCCCGCAACGGTCGACGACTAGGAGGGTTTTTTTAATCTCTTTCATTTGCGTGCTCATCAATCGAGTGCGGGTGTACTGCTCCAGTTTTTCCGAGATCAGTTTTGTTGAACGCTCTTCTGTGGCGATTGGGATCCGTCCAACGGCCACCGTCAGCTTCTGATTTTCCAAACGGTTTACGGCGCTTTTGTACGTGTCAAACCACTGTTTTCTGTCCGAATGGATTTTTTCGACTTCGGCGGCTGTAAACGTCATGCCTCTGCCGTACAATTCGTCGGAAGGAACGAAACCCCGGTTGTTGTTGTTATACAAATTACTCCGGGGGAACGGAAATCCCGGCATGGGCATCTGTGTCAGTCCTCCTAGCAGCAACAGGTATTTCATGGATGTGCGGCTTTCCGGGAGTCCGAATACCACGGCCTGGACCTTATCGAGCTGTGCCACCAGGCCGTTGGCTTCATTGGTTTGGGCGTAAAACCTCTCGTAATACGCATCGGTTTTTTCTCGACCCCTTGGTTTCGCAATGGCTTCGAACGCTTTGTTGTCCACGCCGAACGTGACGCGGGCCATTGCGTGGTCCAGTTCGACGTAGCGGGAGGAAAGCGGCTGGGGTGTTTCGTGAGCCAACGCTTCCATGTATTGCCTTAACGAGTCGGCATAGCGTGCGTCTTTTTTCAAACGTTTTTTTCCATCTTCGTCGAGCCCGGCGCGGGTGACGATAAGCACATCGGCCTGGCAGGACACATCCAGGGGAATGACGACGGTGCTGGAAGGTCCTCCGGTTCCGTATCTGATTCGGGCCTGCATGTCCGTGCCGCATGCTTGGCACAGCGGGTCGTATGTGATTTGGAATCGGTTGTTTCCAGTGGGTTTGACTTGCATGCATTCCTTGCCTTCGCTGGTTTGTGCTACCGAAGGGGCCACGCCGTCGGCTTTGGCTTCGAACAGTCCTTTGCCGTCCGGTTTACTCACCAGCTCGACGTCGGTCGTGGCTTTTGGCGGAAGGAGTTGGATTTGGCGTACGGTTTGCGTGGAGTCAAACCGTATTTTTTCGTCGATGGTCCAGGTTTTTCCGTTCACCTGTTCCACCTGTATTTGGACGTCAACGGCTTGCGCGAACGCGGTGCTGGCCAAAAGCAAGAGGATGAGCAAAACCGGTCCGCGCTTCATGATTGGAATGGTTGAAGCGGGGCGGGTATTAAACCGATTCGGATTATCGGGACGCTGTTCGGGTGGGGGGTAACGAGATGGCTTTGCTTGGCGCCGGCTTTACTTTTTAGATTTGGAAAAGGCGTCCTGCATGCGTTGGAAGATGTCGTCCGGCGTGCCCACGCCTCGGATGTCTTTAAGCAATCCTTGTTTTTTGTAGTAGTCTTCCAACGGTTCGGTCTTTTCGTGGTAGACGGCGAGGCGTTGCCGGACGGTGTCGGGGTTGTCGTCGGCGCGTTTGCCCAATTTTCCTCCGCATTTTTGGCACGGGCTTGGCGTGCGGGCGGGAAAAACGGCCTTGCATTGGATGCAAAGAAGGCGGCCACCGAGGCGGGCGACGATTTCGTCTTCCGGCACCTCTAGGTTCAAGACGGCATCCAGCTGCCAGCTTTTTTGTTTGAGCAAGGCAGTGAGGCTTTCAGCTTGCGGCAGGCTGCGGGGGTAGCCGTCAAGAATGAATGCGGGTTGGAGGCGGGCGGCAATCATGTCGGAGACGAGTTGGTCCGGCACGAGTTGGCCGGAGTCCATGAAGGTTTTGGCTTTTTGTCCCAAATCCGTCTTTTGGGCGACTTCGTCGCGCAGGATGTCGCCGGTGGCGACGTGTTGCAATCCGTAGTGTTGGGCAAGTCGGACGGCTTGCGTGCCTTTTCCGGAACCGGGGGGACCAAGAAGGACGAGTCGCATTGCTGCACCACGTTTTGGATTTTTATTTTCTTTTTTTGGCAAACGGTTGTCTTGGTTCTTTTTTCTGATGAAGGCCGCGATTTTTTTTTCTTTTTCCAAGTTGGCGGAGTCGTGCTATTTCTTTTTTTTTCCAAACCGGGTTTTTTTTTTTGTTAAACGATGTGGGCGACGCCGTACACGCGCCAGCGGTTGTCGGAACGGCGCATGACGGCGACCAAGTCGCCTTTTTCGACGCACACCGGTTTTTTCAATTTGAGCGTGACGGTTTTTTTCTTGAGGCTTTGGACGAAGCCGATGGTCGTGGCGGTTCCCACGCCCAGCACGAGCGGTTCGTTCGGCGTCAGGGTGGCGGGAAACGTGCTCAACAGGCGGGGCATGGGCGTGATTTCGACGGTGAGTTCGTACGCCGGCTGCGGCAAGGTGCCGGGACGGCCCACGAGGCATCCGACCAACGCGTCGGCTTTGGCAAGCGAGGGATCCAAATTGGTGGATAGCGCGATGAGTCCGCCGGGGCCCGCTAGCTCCAATTTGCTGCTGCCGGCGTTGAGGCTCAGCACCGTGCTTTTGAGCGATTCGTACGTTTCCTTGTTTTTCTTCTGCTTGAGCACGCCGGGCAGGATCTGGATTTCGTCACCGACTTTGACGGCGCCCGTGCGGACGGCGCCGCCGAGGACTGCGCCGACTAGTTTCTCCAATTTGGCGCCGGGCTTGTTGACGTCGAAGCTGCGCACCACGTGCATGCGGAAGGTTTCGCCAGGGTTGCGTTTGGGCGTGGGAATCGTCTTTTGGATGGTTTCCAACAAGGCATCCATGTTGATGCCCGTGTTGGCCGCCGTAGGAATAATCGGCGCTTGGGCGTAGGGCGAGTCTTTGAGGAATTCGCGGATTTCCTTGGCGTGCGATTTGGCACGCTCTTTCGTGACTAAGTCGGCTTTGTTTTGGACGATGATGACGTGGGGAATCTTAGCCGCTTCCAGGATCATGAGGTGTTCGGCCGTTTGCGGGGCGGGACATTTTTCGTTTGCAGCAATCACGAACAAGGCGCCGTCCATGATGGACGATGCGGCAATCACGGTGGCCATGAGCGTTTCGTGTCCCGGCGCGTCGACGAACGAGATGAGCCGTTCGGCTTTGGCGTCGGTCTGGCAGGCCGCACATTTAGCAAGCGTGCCGTATTTGCCGCATTTTTGATTGGAGCACTTGTAGACTAGGGCGTCGGCGTAACCGAGTTTGATGGTGATGCCGCGTTTGATTTCTTCGCTGTGCGAGTCCGTTTTCTTGCCCGTCAGTTGGTAGACCAGCGTGCTTTTGCCGTGGTCGACGTGTCCGACGGTTCCGATGTTGATTTCCGCTTGCATCAAAGGTCCAACCTGAACATTGAAATCCTAGAAAAAAAGCACTCCGCTTTTGGGGCTTTCCAAAGCAATTTCTGGCCGGTCTTCAATAAAAAGGCTTTGGGGCGTCAGCGGCCGGCGAACAGGCGTTCGGACAAAGAGTCGGGCAATCCGGCGTCTTGGTTGGCTCTCGCCGTTTCTTCAACCGGGTATTTCATTCGTTGGAGATTGATTTTCATTTCCGGCAACTTGAGCCATGCAAAGCTTGCCCGGGCGTCGCCGTCGCGCGGCTGTCCGACGCTTCCGGGATTGAAAATCGTGATTGTTTTTCCCGATGCCGGTGCGTTTTGGGAAGGCTTGGTTGATGCGGCTGATTTTTGGCCGGTTTTTTTTGACGTATTTTTGCGCCCGTTTTCCGAGGTTTGTTTACGGATGAACGGCAGGTGCGTGTGGCCCACGGCCAAGATGTCGACGCTATCGGGCACGTCCACCAGATCGTCCGGAAACACGTATTCGTGCAGCGGGTCGCGCGGTGAGCCGTGGACCGCCAACAGGTTCACGCCTTCGTGTTCCATCCGGATTTGAAGCGGTAGATCTTGGAGGAATTTTCGGCTTTTTTTGGTCAGCTCCTTGCGCGTCCATCCAATGGCAAGTGCTGCCGCGTCGTGAAACCATTCGGTTTTTTCGTCCAATGCGGCTTGGTCGTGGTTGCCCTTGACGCACTCCGCATCGTGGTCTTGGAGCCAATCGATGCATTCGTTGGGAAACGCGTTGTAGCCCACGGTGTCGCCCAGGCACAAAATGCGGTCCGCCTGCTTGGCGTAGGATTCCAATTGTTGCAGTGCCGGCAAGTTGGCGTGGATGTCGGAAATGACGAGAATCTTCATGCTTTCAATTGTAACCGCCGCACTACAAATGACTTGTCCAACGCCGCCAAAAACGGCAGCAGCTTGGGCCCTTTGTCGCGTCCGATGAAAATCCGATAGGCGGCGGAGAAGAAGTCGCCCGTCTTTAGTCCGTTGTGTTCGCAGATTTCTTTTAGTGCGTCCACTTGGGCCGGGATGTCGGCGGTCTTTTGTGTTTCGAGGAATTCGGCGAATTCGCTTAGGGCGGCTTTTTGGCTCTCTGTGAGGCCGGCGTAGTCGAGCTTTTCCACGATGCGAATCTTGGCGTCGTCGGGCGCGAAGCGGTCCAGCCAGATTTTGGCGTATCGGGCGCGGCCGTCCAACTCGTGCTTTTCTTCAGTGGTGAGGGCGGTGCCTTTGTATTTTTCCATGGCATCGGCCAAGTGGACGCCCGGAATCTGCGAGAGAAATGCGACGTAGGAAAACGGCGGGTGGAAGTGCTCGGTGGGTTTGGCGTGCTGGACCTGGCTCAATTCGAAGATTCGGCCGGTGTCCGGGTCGCGTGTGGTCTCTTTGCCGAAGTACACGCGCGAGAAGCGGTCCCAATCGTCGTACAACCGCGGCACCGTTTCGCCGTCGGGGTTGAAATCAATCGCCGTCTGCGGTTTGTAGCGCGCCATGACGAAGCGCAGCAGTTCCGGCGGCAGGCTCTGGCCCATGTCAATGGCCGAGACGCCCACGCCTTTGGACGTGCTCATCTTTTTACCGCCCATGATGAAGAATTCGTACGGGAAGTTGTAGGGCTGTGGGTAGTCGAAGACTTTTTCAACGACTTCATTTGCCACGTCTCTGGAGCCGCCTGCGGCGTAGTGGTCCTTGCCCGCGCCTTCGATAGTCACCTGGTGCAAGACGAATGTGGCGGCCCAGTCGGCCTTCCAGGTGAGTTTGGCGTTTCCGTCGAACGGCGAGATGCGGCCTTGGTTGCCGCAGCCTTTGGCGTACTTGACGTTCGCGCAGGTATACGCGACGGTTTTGCCGTCAAAGTCGGACACGCTCGTGGTGCCGATTTTTCCGCATTGTGGGCAGACGACGTTGATGGGTAGCCAGCCACTCGGTTTTTTGACTTTGGCGACGCGCGCGTTGATTTCGTTGAACGTTTCGGCTTTTTCCAACGCTGTTTGGATCAATCTGTTCAATTTGCCGGCTCGGTATTGTTCGGACGAGTATACGATGCGGGGTTTGCAGTCCAGTTTTTTGAAGACGTCGCGGAATTCCTCGGCGTAAAGCCGGGCGAAACTATCGTGGCCCTTTTCGGGCTCAGGTGTAGGCACGTCGCAGAGCGGTTTTCCCATGTGCTCTTGGAAGTTTTCGGGTAAGCCTGGGGGAAAGCCGTCCATGGGGTCGAAATCGTCAAAACGGTAGACGTATTCCGCCTTCTGTCCGCTGTCCTTGACGGCTTTGTAGATGACGTCGTGGATGAGCACGCCCCGCAGTGAGCCGACGTGGATGCGGCCGGATGGCGTTTTGGCATCTCCAATGACGTGCTTGCCGTCGTGGGGTTTGGCCTCGTGCGCGATGCGGTCGGCCCAGAATTGCGTCGATTGCGGCTTTTGAGTGGACATGGGGATTCCTTTTTTGTGGTGTGAAAAACGATAGTTAACGATTGCTCTTTTTTTTTCCTTTGTTGTTCGTGCTGTTTTTTGGTTTGGATTACGGTTGCACCCACTCAATTTCATAATACTCGTATTTGCTTTTGGGTAGTTCGATGCGTTTGACGCGGTAGTAGGTGATGGCGGTTTCGCGGTCGCAGATGGCTAAGATGAGGTCAAGTCCGATGGCTTTGGCCTGTTCGATGGCCTCAGCCAGTTCTTGTCCTCCGATTTGTTCTTCCTCGCTGAGGGCCAGCATGACGTACGTGGGGGAGTCGTGCCGGGGGTTCTCGATGTCGCCGCCTTTGCGGTGGTACAACAGGAAGTCTAGCAAGTTTTCCTTGGGGTGGACTTTGGCGCCTGGGATGGCTAGGATGAACGTCTTTTTGACGCCGTGCGCGACTCGGATGGCGCGGGCCCACTCCGAGATGAGCATCTTGCTTGAGCGAGGAAAGACGTGTACGACGTGGCGCGAATGCATCCACTGGCCGGTGTCCTGCGTGGGTTTGGCGCCTGGAAAGTAGAGGCGGAAGTGGGTGCCGAATTTGAAGCCCGTCTTGGGCACGAATCCCCGCATGCGCCAGTCTTCGTACACGTCGTACAATTCCAGGAAGTCGGGGCGGCGCGCGATGGCGTATTCCTCGATTTTTTTGGCGGAGACGTTGAGCTTGTACTTGCCGTGCCTCGCCAGAAATAAGGTCTCGTAAGCGTCGAGTTTGAGGAATTGGCCGTGTTTTTTCGCTTTGTAGGTGCCGAATTGGCCGAACCAGTGGTTTTCGTACAACGCATTGCCTTCCTCGTTGTCATCGATGACGGACATCAAATCGTCGTAAAAGAATTGGCCTTTGGCGTGTACGTGGGGCGCCTTGGCTTCGGCGGCGGGGTATTTCTCGGATAGACTGCGTCCGTACGGTCCTTTGGCGTCGGTAATGGGCCGTGCGATGAGGCCGCGGTCGCGCCAGTCGCGGAAGCCGTAGTAGCGGGCGAGGAACTTGGGTCCGTCAAAAGCCGCGGCGACCTGGTTAAAGGACACGGGTTTACCGTTTTTCTCGCATTCAGCTTTCCGCACGTCCATCAAGTAGAGGGCTTCTTCGGGCTGCAAGTCGAGGAAGATTTTCTTGCCGTTTACCTCGTGGCCGAAGAAACTGCGGTCGATGGCCTGCACGCTGATCAAGTCGGTGACGCGAATGCGGTTGTCTTGGAGTTCGAAGCGTACGCTCATGGGGCCATTTCCTCCGTCCGACCCATGCGGGCCTGAGCGTTTGAGGTGAACATTTACAAATCGTTTTTGGCGTGAGCGAATTAAAAGCCGTTGTTTGGATGCCGACTGGGGGTATTGGCTGCCGGACGTCAAAAAACAACGTTTTTTGAAAGTACGGACGGGCTTGGCTCGATGGTAGTGGAAGAGGGAAACGGAAAGAATTGCTTGATTTGTTTTGCAAAAAAGAGAAAAAAAGGAGGAAAAGCGTTTTTGGCTTTCCCCCCTTTTTTGAAATCAACTTATTTCTTGTCTTTCATGTCCATGGCGATCAATACCAGACCGACCAGGATGAAGACTTGCTGCATCAGGTGCGTGAACGGCAGCGTCGTGTAGCCCAAGTGGGTCAACGAGTGCAACAGTTCTCCCAACGCCAACAAAACGAAGAAATGGCCCCAAACGGGTTTCTTCATCTTGTACGCGCCCATGGCCAGCCACAACGCCAGAAACAGCGTAATCAGGTGGACCAATTGGTATCCCATGTTCGGGATCATATCGTAGATTGCTTGTCCGAAAGCTGCCATTTATATCCTCACCTCAAAAACAGCCGAAATGAGCCTAACGGACCTTTGCTGTGGTCCAAACCCCCCACGACTGTTTTTTTCTTGAGTCATGAGCCCAAGCATGGTATTTAAAACGAACAGGATTTCGTCAATCGGCGTGAATTTTGAGGTTCGGGTGGCTTCCGGGTTGAAACCACGTTTCGCTTCGATTCAGTAGTATCCGGCGTCTTGCGTCCACTCGATTTTGCCGCTTTTGAGCCAAACGTACGCCATGGCGGCGCCCAGCACTAACCCGCCCAAGTGGGCCGCTCCGGCCACTCCGGTGATTTGGAATGTTTCAAAGAGGCCCAAGCCCACCCACACCAAGGCGGCGTACTTCATGGGCATGGGGACGAACCACATGTAAATCGGCAGGTTGGGCCGCAGCACGGCTACAGCGCCCAAAATGCCGAAGATGGCGCCGGACGCGCCCAGTGCCGGAATGCTGGCTGGCAGGATGCCTAAATAGTACGTCGCGGCGTATGCTAGGGCGCCTGCGATGCCGGAGAGGAAGTAGACTGCCAAAAACCGTTTTGGGCCGATGATTTGCTCCAAATAGGGGCCGAACATGTACAGCGCGAATCCGTTGAAGAACAAATGAAGCAATCCGCCGTGGAGAAACATGCTGGTGATGATGGTCCAGGGTTCCGACGCGATTTTGGCCGGTTCCAGGAAGAACATTTCCGTCAAAGGCGGGTAGACGATTTGGCCCAAGAAAACCAGGACTATGGCGCCCAACAGGTACATGGCAATCATGGTGTGATCATTCCTTGACTTGGAAGCTTTCGAAAAACTTCGTCGTCGGCTTCAATTTGCGGGTGTTGCCGTGCTTTTTGGACTCCAAATACCCCGCCATCTTCAATTCCGTGACGTAGGCATAGATTTCGCCTTTGAAGAAGTGTTTCAAGTCGGATTGCAGCAATTCTTTCTTCTTGGCCACCAACGCCAAAATCCGCATGGATTTCTTGGATAGCTCGACTTCTTTTGACAACTTGGCCACGCGGTGCAGGTAATGCGGCTTGAGTTGCAACGCGGCGCCGTGCTCGTTGACGGAAAGCTCGAACGCGCTTTCTTTCGGCACGGTGGTTGCCAGTTCTCCCAGCAACGCGTCCAGCCGGTCGCGCGGCACTTGCAGCAAGTCTTGGAGCTGTTTGTGGGCCATGGGTTTGTTGGCCAAGAAAAGCGCGGCTTCCAAGACGCGGATGGGCGGCAGGTTTTCCGCAGGCAACGCATCCATATGGGCGTCTTCCGGGTAGTCTGGTTTGGCTTTTGGGTCCATTCCGGTTTTTTCCACCGGGTCACCGTCCTCGTCCAATTCCTCGTCGGAGTCGTGCGGATCTTGCGCTGCAGCCGGCGCGCTCAATAGGTTGTCGGCAGAAAGAATCGTGGCCGTGTCGCTGGACGGACCGCTGGATTCGACGGTTGCTTGGAAGTTGGAAGAAATGGAAGCGGATTGGGTGGTTTCGGAGTTGGCGGCGTTGGGTGCGTCCGCCTTGGCGTCATCGGTTTTGGCTTCGTTGTCTTTGGGCGGGTTTTGGTTTCCGTCGTCTTCCGGAAGGATTTCCTCCATTTTGGCTTGTTGCACCAATCCGTCCAGGATGTCGAGGGACGCTTTCTGGCTTTTCGACGTTTTTTCGTTTTTCTTGACGGCTTGGTCGGCCGATTCGTCCAGCGGCACTTCCTTGAAGTCGTCTTCGAAAAGCGCCTTGTCGGTGGGGTTCAGTTGGCTGTCGTCGGCCATGGTTGAATTGGCACTGTCGCTGGATTTAACGGTTTACGTGAGGTGGCCGGTGGGAGGTGCCAAGGCATCGGCTTGATTGAGTCCACTTTTGGCGAACGATTATTAATCTCTGTACTTTGAACGCTTCATGCGCTTCCTAAAAGAGTGGGCGGAGTCTCTCAAACGACTCGACCCCTACCGGAATGCTGATTTTCGGCACACACGTTCTTTTGTTTTGGCCGAGAAGCTAGGCTATCGCTCCACCTATCACGGGACCAATTATCGGGAATTGCCCGACCAAATTCAGGCCCTGCTAAACGCACATGGTCTCGCGGCCGACCGGTTCATCCGCCGTTTTGGCCCGCAGTTTTATCATGTCTACAAATCCCCCGGGGTCGTGTATTTTCTCCAACTTTATGGTGAACACCAACGGCCGATTATGGACGTTTGTCTGAAGCACGGCATTCCGGCCCTTGCCGTATTTCGGAAGCTGTGGAAAGAACCGGATTCGGATGGCAAATGGGGTCCCGTGTTTGCAAAACTCATCCAAACGCATGGAAAAAGCGTCATTTCTATTGTCGATAAGTCAGGAGTTCACGGAATCCGGGCATTGCAGAAGCACGGCGCTTTGGCTATTCCCGTATTGTCCCGCGATCCAGACGGTGCCGAATCGCTTGCATTATTGGAACCTGGGCTGTTGCAGATTCCGCGTGACGATTGATGCAGAATTGCGCTACTGTCCCTTTGCGGATGCCGGTCCGTGGTGTTTTTATACGCCTTGCGGCACTACCTGTTCGGCGTTGGAAGCGCTTTTTGAATTGAATCGAAAGCTTCCAGCGACTACGAGTAAACCCTCTTCGTAATCAAAACTAGGAACGGTTTGCGTCCCGTCATGGAGTTGGAGTTTAGTCAATGGTTGAATTTTTGATTCCTCAAGAACAGTATTTGGAAGCCGGGGCCCACATCGGGACGCGGCAGAAGCACGGCAGCATGCGGGGCTACATCTACAAGGCCCGCGACGACGGCTTGCACGTGTTGGACCTCAAGAAACTCGACGAACGCATCCGCATGGCCGGTTCGATGATCTCCAAATACCCGATGGCCGAAGTATTTTTGGTCGGCAACAAGGACAACGCCCGCAAACCCATCCAGAAATTCTGTGAATTAACCGGCGCGACGGCCTTGGTCGGCCGCTTCACGCCGGGACGCTTTACCAACCCGGCGCGTGAAGACTTCTGCGAACCGAGGCTTGTCATCGTGATGGATCCCTCCGTCGACCGCCAGTCGGTGCGCGAAGCGTTTTCCGTGCACGTGCCGGTCATCGCGTTTTGCGATACGAACAACGCCACGCACTACGTGGACGTGGTGATTCCGACGAACAACAAGGGCCGCAAGTCCATCGCGTTGATGTACTGGCTGCTTGCAAGGGAAGTCATGAAGGCCACGGGCGCCATCGCCAACAACGAGGCGTTCACCGCCACGCCGCAGGACTTTGAAGCGTAAGTGAATGCCCCAATCCAAAAGGCCTTAACACCTAGCTGCGCTTTGTAAATTCATGACTTACGAACCGGATGAACGTTTGAACCAATTGCTTACAGACATCCGCGCGGCATTCGCCGATGCCCAGATTTACCTTTTTGGCAGCCGTGCCACCGGACGCGCCCGTGAGGACTCGGATTACGACTTGATCGTGGTGAGCCGTAAATTCCAAAAAACGCCGTTCATCGACCGGGCGGCCGAAATCTGGCGCCAAAGCGACGCGCCCATCGGGGCCGACTTGCTTTGCTACACGCCGGATGAGTTTTCAAAAGTTTCGAAGACGTCGGCCGTCATCAAGGACGCTCTGAAGGATGCGGTTTTGCTCTAAAAAATCTGGAGGAATTCGAGGCCTAGGTCTTTTTTTTGTGGGGGAGACCGGCCGTAGGACGTGCGGCAACTCTTTTTTTTGCTGCGGCTAAACCGGCGGAATTTTTTTTAAATTGCCTTTTAATCGGCGGTCACTTTTCTCATTTTTCTTTAGCGCAGCATCCGTTTCTTGGCCTGCACGGAAAACCCGGTTTTTGGCATTTGGAGTCCGCGGCTTTGTTGCGGCATCGCGTCCAATTGTCTTGCGATGCGGGCCTTTTCCAACAAGAGTTGTCGGAGCACTTCCGTGTCCGGCGTGACGAGTTCGTTGTTCTTGAGTCGGGCCTGCAGGTTGGACGGTTGGTCGTCCAGGCCGTGGCTGTTCTGGGGCATCGAAAAGCCGCTTGGCGTCAAGGCCGCCATGTCGGCATTGATGCCTTGCAGGCGTTTTTCCAAAACGGCGCTGGTGGGGGTAAGCGTCAGGCGTGCGGCTAATGAATCCGGTTTGATTAGCGGCAGTCGGGCGTTGGTATCAGCGGTAAGGTCAGTCATAGGATGAATTGAGGAGGTTGCACGCTTTTTATTCTTGGGGTGCCATCTTTTTGCTTCTATGACCATTGCCGAAGAAGTCGCAAGCCTCTGGCTGGGTGTTGCACAGAAACCCGTCAAGGGCCAGGAGAACCCGTATTACGCGGATTTGTTGCGCCGTTTGATGGTGTCCAAGAAGCAGTTGGAGGAAACCGGACGCAAGTACAGTATCCTGCCGGACTTGCGGGAGTTGACCCGCCGCACGTTGGTCCGCATCCCGGCTGAACACGTGCCGTATTTGGAAGTCTCCGTTTTCGACCTCATCTCCAACCCGTTGAAGAAGAATTTGCAGCCGCACGTGGCTGAATTCTCGACTACGGGCGCAGATTTTGAGTTGGTGTCGTGGTTCGTACGCCACGCGAAAAAGGAGCCGACGTTGGCGTTGGACTTCAAAGCCCTCCAGGCGTGGTATGACCAACACAAACCCGTCGAAACCGTTGCACAAAACCAAACCCCGCAACCGTCAACCGCTTCCGTTCAAGCCGAAGAAAACAAAGTAAACGCAACTCCGGAAACAAAACAGGACGAGGCGGCTGAAGGTGTTGTTTCCCTTTCTCAGACGGCCTCTTCTTTTGCTTCTCCCCCTGACACGACGGTGGCCACCACTGCGCCTGTAAGCGACGGCACGGCGGCCGACCGCATTTTTGAACACGATTAGAGGCGTTGCTTTCGGTATGGTGTTGCGCTCGGTTTCGGTTTCAGCGTCGGACTCCCCTCTGCCTGCATTGGAAAAAATCTGGGACAAAGTGCCTTATGCTTCGCGCAAGTCCTCGGGTATTGATGAACATCTGGATGCCGTACTGGCTGCGTTGGAAAAATCACGCCCGCACCTGACCGGGTTGTTTTGGCCCGATTTTTCAAAGACGCTCACGGGCCACCCTTTCCGCACCAAGATGGTCTACTTTCGCGACGCGTCCGGTACCCTGCAAAGCCGCACCGTGGCGGAAGTGCTGCGCGACGTCGTTGAAGGAAAACGCTAAGGCGGTGGATGGGACGTGACGGACCGTACTGCTTTGGTAACCGCGCTGGTCGCCGAGTTTTCCTTCTACAAAGGCAAGGACGATTCCGTCAACGGTTTGCAAGTCGAAGGCAATGCCGCCGTCCAAAAAGTCGCGGTGGCTTGCGACGCCGCCTTGGAAACCATCGAAAAAGCCGCCGCCGAAAAAGCGGATATGCTCGTGGTGCATCATGGCTTGTTTTGGAATTCCGACTTGCCCAAAAAGGTCGACTTCGTCTGGCGGCGGCGCTTGCAGACGTGCCTGGACGCCGGATTGAACGTCTACGCCCAACACTTGCCGCTGGACGCGCACCCGACCTTGGGCAACAACGTTTTGTTGGGGCAGGCGTTGGGTCTTCAAGGTTTGACTCCGGCGTGCGAATACGCGGGCGCCAAAGTGGCGTTCAAAGGGCAATTGAAAAAACCGGTAACCGTTCAGGCGTTTGCCAAAACAGTGGAGGCCAAAGTGGGCGCCGTTTACAAAACGTTGGCTTTCGGCCCTGAAAAAATCAAAAACGTGGCGGTCTGTTCCGGTTCCGGAGGGTTCTGCACGTCGTCCGCCAAAGACGAGGGTTTCGACACCTTAGTGGTTGGCGAGTTCAAGCACTCGGATTACCACGACGCCAAGGAAAACGGCGTCAATGTGGTTGAAGCGGGGCATTACAACACGGAAGTCTTCGGCGTGCAGGCCGTGGGAAAATGGTTGGAGGAAAAGTTCGGCGTGCCCTACGTGTTCTTGGACGTGCCAACGGGTTTTTGATTTTGGTTTCTTACGCGAGCTCCAAGTAGGCCTCTTTCCGTGATGGGTTGCAGTACAATCCGATTCCCTGTTCGTTCAGAAAATCAAGTCCGATGATGCTGGGGATATTTTTGGCGCGGATGCGTTCTGATTCGTTTTTTTTGGACGGAGTCGAAGCAAAAATGCATTGCGTTTTCAAGCGCAACATCTGGTTGCCCGGTTCATCCTCCATCAAGGTTACGTCATCTAGCCGATGTAGCTTCAGAGAGGTTCCTCCAATGTATGAGTTTTCCGAGAAGGTCAACGACGACTGCGGCAAATTGAACCGAACCACATCGCTGTATCCGATCATGGATCGGTTGCTTCCGGTGTCCACGATGAACCGAACAAACGACATGCCCATCCTGTAGCCGGGCGCTTTTACAAGTGCGATCCATTCAAGCTTGTCGCTGGACACGTCTAACCGTATTCTCATTCGATCACGTTTGGATTAGAAAATCTGAGGCTTGCGAGTGAAGAATTTGACGATCATTAGTCTGGCATCCAATCCAAGATTCTTGATTTGGCGCAAAAGCTCGTCGTGTGACGCGCTGGCCGCGACGACTTTTTCGTCCTTGATGGCGATGAATTCGTTTTCGAACTTATTCAGTAGTTCCTCATTGTGCTGCGACATCCAATTCCAATCCCGATGCATTTGCTTAAGCAGCGCGATTTCTTCAGGTGTAGCGGATTCCATGCATTTTCACGTGGTTTTCTTTGGGCGGGTGACCGGTTTTAAACATTGGGTAGAACTCAATTCAACTCCAGGTCAGTAAAACTGGAAAAAAAGAAAAAAGAGGGGACGGCGGGCTTTTTCCGTTACGCCGTTTCCCGCTTTGCTTCCGGTTTGCGCTTTTAGCGTGCGGTTGCCGGCATGGCGATGACGTCGCCTTCCCAGTACGGATACGGGTAGTCCTTCTGGTCCGGTTGCGGCAGTTCGACGGACGCTTGCGGTTGCAGGGTGCCCAAGTCGTTGGCCTTGACGAAGCGATCCGACATCGTGTAAAGCGAGCCGTCGATGTAGGCCGAACGCGTCACGTCGGTCCCGCTGCCATAATAATAATCGCCCATCTTGGCAAGCTGGTCGGCCGTCGCGTGGGACACCGTGCCGCGCAGCTGGAATTCGCATTGCGCCGCCACCTGCGGTTCGCACGATGCCGTGCTGAACACATACGCGCCTTGGAAGTTGACATCGCCGTAGACGTGCACCAAGTCGGCGGTCTTGCGCTCCGGGGGTATGGTCGCCACGCGCGCGGGAATGACCAAGAGGCCTTTTTCCCGGTTGAACAAAAAGGCTTTGTGGTCGTGCAGGGCGTACGAGTCGGACCCGGCGTCGCCGATGCTGTAGTTCGCGATTTCGATGGGGTGCGACACGTCCGAGACGTCGAACATGGATAGCTTGAGGCCCAGCGGGAATGCTGTGTCGCTGTCCTTGAGCGGGATGGCGTCTTTTCCAAAGCCGATCAAGTGCGTCTCGTCGTACGGGTGCAGGTAATCCGAGTAGCCCGGAATCTTGAGTTTGCCCAAGAGCGTCGGGTTGCGCGGGTCGTCAAGACCAATGACAAAAAGAGGGTCCAACTGGCGGAAGGTCACCAAATACGCACGCTTGCCCATGAAGCGCGCCGAATAGATGGTCTCGCCGGGGGCCAAGTCCTCCAATTTGCCCACCAATTGCATGGAACCGTCCAGCACGTAGACGTGGTTCTTGGACGGAGTCGGCGTGGGTTGCACGCATTTGGAATCCGGCATGCAGCGCGCCACCATGGTCCAAGGTCCCCATACTTGGCTCACGGTGGTGGCCAAACGCAAGTAGCCATCGGATTCATCCATCGAGAATTGGTTCAACAGATGGCCGGGTACTTCGCCTTTTCCGCTGTAGGTGATGGCGGGCCCGAGAGCGAATTTGTGCACGACCGTGGCTTCCGTTGGCGCCGTCTGTTTTTCGCGCAACGCCTCTTCGCGCTTGGCGATTTCGGCGTACAATTCCTGCGCGTGTTTCTCGTCAAGCGTCTGGAGGAACGTCTGGGCCACGGTGATTTTCATGCGGTCTTTTTGCCACTCGGAGACTTCGGAGCTGTCGATGGCAGCCAGTTTGGCTTTCATTTGGACCAGCGAGGGGCCGTAGCTTGCCGAGATGGTTTCGGCGTTTTCCAAAAGCGGTCCCAGTGCTCCTTGGTACGCCTCCCAAATGGGGTAGTACGTCTGGTACTGCGTGTACGTCACGTAGGCGTTGCCGGAAGAGACATAGACGGTGGACGCGCCTCCCGTCAAAACGACGGTGCGGCTTTCGGGATTGTTCGTGTTGTCCGCGTCTTGGCCCAAGACTGTGGTGAACTGGTAGTTGTCGAACGGGTAGTCGACGTACCGCACGTCGGACGGCGCGATTTCCGCCAACTGCCCGTTGACGGCGTACAAGGGCCGGGGCATTTCTGAGCCGGCGTACTCGTTGAACACGGCGTAGACGCGGCTGCCGATGAGGCGGGCGGCGACAAGATTGCCTTTCGAATCGATGGTCTTAAGCAAGACGGGTTTGGAGCGGTCCGAGATGTCAAAGATTTTCATGAACTGCGACTGCTCGGGATAGTAATACGGATATCGGTCCGGATAGTCCGGTGCGATGGCAATCTTGGATGCGATGCCCGAGGAGTCCGATGGCTCGGTGGAGTCCGTTTGCGTCGTGGCTTGCGCTTCCTTGATCCACGGTTCGATGTACGGCTTCCAGGCGAACGTGCGGCGGCCGAAGGCCACTAGGCGGTTTTCGGTGATGAAGATGCTTTCGTACTGGCTGTCGTTCAGCACGGCGACGATGTGTGCTTGCGAGGCGGGGTAGGCCTCGATGATGGTGATTTGGCCGTTGGTGACGGTGTACAAATATCGACCGTCGTTCTTGAGGGTGTCATCCTCGTCGACGCCGGCGACTTGCACGTTGGTGGTGGAGTAATCGGAACCGCCGGCACTGCTTGGGGCTGACGCGTCGGATGACTTGGCGGATGAAAGAGTTGGCGCGCCCATCATGTTTTCGGCGAAGCCCCGCCCATAGTAGGAATTGGACGCGGAGGCAGCTAAGAACGTCTTGGCTTCACCCCACGTCTTGAACGTCTTGAATTCCTGGGCCGAAAGCGGGATGGACGTGGGTCCGGCAACAATCGAAGGAGTGGGGGTGATGATGCCGGGCGGCACGTCGGGTTTGATGGACGTGGCCATGGCGAACAAGACGGCGAAAAACACCAGCGCGACGGCACCGGCTGCGAGTAACTCCAAAAACGTTTTCTTCATTTCCCATCACCTGGTATTGTTTGGCTTTCCGGAAGGATATACGCTTGCCGTTTTGTTCAGGCTTTTACCTGAAACGGCGTTCTATTGAACAAGCTGAACAAACCAAAAACAACGCAATGGGGTGAGGTAAAAAAAAAAGGAAACGAAGCCGTATTACTCTTTACCGCTGCAATCGTGTTGCTTCTGCCGTTTCCGGCGTGTTGCCCTTCCGTTGCAAGCGTGTTGCCCTAGCTGCCTGGACGCGCGTCACTTCGCGCCCTTTTTGGTTTTTGCCTCTTTGTTTGGCAAGTTGCGCTTTGCTTTTTCCATTGATTTTTTTCCTGTTTTTTCTTTTTTGCTTCGTGGGTCGTGTTGTCTTTTTTGTGGTTGTTTCCAGCCAAACGTCCTTTTTTTTCCTTTCCGCTAGATGTTTAACAGCGCTGCCTGAACCGTTGCTTTTAGGCGTTTTGAAAAAGAAAAAAAAAGAGGCCCTGGAAAAGAGCCATTGGCCTGGTTTATCCGCCGCCGAACAGTTTCGTCAAGAAGCTGAGGATGCCTTCGGATCCGGTCTCCAAGGCTTTGGCGCTTTGCTCGGCTTCGTCCCGCCTCTTTTCGATGTTCGCGATTTCTTCATCGAACAAGGCGCGTTTGTCTTCATTGACGGATTCACGCAACGATTTCAGGTTCTTGATGCTTTGGTCCAGTTTTTCCTTGCTTTCCTTGAATTTTTTCGCCTGCTCCAAGTTGTCCTTGTTGGTGCGGAACAACTGGTAAAGCAAGTCGCGTTCTTTCCGTTCGGCTTCGCTCAACGTCTCGTCCGATTGCGTCAAGTCGTCCGATACGAAGTCAATGACCGGCTTGTAGTCGTCCGACACATAGTCGTTCAGCTTGTCGTAGCGGCTTGGACCACTCGAAGGTCCGCTTCGGGCGCGGCATTCACGTGCCACGGCGCGTTCGATGGCTTTTTTGATGTTGTCTGGCTGGACCAGTTCCTTGCATTTGGCCAACTGCTTCTTGCCGAATTCGCAGCCTTTTTCGGATTCCTTGATGCATTGGTCTTTTCCGCGCGACGTGTCCTTGCAGTACCGCGAGAAGTGCTTCAAGTCGCGCTGTACCTGCTGGGCGCAGATGCGTTCCGGATCCATGCGCTGCTTGTCCTGTTCCATGCGTTTTTGGCTTTCGGCCTTGCACTGCGCGATGAACTCCTGCTCGTTGCAGAAGTTGAACATCGGTCCTTTGTTGCGTTGTTGGTCGCGTTGGCATTGTTGCGTAAAGCGCGCTTCGTTGCGGCTCCATTCCTGTTCGCAGCGCTGGGACGCGCTCAACGGTTGTTGTCCGCCGGGTTGTCCATATCCGCCAGAACCTTGTCCTTGCTGATATTTTCCTTGAGGTCCATTGTAGGGCCCTGGTCCTCCGCCGTAACCGCCTTGCGGTCCTCCTGGGTAGCCTCCTTGTGGTCCGCCGAATCCGCCTTCTTCCAAGCGCCATTCGTTGATTCCAGCCGTCGTCACGCTGGGAGCTGCCGTGGGTTGGGTCGTCGGTGCGGGGGTGGATTGCACAGTGGGCTGTGTCGTGGGTGCGACGGTGGGTTGAGACGTCGGCTGGGCGGTGGCTTGCGTTGTCGGTGCCACTGTTGTCGTGGGTTGGGTTGTGGCCGTCGGCATTTGGCATTGGTAATACGAGCATCCTCTTGAGTCCGCTATTACCGAAACGGTGCCGCCGGATTGCGTGCAGGATTCTTTGTGTTGTGCGTCCAATGCCGGACACGTCGTGGTGGCTGGCGGTTGGTTGGGTGCGATGCACTTTACATACGGGCAGCCATTGGCAACCGATTCGGTCATCCATGCTTGTCCAGCGTTGATGCATTGTTGTTTCGCATTTTCGTCAATAGGCGGGCATTGCGGTTGCGTTGGTTGGCTGTAAGTCGGTTGCGGTCCATACGACGGTTGTCCTGGTTGGCCATATGGTTGCCCTGAGGGCGGTTGGCCGTAGGGTTGGTTTTTGGGTCCTCCGTAATCGCCTTGCGGGGGTTGGTTTTGCACGCATTGGCTGATCCACGAGGATTTGTCACACATGTCGTTTTGGCGTGGTTTGCCGTCGCGGCAAGCTTCCTCCATCGGCGGGCGGTAGTCCCATTCTTCGCGGCAGCGGGACTCGATTTCTTCGCCCCGCTCGCCGCTCATGCGTTCAAATTCCGACTTCATGCGTTCGACGCACATAAGCTTCCATTGGTTTTCGTCAGGAGGACAGGTGGGAACGAAGGGTTTTTCCTCGTCGCCGAATTGGGGTCCGAATTGCGGGTTGCCGATTTGTTCGCATTGGTCTTTCGCTTCGGCACAGAACGAGAGGCCTTCCTCGATTTCCGAACAGATTTCTTGCTCGAGGTTGATTCCCGTTTTCTGGAATTCATCGAATACGAGGGTAACCAATGCCGGTTGGTTGTTGCATTGGGCCATGAGCTTGTCTTTTCCATATTTTTCTTCCATCGTATCGCTGATTTCGTTAAAAATCATGTGTTCGATTGCTTCCGGTGGCAAGTCGAATCCGCCGTACCCGCGGAAGTCACGGAATCCGTCACGTGGGCCGGGGCTATACCCGCTTTGCGGTGGTCCATACTGTTGGCCATCTTGGGGTCCGCCGTAGGGCCCGGGTCCTCCGCCGTAACCGGGTCGGCCTTCATCACTGGGCCCAAAATCAGGGTATTGGTCCAAGTCGCGGTCGTTCGCTCCGCGGGGGCCGATGGAGTCGCGTTCGCTGTAGTCAGGTCCGCCGTTGCGTTCAATGTATCCGCCGCGTCCGCCTCCGTTGTTGGGTCCGTAAATCGGTCGCGGTCCTTGGGGTCCGTCTTTGGGTTCGAATCCGCGTCGGATGGGTTCGGTGCGTTTTTTGATGTCGTCGAGGCGGCTGTCGATGAATCCGGGAGACGCGCTTGCGGCGGGTGACGGCTCGGTTCCGATGGCCGTTCCAACGGCGGCAGCTACGGACGTGGCGTCGGCTTCTGCGGCAACGACGAAAACGGATGAAACGATTAACAACAGACTCAATACGGCCAACAGACGCACGCGACATCCCTCCGGAGGATTTTTGATGAAATCCTAACGCGGTGTTGCTATTAAAACAAGACGTTGCCGTGGCTTTGTTGAAAATTTATCGAAAAAGAAAAAAAAAGGTTTTTGGCGTGGAACCCAAAAAAAGAGGCATTTTGACCATGGCAAGACGTCGTCGTTTACTTTTTTTTCTTGCGTCGTCCGGTTGCGATGTTTGAGGTTTTCTCCACTTTTTCAGCAGAGCCCGTCGTGTCTCCACCCTGGCGGTAGAAACAAATGGAACGCGTTCGGCGGTATGTCCGGCGTTTTTAGTGACCGTGGCTTTCGTGGTGGATTGTTTCCTTGGGTGAGAGCCAGAATCCGCCGGCCAAGAAAAGCAAGCCCAAAATGAGGTCCATGACGACGCTTTGCATCAAGGCGGTGGATGCGGCGGAAATCAGTTCGCGCGTCTGTTCGATGTTGACGCCGCCGAGGCTTCCTTGGTCCAGCTGTTCCAATTGGGCGAGGGAGGGCTGCACCGTGGCTTGTTGGACCATGTATTGGTTGAATTGGTAGGCCGACAGGACGACCAGGCCTATGCCCAACAGCGTCAAGGTCCAAGAAAGCGTGGATTTCATTTTTTTAGCCTCCCAGCGAGCCGGCTTGTTGGGATTTGGCCAGTTCTTCCAGTTTCTTGCGGGCGGCGCCGAAGCGTTCGGCCATCTTCTTTTCCTGGCGTTCCAAAAATTCGACGCGGCCTGCCGCTTCTTCCTTTTCCTTTAACAAGTCCTTTTGTACGGATTCCTTGTCGCGCATGACCATGACGCCGCCGACGGCGCGGTATACGGGCGCGGTGGTTTTCTCCAGCTCGGACAGGGCGCCTTCGATTTCCTTGCGGTGCATTTCCAACTGCTGGCGTTGGGCGCCCAACAACTGCATTTGTTGCTGGAGGGTGGAATATTCGTTCACGAGTTTTTGCACGTCGTCGGCCATAAGATGTATCCTCCAATAATATAGCAAAACCGAAAAGTTTTTCAAGACTTTTCGGCCTTTTGCTAGATGGCAATACCGGACTATTTTCTCGGGTTACTTTCCGGGATTGCCCTAATTATGATAATTATAGGTCTATACGCGGAACTTGAGTTCCAACACTAACTCGGAATCGACGATTACCTTGAGCCCGAAACGGCTTAAAACGATTTGGTTAGGGCCTTTTTGGCTATGCAGCAATGAGGCCACGGCCTCGCCGAACGCGTCTTGCGTCTGGATGGTCGCGCCTTTGTGTCGGATGGGCCGGCGGTGGTAAACGGCGCCGCGGATGCCGACTTCAGGCGTCAGCCACCCGCTTTCTTCCTCTTTTTGCCCGCCTTGGATTTCGGACTCGTTGAGGGCATCGTTTTCTTGGCTTTCGTCCCTGTTTCGGTCGTTTTCATCCGTTTTTTCTTCGCCTTGGCTTCCGGGTTCGTTTTCGCCATCGCTTTCTTTTATTTTTTTGTTTTTTTCTTTCTCAGCCGTTTCTTCATTTTCCTGGTTTTCGGGGTGTTTTTGACCGCTTTGTACCGTCCTTTGCCTTCCTTCTCCGGCTTTTTCCTGGGTGTCAGCGTTTTGGGCGGCTTTTTCCAAGTCAAACACGACCATGCGGCTGGGGTTGCCCTTGCGCTCCCAAATGAACAACACCCTTTTGGCCCCGGCTTTTTCCGCTTGTGCCATCACCGCGTCCACGCCGGCTTTTCCGCGGTTCAAATACGCCGCCCCAAGCGCGTCCGCCACCGTGCGGGCCATGGCGCGCGTGAGTTGGCCGGGTTTGCGCGAGGTGGTGACAAGCATCATGGGAACTATCAACGCTCCAACAATTCTTCCAAATGGTTGGCAATGTAGTCCGGTTTGGTGGCATTCATTTTTTCCCTTTCTTGGTAACGGGAGTATACGCCGATTGAGTAGATGCCCGCCGCTTTCGCCGCCTCGACGTCGTGCACTAAGTCACCGACGTACGCGGTTTTCTTCGGGTCCAATTTGTGTTTGCCGACGAACCCTTTGAGCGAGACGATTTTGTCCACGATGCCCGCCTCGACGCCGTCGAAAAGCGCCTGGTAGCCAAAGTCGGCCACTTCGCGGTCCACCATGTGAGCGGGGTGGGCGGAGAACAGGTAGGTCTTGCGTCGCTGGCGGCGGAGTCCTTCCAACAGTTCACGCGAAAACGGCAGGGGTTTTGGGAAAATTCCGTTTTTTTCCACTGCTTGGAAGAACAGTTTATCCACCTGCTTTTTCGTGCAATTCAGGCCGTAATTCTTGTAGAAATTCATGTACGGCAGTTCGAAGTGCTGGCGGTATTCTTCCTCGGAAAGCGCATAACCGTCGTCCAACTGGCGGATGACCTCGGCCGTTGCGCCGTACACCATGTCGAAGTCGTCGGACAGCGTGCCGGACCAGTCAAAAATAAACGTAGAAAGCATATGGTTGTTGGTGGCAACAGGCAATTTTAAACGTCTCGAAGACATCTGAGTGCCTTGAAACGAACCCGGTCGAAAAAACCAAATAAACCAGAATCATCGCATCCGATCAAAGCAAGAAAAAAAAAAACAAAAACGAGGCCGCTTTGCCCTGCCGCTGTAACTCTGTTGCTTTCTTTTATTTTTGCGCCAAACGCTTTTCTTACCCTTCCATGGATTTTTCTGCCGCAACGCGCAGCCATTTATTGGCATGCACGCATTGTTTTGCTTCATGGATTCGCAGACGACCGTCGAACAGCTCAAAGCCAAAGTAGCCGCCTTCCGTGACGCGCGCGACTGGAAGCAATTCCACAACCCCAAGGACTTGGCGGCCTCCATTTCAATCGAGGCCAACGAATTGCTGGAATTGTTCCAGTGGAAGACCGCGGAAGAAGTCGAGGCCTTGCTCCAAGATTCCAAGAAACGGGAGGAAATCCAGGACGAACTGGCTGATATCGTTGTGTATTGCCTTTCGGCGGCCGACCAGATGGATATTGATTTGGCGGACGCCATTGCAACCAAACTCAAGAAGAACGAGGAAAAATACCCTGTCGAGAAAGCCTTCGGCAACAACAAGAAATACACGGAGTTGTAAACGGAAAAACACCCTGTGGGCAAACGAAGAATACTTTTGCATTTACTCAGGAGTCGTGCTTTTCCGATTTTGCGCCTTGATTTTTTATGATACTGCGTTTTTTCGCTGGCCGCTTTTTTTAATCAGGACCGCGTCACGTATCCTTTTCCAAAAAACAACGGCTTGATGAAAATCGGCGTCACGATGGTGGTCAGAACGCTCATCATCAAAATGGCGGCGTAGACCGGTTGGCCGATGAGGCCGTTGGACAAGCCGTAAAGCGCGGCGATAATCGCGATTTCTCCACGGGGTACCATACCGAGGCCCACGATGAGCGCTTCGGACTTGTTCAACCCCAACAGCTTCGCCGCAATGGCACAACCCGCGAATTTGGTCACGATGGCCACCGCCGTCAAGGCTAGAATAAACCAACCCGCGCTTGCCGCCGCCTGCACGTTGACCAATACGCCCAAACTGACGAAGAAAATCGACGCGAAAATGGCTTCCAAATACTCGGACCCCTCTCGGTAGCTTTTAATCTTGAGGCTTTCCAACGACACGCCGGCGATGAATGCACCGACGATGGCGGACAGGCCTACGATTTCGGCCACCAGGCTGTAGGCAAAAGCAAATGCGATGGCGGCGATGAACGTGGCTTTTTCGACGCGGTGTTTCTTGGCCCACTTGTCAAAGCGTTCCAACTGCGGGTTGATTACTTTGATGCCCACCGTGACGCCTACGGCCAGGAACACCAACGCGATGGCCGCCGTAAACGCGACGTTGTCAAGCGAAACCGTGCTGGTCAAAAATTCCTTGGTCAACGAAAGCGCCAACAATGCCAACACGTCGTCCACGACCGCTGCGCCGATGATGGCTTTGGCCGCAGGCGTATCCAGGCGGCCCAGTTCCTTGAGCACTTGCGCCGTGATGGCAATCGAGGTAGCCGTCAGCGCCGTGCCGACGAACACGGCTTCGCCCAGCGGGAAGCCGAACAGGTGCGCGATGGCAAAACCGCCGATCCAAGGCACGATGACGCCGACTAAGGCGATGACGAACGAGCGGGCGTTGGCGATTTCCTTGAATTTGGTCTGCAGTCCCACAACGAACAATAAGAAAATGGCGCCCATGGTGGCCAACTGCTGGATGAACTCCGTATAGGTAATCAGGCCCAGGATACTTGGGCCCACTAGTATTCCGACCAAAATTTCGCCGATGACGATGCTTTGGCCGAAGCGGATGGCCAAAAAATAGCCGACCAGCGCGATGAACAGCAGGAGGCTGATCTGGAACTCGATGGTTTGGAGATATTCGAACATGGTGGGTTAAGCCTTTTTTTCTCTTTGCTATTCAGGGCGGTTTGCTCTTTTGTTGTTTTCGGCTTCTGCGTTCCAGCTCGTCCACGACGTCCGACCGCGTTCCGCCAGTTTCACCAGAAGAAAATACGCCACGTCCGCCGCTTCCCACATCACTTGCTTCTTGGTGCGGCTTTTGGCCAACTCGGCGCCTTCCTCGCACAGTTTTTCCGCCAAAAGCCAAGGCTAAGCCAAGCTTTACCGTGTACGAGCCCCGGATGCTTTTTTCGGACGTTCATGTCGGACGGGTGCGGCTGATGAGTTCCTTTCCGTGGGAGCCTTCCAAATTCAGGATTTCGCGGGCCAATTCCTTTCCGCCCACGATTTCAGGCATCACGATGACGTCGGCGCCGGCGCGATGCAGTTTTTTGATGGCTTCTTCCGTATAAGTGCGCGTGGCCACCATGATCAGCGGGTTGATCTCTTTGGCCGTCAGCGTCAAGAACACGTTGCTTGAGTCCGTGGGCAACGCGGATATGAGGCGTTTAGCCCGCTTGATGCCGGCTTTTTCCAATATTTTTGCATCCAACGCGTCGCCCTCGACCACTGGGGTTCCTTGTTCTTTGAGCCGGGCCACCACTTTGGGATCCAAATCCACGATGACGTAATTTTCCGAATGCCGGTCAAATGCTTCGCACACCGTCTTTCCCAACGCGCCGTAGCCGCACACGATGATGTGCCGGTTCAGGTTGCCGATGGTCTTTTCAATCTTGCGTCCTTTCAAGTCCAGTTTCATCGCGTAATCCACCCCCTCCGATATCAATAAGACCAAAATCGTCATGGTCGTCAGACCCAAAAACACGTGGGCCAGTTTCGTGCTCAAATTCCCCGTCTCGCTGCAATCGGTGTAAAGCAGCGTGCAGAACGTCTCGACCACCGCATCGGCAGGCGCGCTTTTTTCCACGACGATGGCATTCGTCACCGTCAACGCGATGATGAGAAGCGCGATGACTCCCAACATGACGTACCGTTTGAACGGCTTTTTACGTTCCAAATCGTGTGCGACCTTGATGAATCCCATGTTCGTCCAGCCTACTACCGAGACGGGATATTTTAACGTGCGGATGGGTCCTGCTGATGGTTGGGGTTGGCGGATGTGCCGGTCCGTTTCAGGAGGTTCCCGTTTTTTTTCTAAGCTCAATAGGGGGCGTTCGCGATGTAATGCGTTAGCGGATTGTTGGAACGGGAACTGGGCGTGAACAAGGGCGTGCAAAAGACGCTTTAACTTTCTTGAAAAAACGCCGGGGAAGAGATTCGAACTCTTGAGCCCGTGAGGGCACTGGTTGGCTTGGGTTTTGGCTCTGCTGACTCCGCCCGTTGAGGGGGGAATCCGGAGGACCGTGAAACTGAAGGGGGGACGCTCCCCCCTGCGGTTCCGTTCAAGACCAGCGCGATAACCACTCTGCCACCCCGGCATTGATGAAAAAATTTGACGCGTGGAGGTTAAAAACGTCGGGAGGGGGCGAGGAAGAGCAATTTCCAGGGGGAACCGTGATTGCCGACGATGCACCGAGGCATCGTCGGTTGCTTTCGGTGCCCCCGGGGATTGCCGCGAAAACTCACTCTGCCACCCCGGCTTGTGGAACTATCTTTGGTGGCGGAGGCAGAATTAAAGGGGTTTGCGGGAGTCTTACGAGCGGGGTTTGCGGCAGACGAATAAGGCTTCTTCTTTTCGTGGGTATTCGAAGTTGCGTTGCAGGAGAAAGACGTCGAAACCGGCGTTTTCAGCGTGGTCTTTGAGTTCTTGCATGGTGAAGGCGCCCATGACGTGGTGGTCGTGGTATTTTTTGCCGTCAATCTCAAAGTCGATGTGTAGGTCCATGACATTTTTCTTGCGGTTGAGTTTCCAGAGGGGTTTGAATACGACGGCGTGGTCGGAGCCCACATAGCGGTAGTCGCCGCGTTTGTCTTTGATGCCGACGGATTTGTCCACCGCGTCGAAAATCAAAATGCCGCCGGGTTCGAGGTGTTTGTAGAAGTTCTGCAACGCGCGGGTCAGTTGGCTTTTGTTTTGGTTGTAAAGGATGGAATTGAAAAAGCACAGGATGGTGCCGAAGCGTGCGTTGTGCCGGAAGGTCTTCATGTCGCCTTGGACGTATTCGATTCCCGGGTTTTTATTGCGGGCGACGTTGAGCATATCTGTGCTCAAATCGAGACCGGTAACCTGGAATCCTTTGGCTTTCAGCAAGCCGTCGTGGCCGCCGGTGCCGCAAGCTGCGTCCAGGAGGCTGTTGTTGGTGCTTTGGCGGTATTTCTTGACGATGTGGGTAAACGCGTTGGCTTGGCGTTTGTAGTCGACGTACAAGTAGACGTAGTCGTAGTAGGGCGCCAGTTCGTGGTAGAAGGTGTGGGCCATTATTCGTCCCTTTTGTAGGTCGCGGGGGTGTTTTGGGTTACATGATTTGCCGCGGCGCTGT